>MDSY01129495.1_pt1 | contig 17037 bp, 12 predicted proteins | sample 811131 | NCBI WGS metagenome assembly MDSY01 (sample SAMN05326643, study PRJNA326480) | marine metagenome | isolation source: seawater | place: Atlantic Ocean: South West | collected 2010
CAAGCCACTACCTCAAGATCGTCGATGACAATTACTAAAAATGGTAAAACAGCAAAATTGAGTTATTCAGAATTGAAATTGACATGCAGAAACAATTACGACAGATTATACGCCTACGTATTGACTCCAAGCTTACCAAGTTATCAAAGGATGCGTTATGCACCAGATAAAGGAGTAAACGATTTTAAATTGAATGATTTTTACCGATACGGTTTGGCTGTAATTGGTTACAAAGGCGATTCTGTCTATACTTTTTTTGAATCGAAGTTGTCTTTTGATTCTGTTTATGCCACAACAGGCGACTCTGTTCGGTTGAAATCCATTGTATTAAAGTCTCAATCAGAAAAAGAGTTTTTCAAAACTGTCAAAAAGTTTGCAAAAGGCAAGAGTTTTAAAACGGATATTAAGAAAGATTTACTTTTTGAAAAGTTTTTCAAATCCGAAAAAAAGCGTCAGTTCAAACTCCAGGAGATGGTGAACTTTAGAAGAGAAATGCAGGAGTATGTTTTTCCTTTGTATTATTTGAGTTTGGAAAATTATGAATTTGATGTTGTTCAGACTAAGGCAATGTTTGATGGGCACGATATGGCTTGGGAATCAAGTTCTTTGGTGTTTGTTCGGGCAGATTTAAAATTTGACAAATTAAAGGAGAAGGATAGAATTAAAATTGCAAAAGTTGTATCTCAGACATTAGGTCTTTTAGGAAATAAAGGTAATTCATGTATGATTTCAGAAGGAAGAGGAGGGTATTTTAATTCTTATTTTGAAATAAATGAAGGAAATGAAGATTTAGCGGAATTAACTTTTGGGGGTGAGAAAAGATACACAGAAGGTGAAGAGCTAATTTTTAAAATGAAAAAAGATAAAGGTTACTGGGTAGTAGATGCAGGTATGGAAAAGGGTATTGTTTTGTACTTTATTGAATCTGATTTTGAATTAGCACTTGAAGAAGTTAAAAGAAGATGGGAAAATGAGGAAGAAATTTTAAACTAATTAAGTTATTCAGACTGAGTAAATAATTAGCGATTGATCTACCTCAAGTGGGATTTTTATGTAATTGCAAGACGTTTTTTAGTCGAACCTTCTTCTGAATTATGTGAAGTAATAAAAAGAATAAACCGATGATGTACAAAAAACAAGAGAGTCTAATATGCGCACAAATCTATCGGTGTCTCTAGTCAACAAACTTCTTCATCAAAACAGTAGCAACATGACCACCAAAACCAAACGTATTACTCATTGCGTAATTCAATTCTTTCTCTTTAGCTTTTCCAAGCGTTAAATCCCAGCCTTGGGCGAATTCATCGATTTCTTTTGAGTTGATGGTAGGAGGGACGATGTTCTCATTTAAAGCCATTACAGTAGCAATTCCTTCAATGGCTCCTGCGGCTCCAAGTAAATGCCCTGTCATCGATTTAGTTCCAGATAAACTCAAGCTATCACGCTTCCCAAAAACTTTTTCAATCCCAACCAATTCAGATGGGTCACCAACAGGGGTAGAGGTTGCATGCATATTAATGTAATCAACATCGTCAGCAGTAATCCCACCTTCGTCTAAAGCTTCTTTCAAACCAAGTTGAGCACCAAGCCCTTCTGGATGCGTTCCAGTAAGATGATAGGCGTCGGCTTTTTGCCCTCCACCTATGATTTCACCTAGTATAGTGGCACCACGTTTTTTAGCGTGTTCGTAATCTTCTAGTATTAATGCTCCAGCACCTTCACCCATAACAAAACCATCTCTGTTTACATCAAACGGACGAGAGGCTTCAGCTGGATTTTCGTTTTGTTTCGACAGTGCCTTTAAGGCAGAGAATCCTCCAATTCCTGCTTCATTTATTGCTGCATCTGAACCTCCTGCTACAATCATATCTGCTTTTCCCCATTTAATATGGTTAAAGGCTTCAATAATAGCCGTTGTTGAGGTTGCGCATGCTGAGACAGGGCAAAAGTTAACTCCATGTAAACCATGACGCATCGAAATAATTCCTGCTGCAATATCAACTAATGTTTTAGGGATTAAGTAAGGATTAAATCGTGGTGTTCCATCCCCAGCGCCAAAGGCAGCAGATTCATCATGAAAGGTTTTCATTCCTCCGTTCCCTGAACCCCAAATAACCCCAATTCTATGGCGGTCTAAATTATCGAAATTAGCGCCTGATTGCTTAATAGCTTCATTGGATGCTATAATGGCAAACTGTGTAAACTTGTCGTAAATTCGTTGTTCTTTTCTCTCAAAATAATCTGCAGAGTTATAGTTTTTAACTTCGCAAGCAAATCTTGTTTTGAATTTTGATGCATCAAATTGCGTTATTTCGGCAGCGCCTGACACACCATTTTTCATATTCGTCCAAAACTCCTCTAAATTATTACCAATTGGGGTAATAGCTCCCATTCCGGTTACAACAACTCTTTTCATATTGTATCAATAAAAAAGGGGCAGAGCCCCTTCGTTTATAATTTCATTTATTAGCTTATAACATGAATTAACCCATGTTGTGATAAACGTTTTGAACGTCATCATCCTCATCAAATTTACCTAAAAGCTTTTCAACTTCCTCTTGCTGTTCGTTTGTTAATTCTTTGGTGTCATGTGGAATTCTTTCGAAACCAGAAGATAGAATTTCAAGTTTCATTTCTTCTAATTTTGCTTGGATAGAACCAAAGTTTGAAAACTCACCGTATATAGCAATTTTGCTTTCTTCTCCTGCTTCACCGGCATCTTCAAAAACTTCTTCAGCTCCAAAATCAATCAATTCAAACTCTAGTTCCTCAACATCCAAATCACCTTTTGCAATTGAAAATTGAGACTGGTGCGTAAATAAAAACTCTAATGAACCAGAAGTACCTAAACTACCACCGTTTCTTGTGAAGTATGAACGAACGTTTGCTACTGTTCTTTGATTATTATTTGTTGCCGTTTCAACAAAAACAGCAATTCCGTGAGGTCCATATCCTTCAAAGTTTACTGGTTTGTAATCGGCTGTATCCTTATCTGAAGCCTTTTTGATGGCGCGCTCAACATTATCCTTGGGCATGTTGGCTGTTTTCGCATTTTGAATAACAGCTCTAAGTCTCGAATTTGATTCTGGATCAGGACCACCATCCTTAACGGCCATAACAATGTCTTTACCTATTCGAGTGAATATTTTAGCCATTGCACCCCATCTTTTAAATTTACGTGCTTTTCTAAATTCAAATGCTCTACCCATGATTAGATATTATATAAACTCCAAAAATTTTTTTATTCGCCTTGTTAAATTATTTTTATTATTCACAAGACTCCTTAACTACCGAAGAAACAAATAAATGAACTTCAGACCATGTTTTAGAAACTCCATCAGGACCTTTATGTAATGCATGGCAAACTTCATTTAAAGCGTCAAGGGCTTCTGATGCATTCCAATCAAAAACATCAATTTTCCCATCGAATGAAAGAGTGTCCCCACTTACTAAATAGTCAAGGGTAACTTCTTTTGAAATTGCATTTAAAGTAAGCTCCATTTTAACAGTGCTTGAGTCTTTATTAAAACTTATAATCTTTCCTGACATGAATTCAGTAGATTCCAATGTTCCAAAAAAGCTATTTTTTATTCTGCTATTTCTTCCTACGTCTTTAGTATCTAAACCTTCGATTGGAATAGAAATTTCCGCATTGGCAAAAATCTCTTCAGGAGTGTCAGCGATAACAGTTGAATCAACGGAGAAATCATAAAATACGCCTTTAACTTCTTTTTTATCAGTTGTTTTGTAGCCTCCAAATCCAATTGATGTAGCTTTTTCATCATAACCTTTTTTACAAACCTTTGGTTTTGCTTTGGCTAATTTGATTGCAGTTGAATCGATAGCAGGTGCTTCGTTTTTAGTTTTTTCGGTTTTTGACTCGCCACCACATGATGCTAATAAGGCAATAGTAGCAACTGAAAGAATTAATTTTTTCATGTTGAATTATCTTTTGAAGATTTTCAGCTATTAAAATTAAGATTAGTCTAGTTTTAATAACTACTACAAGTTTAATTAAAGAAAATTAAATGTGAAAGAAGTTTGTTACGGACATTGATTAATTTGTTAACTTTTTTCTTTTTCGAAGATAATGCAATTTGAAATACTATTTTATTGACTGTTAATTTAGCTAGGGAATTAAGAACCTGGCACCACTTCAAAAGCACCCGCATCAGGTTTTAAATCATTGGTTCTTGAGTTTTCGTTTAGATCAAAACCAATATTTTCTAAATCATTATTTACTTCCGTTAAGTCACCAATATCCTTTGCTGCCGAGGTTGCTTCAATATTCAAGTTTGATTGCGTTTTATTTACAAATTGTGGTTGTTTGTTTACAACACAGTTTGCAAATTGGGTTGATTCATAGTCAACATCTGAAATATTAGCTTTGATTAAGCAGTTTTTAAAATTGTAATTAAATATTCCCTCGTCTACTTTGCTCAATGTTATTTCATTTATTTGAGAACCATAAATAATACAATTTATAAAATTAGCTGCATCCAGATCTCTAGGTATAATGTTACGGTTATTGTCTTCAAACCAGTTATTTAATATCACTGCTACTTTATCTATTCCGTTCGGGGAGTAATTAGCAAAAGTGCAATGTTTGAAATTATAGGTTCCGCCTAGTGAGAAGGCTCCACAATAATCTCCACAATTTGCAAACACACAATTATAGCCTTCAATCCAAGACCCTCTGCCTGCTATTCCTAAACTACTACAATTGAAAATTTTGGAATTACTTATTTTAAGCGTGGGGTTAGAACTAGCTGATTGATTTACAGTATCTGCTTGAATCCCTAAACGAGCGTTTTTTATAATTGCCCAATTAACTTCATTGTTTATACTGAGTGGGAATAAATAAATACCTTGCCACTGCCCTGAAATGTTATCGAATTCAGGTTCAAGGCGGTCTCCCTCCATGATTACAGGTTCATTTTTTGTTCCATTTACTTGCAAAGACCCTTTGTTTAAAGCTACAATAGCACCATTGTTATGAAAGTAAACATGTGTGCCCTTCTCGATAGTTAGAGAACAATTTGTGTCAATAACGGCAACTCCATAGACAACATGGGGTTTATTATTATCCCAAATATCATTACAATCAATTAAAAAAGATGTTGCGCCATTTGACGATTTATGAAAAATGGCATCTTGACCAAATGCAACGAGCTGAACATCTTGTAAATTACCGTTGGTTGAAAATTCTATAGAATCGGTCACAACGAAAGGAATATTCGAGTTTTGTGGATCTACAGTAACATCTGCAAAAACCCAAACAGAATCTTTTGCTCTAATTTCTAAATCTTTAAATTCAATTCCTGGAACACCGTTAACGTTCAGTCTAAATATTGAATTAGCTCCTCCGGCTAATTTTATGGAAGCTATTCTGATGCTTGAATTATTTTTATTGTGAATTTTAAACTTTCTGGTACTTGATCCAACTGACGTGAAAACAGTATCAAAAAACAAAGTATCAGAACTGAATGAAACAGTATCGTTGGTATTTGTGGTTATGTTATCTTTTTTACATGCTGATAATGCAATAAGGCAAACGACTGATATTAGGCTAATTAGTTTGAACACAGAGGGCAAAGTTAAACCAAAAACGGTATGTTAAACCATTTATTATATTTGAATTTAATCAGGTTAGAAAAAAATCTAAAATTCTTTTGCTTTTTATACATTTATAGTAGTATCTTTGAGCCCAATTAAATTTGAAGAGATGCAAAAAGGAATCCATCCAGAAAAATATAGGTTAGTTGTATTCAAGGATATGTCTAACGACACTCAGTTCATTACTAAATCTTGTGCTGATACTAAAGATACTGTTGAATTAGAAGGTGTTGAATATCCATTGTTTAAATTGGATATTTCAAATACTTCCCATCCTTTCTATACAGGTAAATCAAATATCGTTGATACTGCTGGTAGAATTGATAAGTTTAAAAATAGATTCGCGAAACACCTTAAGAAGTAATTTAAGGGTTTGAAAAATAATGAAGCCACCCATGCGGGTGGCTTTTTTTGTTTGTTAAATTGGCTTTTTATTTTGGCTTTTAAAAAATAAGAAAATGCCATATTTCTATTAACCAAATGTTTAATTTAACACTATGAAAATTGTACTTGTTGATACGAACTGGAAAAAGTTTCTTCCTGTCTCATTTACAAAGCCAGTTTCTCAATTGAGATGTGGGATTTTGAACATTTTTGAGAAGTGGGAAAAATTATTTGATTTAGATTCTGTTTCTGTTTCTGAAGATTATTTAAACAACAAGTATTTTAATGAGTTTGAGGGAGGTGCTATTATAATAAATAGTAAAGTGCTTCCAAATGCAAAATTGGTTAGAGATATTAAGAAATTGAATGACAAAGAAGTTTTAATGGCAAACGAAACTTGGCTGGCAATTAAATCGGACAATGGATTTGATCAAAGCAGTTGGGATAATGTTACGCCTATAAAATATGATGAATCAATACAAGCTATAGAGGCCTGGTGGGACTTATATAAGTTTAATGGTCAGGAAATTGAAAATGATTTTGAATTAATAACAAGAGGGCGAGAGTCTCAACCTCTGTCAACATCAAATAACCTAATAGGTTCCGAGGAAAAAATTTTTATAGAAGAAGGAGCTTATGTTGAGGGCTGCACCTTAAATACTCAAACAGGAAGTATTTACATAGGTAGGAATACTGAGGTAATGGAAGGTAGTAATATACGTGGAAGCTTTTCCGTTTTAGAAGAATCAAAAATAAAGTTAGGGGCTAAAATTTATGGACCAACTTCAATAGGTCCTAAATGCAGAGTTGGAGGCGAAGTTAAAAATTCAATTATTCAAGGTTTTTCAAATAAATCTCATGATGGTTATTTAGGGAACTCTGTTTTAGGTGAGTGGATTAATTTAGGAGCAGATACAAATTGTTCAAATCTTAAAAATACTTTTTCAAATGCAAAAGTTTGGGACTATGAAACCCAACAGTTAATTGATTCTGGTGAAAATTTTATTGGATGTTGTGTTGGAGACTATTCTAAAACTGGAATTAATACGATGCTTAATACTGCAACGGTGGTTGGTGTTAATGTAAATATTTTCGAATTTGATTTTCCTAAAAAACGGATTTCATCATTTTCGTGGGGGAAAACAGATACTTATGATTTTGATAAGGCGTGGAAGGTAAATACGAATATTGCTCAAATGGCAGGAGAGAAATTAACATCTGAGGATTATGCAATTCTAAAGAATATTTTCACTAAAGATTTAGAATCAATTTAGAAAATGTCATAATGACAAAAAAATGCTATTGGCACAACGCTTGAGCGTTAAAGTATAATTACTATAAAGATGAAATTTGGCTAGGATCGATTAAAGTAAATGACAAAAAAGAGCGAAAGTCGGTCAAGTTGACGTAAAGATATAAATATGAAAGGAGAGGTGTTTGATTTTCAAGGTTTAATGTTAAGCCAAATTATAGAGGAGGATGCAGAGTTTATTCCGCTTTTAACAACTGAGGAAGATGAGGATGTTATTGATGCATCTATTCCAGATGAGTTAGCTATTTTAACGTTAAGAAATACAGTTTTATTTCCGGGGGTTGTTATTCCGATTACTATTGGAAGAGACAGATCGATAAGACTAATTAATGAAGCTTACAAGGATAGTAAGACAATTGCTGTTGTTGGACAAAAAAATATTGATCAGGAAGATCCGGGACCTAATGACATTCATTCAATAGGTACTGTAGGTCATATTATGAAGGTTTTAAAAATGCCTGATGGGAACACTACTGTTATTATTCAAGGAAAGAAAAGGTGTGAAATTAAGGAGGTTAAAGTAGTTGATCCTTATTTTTATGGTGCAATTGAAAAGCTTTCTGAAACTCGTCCAAAACAAAAGAATAAAGAATTTAAAGCGCTTGTTTCAACATTAAAAGATTTAGCGCTTAAAATTATTAAAGACTCACCGAATATTCCTTCAGATGCATCTTTTGCGATTAAAAATATTGAGAGCGATTCTTTTCTTATAAACTTTATTGCGAGCAACATGAATTTAAACATGGAGCAAAAGCAGAAATTAGTAGAAGAGAATGATTTGAAGACTAGAGCATTAAAAGTTCTTGAGTTACTGACCAAGGAAATGCAAATTCTGGAGATTAAGAATCAAATTCAATCAAAAGTTAAAGTTGATTTAGATAACCAGCAAAGGGAATATTTTCTGCATCAGCAGATGAAGACTATTCAAGAGGAATTGGGAGGTAGTTCAACAGATCAAGAGATTGAAGAACTTAAAAAGAAAGCTACTAAGAAGAAATGGAGTGATAAAGTTGAGAAACATTTTTTTAAAGAGCTAGATAAGCTTCAAAGAATTAATCCACAAGCCTCGGAGTATTCAGTTTATTTAAATTATTTAGAACTTTTAGTTGAACTTCCGTGGAATGAATATACCGAAGATATTTTCGATTTAAAGCGTGCACAAAAAATATTGAACAGAGACCATTATGGTTTAGACGAAGTAAAAGATAGAATTTTAGAGCACTTAGCAGTTTTAAAATTAAAAAAGGATATGAAGGCACCTATTCTATGTCTTTATGGTCCTCCAGGTGTTGGAAAAACATCATTAGGTAAGAGTATTGCCGAATCTATAGGAAGGAAGTATGTAAGGATGTCTTTAGGAGGAGTGAGAGACGAAGCTGAAATTAGAGGGCACAGAAAAACATATATTGGTGCGATGCCTGGACGTATTATTCAAAATATTAAAAAGGTAAATAGTGCAAATCCAGTTTTCATTTTAGATGAGTTAGATAAAATTTCGAGAGATTCTCAAGGAGATCCTTCTTCAGCTTTATTAGAAACATTAGATCCAGAACAAAACGATACTTTTTATGACAATTTCGTAGAACAAGATTTTGATTTGAGTAAGGTCATGTTTATCGCTACAGCAAATTCACTCAACACTATTCAACCGGCATTGCGTGATCGTTTAGAACTTATTGAAGTTACTGGATATACGGCAGAGGAAAAGGTTGAAATAGCCAAACGGCACTTACTACCAAAACAGTTAAAAGCTCACGGTTTAAAGAGGAGTGATGTTAAATTTGGAAAAAAGATTTTACAAAAATTAGTTGATGGTTACACAAGAGAAAGTGGAGTTCGTTTATTAGAAAAGAAAATAGCTAAGGTTGTAAGGTCATATGCCAAGTCGTTAGCTATGGAAGCACCAAAAGCGCCAAAAGTAACAGCGGAAAACTTGATTGAAATTCTCGGTCCCTCAAGAGAAAGAGACAAATACCAAGGTAATGAGTTTGCTGGAGTGGTTACGGGTTTAGCTTGGACTTCTGTGGGTGGTGATATTTTATTTATTGAGGTTTCGTTGAGCAAAGGTAAAGGGAAATTTACTGTTACTGGAAATTTAGGAGATGTAATGAAAGAATCATCAGCATTGGCCATGGAGTATTTAAGGTCACATGCTGATAAATTTGGTTTAGATCCAGTAATTTTTGATAAATGGAATGTACATATTCATGTTCCTGAAGGTGCCACTCCTAAGGATGGTCCATCTGCAGGTATTACAATGCTAACGGCTTTAGCTAGTGCATTTACTCAAAGAAAAGTTAAAGCAAGAACTGCTATGACAGGAGAGATCACCTTAAGAGGAAGAGTTTTACCAGTTGGTGGAATTAAGGAAAAAATATTGGCAGCCAAAAGGGCTGAAATAAAAGATATTATAGTTAGTGAAGAGAACCGACATGATGTTGATAAAGTAGGAAAAGAATACTTAAAAGGTTTGACTTTTCATTTCGTTAAAAATGCTGGTGAAGTTCTTGATATAGCACTTACAAAAACAAAAGTTAAAGACGCTTTAGATATTAAATAATGGAATTGATAGGAGCGAAAATTATTCTTACTGGTGGAAGTTCTGGACTAGGTAAACAAACAGCTAGAGATTTGTTATTTAAAGGAGCTGATGTTATTATAACTGGTCGTGATGAGCAAAAACTAATGAAGGTTGCTTTGGAATTAGGTTGTACAGGTTTTCATGCTGATGTTAGTAATGAAATGGCTGCGAAAGGAACCATTGATTTCGCTTTAGAGAAATGGGGAAGAATAGATGTACTCATTAACAATGCAGGTTATGCTGAGTTTGGATTAATTCATGAGTTGGATTTAAATAAATTAAGAGCTGTATATGAAACTAACGTTTTTGGTGCTGCTACAATGGCTAAATATTGTTCTCAAGTATTTATGAATCAGAAGTCGGGTAATATTATTAATATTGCATCCACTGCTGCTTCAAAAGGCTATCCTCAAGGCTCTATTTATGCAACGTCAAAATTTGCTTTAAGTGGTATGACTCAATGTTGGAGAGCCGAATTACGTCCGTATAATGTAAGAGTTATCCAAATTAATCCATCTGAAGTACCAACTGCCTTTGCCAGGGAGGACAGGGTTGAGAGAGGTGATGTGCCAAATAAATTAAGTCCAAAAGAAATTTCAGATGTAATTTTAGCTTCACTTGAAATGGATAACCGAGGTTTAATTACTGATGTTACTGTAATTGCAACCAATCCTTTTTAAATTGAATCAAACAAACAAGAAAAGATGTCAAAATATGACGAATTTTCTTGTTTGAAATACAACATTACCTGTAAAGGTATGTTGTTATGGTATCCTGTTTATAAGTAAAGGAAAATATAAGAGAATCATTAGTGAGTAGATTTATCTTAAGTTTAGAAGAATTATTTTTGTTTTTAGTAAAGATTGTGTCGCGAACCATCTTCCATTTTCCATAAACAGGCAATTCTAATGACTCATGATATACTATTAAACTGTCTTTTAAAAATTCATAAATAGTTTTTGTTGAATCAACTTTACCAAAAGTATTAGTGGCTTTTATAGTTGTCCAATGACCTAAAATGGTTTCTTGTGCTGACTCTGATTGGCAACTTTGAAGCAAGATTAAACAAATAGAAATACGGAAAGCTGTTTTTAATATCATAAATGTTTTTTCTTTGAATATTTGAAATTTTAAAAAGCTAAGATATTCTGAATATTTTAGTTAGTTACAAAAGTTAATTATTATGAATTTAGAAATATACCAAATTGACGCTTTTGCTAATGAGTTATTTAAAGGGAATCCAGCTATGGTTGTGCCTTTAAAAGAATGGATTAGTGACGAGTTAATGCAAGACATTGCAGCAGAAAATAATTTATCGGAAACTGCTTTTTATGTTGAAGAGGCAGATGTTTTTTATATTAGGTGGTTTACGCCTACTATTGAGGTTGAGTTATGTGGGCATGCAACTTTAGCAACTGCCTATGTTATTTTTGAGAGAGAAGAAGTAGAGGGTGACCAAATTAATTTCAATTGTAAAAGTGGATTTTTACGCGTTGATAGATCAGGAGATAGCCTAACTTTAGATTTTCCTATTGTAGGATCTGTTGAAGTTGAAATACCTTATTGGTCTGAGCTTTTGGGTGGTTTTCCAATATCAGCGCATAAATGTCAAGATGATTTTTTATTCATTTATAAATCTCAAGAAGAAGTTTTGACTTTAAAACCAAATTTTCTTGAATTAAGGGATATTAATTGTAGAGGTATTATATGTTCTTCTTTAGGTGAAGATTATGATTTTGTATCTCGTTTTTTTGCTCCATCATCAGGAATAAATGAAGATGCTGTAACAGGAAGTGCTCATACTAAATTAGTCCCTTATTGGGCTGGGATATTGAATAAGAAAAAGCTTTCGGCAAAGCAGGTTTCAAAACGAGGAGGTGAACTGGAATGCGAATTGACTAATCATAGAGTTAAGCTTACGGGAAAGAGTAAACTATATTTAAAAGGAAATGTTTTTCTTTGATTTAAGTAATGAAGATTGAAGCTGATTTTCTTAAATGCCAGATGTAAATTATTAATCAAATATAATTTTTACCCAAATTATAAATCTTATTAGTTCTGTTCTAAATCTTTAAGATTATTTTTTAGTAATTCAGAACTAAATATGCCTCAATTAGTTTTTCATTTTTTATTTTTGCGTCGTGTTGAAAAAATTAGTTTTTGTAATAGTTTTCTTGAGTTCATTTTTTGGGTTTGGTCAAGATGAATATGGAATATCGCACTCCAACTATGCACCAACAAAAACATTCCTTCATAACCCTACTAATACTCTTGATAATAAAGTTTGGTTAGATATTCATTTAATAGGTGCTGGAACTTTTATTTACAATGATTACATGTATATGAAAGGTACTCAATTTGCTTTCGGTAAAAATATTATAGGAGGTCAAGAATGGCCAGACTATTTTTATGATAAAGGAACAGATAAGAAAGCTGGTTTCCAAGACTCTGATATTCAAATAATATCAGCATCAACACAATACAAAACTCATGGCTTTGCATTTTCATCAAGGGTAAGAACTTATTTTGATTTTAGGAGGATTACCCCTGAGGTTGCTACAATTATTTCTCAGGGTACAAATAACTTTGCGCAATATTTTGATCAAGTTTTAAGCGCTAAAAAAATGTTTATGAATCAAACTTCTTATTCAGAGTTTGCGTTTTCATATTCTAATATGTTTTATCATTTCGCTCATAAATCAATGGCCTTAGGATTGACTGCCAAATACTTAATTGGTTATACTGGTGCTGGAATTAGAATAGATGATGTAGAGTATAACTTTCAAAACCCTATTGATGCTGATTTTTTCACTTTTAATGGAGGTATAGCATATGGTACAGGACCTGGAGGTAATGAAGGAAATAGGGCAGGTAGTGGTTTTGCATTTGATTTAGGATTTGTTTACAAGAAGACTTTGCATAATGTAACACATTATGAACCATACTCCGAAGCTTCTGCTTGCGAACCTTATGATTATAAATACAAGTTATCAGCAGCCATAATAGATTTTGGCTATATTAATTTTAATAAAGCAGCTAATATTTATGATATTGAATCAGATTTATCTTCTACATCATTAACTGGTAATGAAATTACATTTGATGGGTTTGGTGATTTCGCGAACAATAGTTTTTCCAATGTTACCAAAAAAAATAATTTTAAAATGCTTACTCCTGCCGCATTAAATTTACAAGCTGATTATAATTATGAAAATTATTATTTTATTAGCGCCCAGTTAATGCATGGTTTTTTTAGAAGGAATGCATTGGGTGTTAAGCGTCCTGATGTATTTGCTGTATCCGGTAGATATCAAAGGAAGTGGTTTGAAGGTTCGGCTATTGTTTCGTTGTATAACTATGAAAATATTAGACTAGGAACAGCTATGAGATTTGGATACCTCACCATTGGAACAGATAAGCTATTAAGCATGTTTGGCGTATGGGATTTTTATGGAACAGATGTCTATTTTAATATAAGATACTTTTTATCTAGACGCCCTGGATGTAAACGAAAATCAAAGAAAGGAAGGCTTAACGAAACCGATTGTGTAAAGGAATAATTATTATTGATTTTGATTGCTGATTTCTGAATCTTATTATCTCCCTATTCGTAACTGCATGGCAGAACTTTATTCCATTTGAAATTTCCAATTGAATAAATACTTGAACAAGTAATTTAATCTTTTAATTTTTATAAAATACCCCTGTAGAGTTATATTATTTTACAATCGAAATAAGCCTCTGTTCAAAGGCAATATGAAGTTGTTAATTAACTTTAAAGTTTTATAATTGAGGTAGCTAATTTTAAAAGTTTAAAATATTTTGGTTTTCACTATAATAGGCGAGAATTAATGCTAGTTTTTATTCTCTTTTCACAGACCTTTTGTGAATATAAAATCTTTTGGAATTGATTTTGCACTAGCTCTATTCATATTTTTAGAGTTTAACAGTTACCACCAATTCATATGCAAAAAGTTTACACCTTAATTATTATAATTTTAGCTGTTTTAGGTCTTGGTTTTTTTTTAGAGGACGATGACATATATAATACTTTTAGGGTTGAACCAAAATTTAAATCTAAAGTTAAAACACCTGAATTTTTAAAAGAAGATTCTCCATGGATTGACTCTATTTTAAACTCACTGACGCTTGAGCAAAAAATTGCTCAACTAATCATGTACCCAGTTTATAGCAAAAATGGGAATGAGGAAATGATTAAAATTGAGAAGTTGATTGATGACCATGAAATTGGAGGTGTAATATATATGCAAGGTGGTCCTGAGAGGCAAGTAAAAGCGCACAACCGATTAATGGATAAATCTAAAATTCCATTATTAACTTCGATTGATGGAGAGTGGGGAGTTAGAATGAGATTGGATTCCGTTATTCGTTTTCCAAGACAAATGTTAATAGGGGCTGTTCAGGATGAAGCTTTAATTTATAATATGGGTGTGGAAGTGGCGCGTCAATGCTCTTTAACAGGCGTTCACGTTAATTTTGCACCAGTCGTAGATTTGAACATTAATCCCAATAACCCTGTGATTAACTCAAGATCATTTGGGGAGGAAAAGTATCATGTCACAAAACTTTCTCATGCTTATATGAAAGGGATGCAGGACAATAATATTTTAGCTTGTGCCAAACACTTTCCTGGTCATGGAGATACAGATGTTGATTCTCATTTAGCTTTACCTATAATTAATCATTCTAAAGATCGATTAATAGATGTTGAGTTGTATCCGTTTAAAACGTTGATTGATAGTGGTATTGGAAGTATTATGGTTGCTCATTTATATGTTCCTTCGTTAGATAAAACAAAGAATAGGGCTTCGACTTTATCGCCTAAAATTGTTCAGAAATTATTAAAGGATAAAATGAACTTTAAAGGTTTGGCTTTTACCGATGCGCTTAATATGCATGGTGTAAGTAAATACTATGAGACTGGAGAGGTTGATTTATTAGCATTACTTGCGGGGAATGACATATTATTATTTTCTCAGGATGTTGGCAAAGCAATTGAATATATTTCTAAGGCTGTCAAAAAGAGAAAAATATCAGAGAAGGAAATTACAGCTAGGGTTAAAAAAGTACTCCAACTAAAAAAATGGATTGGGCTTGACGAATTTAAACCACTACCAACTATTGATTTAGTAAAACAATTAAATTCAGAGAGTGCGAAATTGGTTAGAAGAAAATTGGTGGAGAATGCTATGACATTATTGAAAAATGACAAGGATATTTTGCCAATTCAAGGATTATCTAAATTAAATATTGCATCAGTAAGCATAGGTGTTAAAACGATTTCACCTTTTCAAAAAATGTTAGGTAATTATGCACCAATTAAACATTTTTCTTTGTCTGCTAAACCTTCAAAAGAAGCGCTTGGTAATTTACTGGATTCTTTAAAAGATTATAATTTAACAATTATTGGTGTTCATGCAAAGAGCAGAAGCCCCAAAAGAAATTTTGGATTATCCACTGATGTGATGCAGGTTTTAGATACAATAAAGTATAATCATCCAACTGTGGTATCCGTTTTTGCCAATCCTTACTCACTTGGTGTTTTTCCAGAATTAGGTAATGGAGATGCTTTAATTATGGCTTATGAGAATTCTCTTTTATCTCAAGAATATTCAGCTCAATTAATTTTTGGAGGAATCGAGGCCAAAGGATTGCTTCCTGTTACCGCTTCTAGAGTATATCCAATTAAGTCGGGTATACTAACTAAAAAAAAACGTCTAAAATATTCAATTCCAATTGAGGAAGGTTTTAATCCAGATAAGCTTAATAAAGTGGATTCAATTGTACTCAATGGAATCGATAAAAAAGCTTACCCTGGTGCACAGGTTTTAATTGCACGAAGAGGAGATATTATTTACAATAAAGCATTTGGTCACCACACTTATGAAAAAAAGAGGAAAGTTTCACCTGATGATATTTACGATTTAGCCTCAATTACAAAAGTAACTGCTTCCGTTCCTAATATGATGAAGCTTGTTGAAGATGGGCTTATTAATCTTGATTACAATTTGTGTGACTATCTTAAATATGTAGATTCAACTAACTATAATAATATGAATTTAAGAAGAATGCTGGCGCATAACGCTGGTTTAGTTTCCTGGATTCCATTCTACATAAAAACAATGAATAGAGGTCAACTTAAGTTTGATGTATACAGTAATACTGAGTCTAAGGAATATTCAAAAAAGGTTACTGATGGTCTTTATATAAGAAAAGAATACTCTGATTCAATTAGAGAGTGGATTGTTCATCATGGTATTCATAAAAAGCATGATTATAGATATAGTGATTTAGGATACTATTTTTACAAAGACATCATTGAACATAAAACCGGTAAAGGGTTGGATGTTATTTCAGATTCTCTTTTTTATAAACCCTTAGGTGCATCTAAACTTACGTATCAACCACTACATAAATTTGACAAAAATCAAATCGCACCAACTGAAAACGATATGTTTTTCAGAAAAAAGCTTGTTCACGGCACTGTTCATGACCCAGGTGCTGCAATGTTGGGAGGAGTTGCTGGACATGCTGGACTTTTTTCTAATGCTAATGATTTAGCTAAAATGTTTACAATGTATATGAATAATGGGGAGTATGGTGGAGAGCAGTATTTAGACAGTGCTACTCTGGCTGATTTTACTAGAGTTCAATTTCCTGATGAAGATAATCGACGAGGTGCTGGATTTGATAAACCTTCTGGTGGTTCAAGTGGCCCAACTTACCAATATGTTGGGGCATCAAGTTTTGGACATTCTGGGTTCACAGGAACCTTGGTTTGGGCTGACCCTGAAAAAGAATTACTTTATATATTTCTTTCTAATAGAGTTTATCCCGATGCTGAAAATAAAAAAATTATCAGAATGAATATTAGAACTGATATTCAAGAGGCTATTTACAAGGCTATTGTCGATTGATATTAAAATCAATTTTTTTAAAACAAATAGTTGATTTAACTACAGAATATTTTTATGAAATTTAAATTAACACTGTTTTTTTTAATTGTTTTTTGCAGCGTCTATTGTCAGGATAGTACTTTAAATGGGTATAAAGTCTTTTATAAAACCCCATTTGAAGAGACTATTCAACCAAAAAAAGCTAAGAATGGAAAAATAAAAACTCA
>MDSY01100463.1_pt1 | contig 17036 bp, 15 predicted proteins | sample 811131 | NCBI WGS metagenome assembly MDSY01 (sample SAMN05326643, study PRJNA326480) | marine metagenome | isolation source: seawater | place: Atlantic Ocean: South West | collected 2010
GTAAAATCACTTATGGACCTATATCCTATCTTGTAGATGACTACCATCTAATCAAAGACTGAATATATAACAAAAAAGTAGACTCCATTGATTTTAGAAGGAATAACATTTAAATTAGCATTAGACTTTTTTATCTTTTTAAAAAAGAATCGTATAACCTCAACAAGTATTAAGGTTGATTTTTTTAATAGGACTAAACATGAATACATTGATTTTGTAGATGTTGCTGCAATGCAAATATACTATAACAATAATTATGTACCTCTTGATAATTGTAACCTAGGAGATTTAGTTTCTATAACATTCTTTATAGCTGCTAGTGATCTTTATGATTTTACCACAGAGTTCAAAGCATTAGATGTTAGTACAAATTTAAAATTGGAGTTTGGATCTGCTTATGACCGACAGCGAAATGCTGGAAGAGAAGTATTTATAAATAGACAAGTTCAGTTAATTAAAAATGCTGTAAATGATTATGTTAAATATTATTCAGAATTAAAATACATTTACATAACAGGAATTTATTCACCGTGTTATGCTTTACCAGGTTGGTCTGAAAATACATGGTATCTAAAATCATTTAAGGATGCGTTTACAACAAACAAAAATACATCTCAGTTTCCTTATAGTGATATAAAGATAGAGGAATTTCCTCCAAACTAAAAGATATTAAAAAGAAGAATAAATAAAAAAACATTTAATCAATGGCAACGTCATTTAACCTACAAGAATATATTCTTTTTAGAACAGAAATAAAAAGAGAGCTAACAAATGCTGAGGTAGATACCAATTTTAAAATGGTAGCCAATCCTTGGGAGGATAATAGAATATATGAGATAGGCAATATTGTTTATCATCCTGTTATTGTAGATGATCCTGCAACTACTGGAGAAGATCAAGTCTTAGCATGGTGGAGAGCAAACATAAGAACAACACAAGGAGTATTTGATACTTCACAATGGGATATAATTGGTGGTCTAGGTTCTGGTAATATTAATATACAAGGAGCAAATAGCTTTGGTAAAATTAAAGTTAATTCTACAGCTGCCACTGGTACATTAAGTGCAGGAAATGATGCTGTAGTAAGTTCAGTAAATCCTAATGATACATTTAATTTTATTGCAGGAGCTGGTATGCAATTGCAATATAATGTTGCATCTAGATCAATTGTTGTAGTTAATACTTTAGCAGTTGCTCCAGGTGAAATTAATATTGGTGAGAATATTGGAACTGGGGCTACTCACCAAGACATTTATGCTGGTAAAGTTGGGGTTAATTTACAATTTTATGGATTAGATGCATCAAATACCGGTGGGGCTGCATTAACTGTAGTAGCACCAGGTGTACAGAATAATGTTGTATATAATTTTAATGAAGGTTTAATTAATCTTACTAATATAAATAGTGGCTCACCAACAATTACTATGTTAAGTGATGTTTCTAATACAGCTGGAAGTGCTGGAGATATTTTACAATTATCTGGTGGTATTTGGACACCGGTTGCCGCATCTTCTATTGGTGCTAGCATAACTCTTTATACTAATGATGGATCTATATTAAATAATAATAGGATAGTTACTTTAAACGGAACTGCTGGTAATTTACAATTCAACAGGGCCGCTACTGCAGGAACAGGTATAGATTTTTCTAACACTGCCGCTAGTCATCAAATAGGATTAAGAGATAATTCTGCCAACGGGGCCGCTGCTATGCAATATTCTTTAGCAGCAATTGTAAAAGCAACATCAGGTGTATACGGTATAGATAATTCATTTGGTATTACAATGTCAGCTGCCTTAGCAGGTGTATCTGTAGATGCTTTAAGTATATCTAGTAATAGTGAATTATTCATACCTCAGATTGCTACAGATACTATTACAGCAGATGCTGTTGGTTTTAGAATTCCTTTTGTTAATGAAGGAACTGTTGTTACTGGAAATACTGCTTTAGATAAAGGTAAGTTTGAATCTACTAATAATTATAGATTATTTTCTTATAAGGACCAAGGTGGTGCTGTTGATATGGCGACCATTTTACATGAAGGAAATTATGGCTTTAAAGGTGTAAGTCGTTTTAATACCAGTCAAGCAACATCATTTGAATTTTTAAATCAACATGACTTTGCTGGTAATGTAAGTTTAACACAAGGGTATGGTATGACAATGTCATATAATACTCCTAGTAATACAGAAGCTAATACTACTATACAGCACATGGATGAAACCAAGAAAAGATTTACTGGTTATAATTTTGCTGCTGTAGATTCTACAATGCCAGCAGGTACTAAGGTAAAACAATATTTAGGTTCTAATATTACATTGGATGATATGGCCGCTTCATCAACACCAGATATAAATGTTGGTTCTATTATTAATTTTTCAGATACAACTGGCGGAGCTGGTGTTCAACCACAAAGAGTAGGTTTATATTCAAATGTAGTATCAAGTTACACAGGTGCAGGTTCACAGGATGGATCGCAGAGTATAACTCAGTTAATTGCTGATAGTGGTACATGGGCTGGTTATTTTGTAGGTTGTGTTAATATAGATCAAGGTGGATTAGTTCTGCCTTCAACAGCTACTCAGCCTGTATGTAATCACGTAAGTGGTTCGAGTATAGAAGATAGAACATTATGGATTAATTCTGCTAACGGACATTTATATAGAGGAAGCGTTGATGTTGAAGCAGGCGGCGGCGGAGCTACTGAATTAGATGATTTAACTGATGTAGCCACGTTTCCAAGCCCAATCCCAGATGATAGTTTATTAGTTTATAATTTAGCATCCAATCTTTGGGAAGCTGCAACCTTAGCAGCATATAATTTAGATGCTGTTGCTTTAACTAACGGTGGTGCAAGTATTCAATTAAGTGATGGTACTGCAAGTAGCGATGTTGATTTATTACCAGGTACAAATGTTACGTTTAGTGTAGATCCAGCAACAGATGAAATAACAATTAATGCTAGTGGTGGCGGAGCCCAAGGAGCGCAAGGGCCTCAAGGTGATAATGGTAATCCTCTTGGTGTTCTTTACGAATCAACCACAACAACAACAACTCCTGGTCTAGGTTTATTTTATTATGATGTATCTATTAATACTTTCTACTTTAATAAAGAAGATAAATATGCGAATGATCAAAGTGATTGGTTTAATAGCTTTGATGATAGTGGTAATGCTTCAACAGGATATGGTTATATAAGTTTTCAAACTGCTCTTAATGATAAGGTTATAGCTGGTTTTATAACTGGTATATCTCTTAGTGGTAATCACTATACTGTTGCAATAAATGAATTTGTTGGTCCTGGTGTTGTAAATCAAGGTATTGCGTATTATGGTTTGTTTGCTGCATACGGTTCTAACGGAGCACAAGGTTTCCAAGGTAATACTGGTGGAGCACAAGGTGCTCAGGGTAGTCAAGGTTTCCAAGGTAGTCAAGGTTTCCAAGGTAGTCAAGGTTTCCAAGGTAGTCAAGGTTTCCAAGGATTCCAAGGAACAGCTCCAATAACACAAAACTTTACAATCACAGTTGCTAATCCAGGTGCAGGGAATAGATTTTATATAGATGGGATACTAACTCCTGATTTAACTTTATTAAAAGGATTTACATATACATTTAATCAATTAGACGGATCAAATTTAACTCACCCATTACAATTATCGGCAACAAGTGGTGGCCCAACACAGTATACAAGTGGGTGGAGTGATAATGGTGGTACTGCAGGTTCAACTTTAATTTCAACATTTAAAGTACCGCAAGACGCACCAGATCCATTATACTATTTTTGTATTAATCATGCTAACATGGGTGGTGCATCAAAGATTAATATTGAAACTTTAGAAACTGGAGCTCAAGGTAATCAAGGCTTCCAAGGTGGAACAGGATTTCAAGGTTTCCAAGGTAATACCGGTGGTGCACAAGGCGCACAAGGAGCTCAAGGTAATCAAGGTTTCCAAGGTTCAATACCAATAGCAAACGAAACAACAAACACTGCTTCAACCGTAGACATAAGTTACGTTATGGGTAATTATTGTAACATGGCTTCAGCTAATTCAACTGCTGCATTTTCAGTTATCCCGGCCAACCCAACAGTCCTAGGAGGTTTTGCTAGAATACTTATCAATGGCACAGCACAACCAACACTTACTGGGACACCGACTCCTGTTTTAATTGCAGGGGATGCTTGGTTATTATCAACCGATATGTATCTAACTATTCAATGGAACGGAGTTGCTACTGAATATTGGTTTGAACAAATAGCCCCATAATAAAAATTATAGAATGAGAAAAATATATTCAGGCAGAAATGGCACTGCATCTATTACAAATCCATTTCAAATGACTATTAATACTTCTAACACTGGAGGTTTTGGTTCAGCTGCTGACACTTTTGTAATTCCAACATCAGCAAGTGGAATCCCTGCACCGGGGCAGCTTAATGGGGCGTTTTATGGTATGCAAGTTGACTGGGGAGATGGAAATACTACTTATATAACTAGAACAAATTATACAACTGCTAGAATTCACCAATATTCTGTAGCTGGAATTTATACTATTAAAATATACGCACATATGATCAGGGGTTTTTCCTTCGGTTTGGCTTTAGTTACACTGCCGTCTGGGCAGAATGATAAATTAAAAGTTCTATCAGTAGCAAAATGGGGTAATATTGAACCTTTTCCTAGAATGTTTAACGGATGTGAAAATCTAACAGAAATTACTGCACCAGGTCAACCTAACTTAATTCCTGATGCAGGTTGGAACGGTGGACCTATGATGATGTTTAGGAACTGTTTTAACCTAACAAGAATTAATAATTTAAATAATTGGAATTTAAAAGGTATTACTGATTCTAGCTATATGTTTACCGGTTGTAGTAGATTAGAGTGGGCAGACTCTGCTGGGACTGTTCCACTAGACTTTTCCAGTTGGAATATGAATACTAATACTGATATGACTTTTATGTTTCTTAATTTTGGTATATCTGGATCACAAGGAGATTTTTTATGCTTTAAGATAACATCAGCTACTACCCTTACCACAAGCATGTTTGCGGGATGCCTAGGTTTTAATAATGGACCTAACACATCAGGGTATGAACTTAGTACTTGGGACATGCAAAATGTAACTGATATGGGAAATATGTTTGGTGGGGGACCAACCGCCACAACCAGTTTCAATAGAGACATTAGTGGATGGGATACTAGTAGTGTTAATGATATGACAGGAATGTTTTATTATGCTTCTGTATTTAATCAAGATTTAAGTTCTTGGACTGTAACACCAAATGTTACATCTTGTAGTAGCTTTAGCCTAGGTGCTAGCGTTTGGGCACTACCTAAACCTAACTTTCTTAGCTGTACTCCTTAAGAAATCTTAAACAATTATTATATTTAAAGTATAATAATAAATAGACAACAAATGCAAAAAGATAATATTGAGGAAACTGCGCAAGAAGTTAAACATTGGCAATGGATAAAAGGAGATGACTCTGGTAATGTAGTTACTTTTAAAGAAGAAGGTCCACAGTGGATTACATTTAATGAAGGTGGTAGAATTGCTACTGAGTTAAGAGATGAGTTTCTACAACAACTAGACCCAGACATAGCAGGTGAATTTCTTAGTAATACAAATTCTGGGATTGATCCTTTAAATGTAGGAGGAGCATATATAACCCCACAAGAAATAACTACTGATGCTATAATTCCACCACAAGATACTGTACCATCTCCTATTAGAGTTTTATTTAATAAACAAAAGAAAAATAATAAAGTAAAACTTTTATTAGAATTTCCTGTAAATATTCCAACTAAAGGCATTTATGATTTAATGAGTACTTCATTTGATAAAGATGAAGTTGATGAAGAATTAAAATCATTTATTTTAGATCAATTATCTCAAGATGAAATTACTGATTGTTTATTTGATAGTATTAAATCATTAATCGAGAGCAAGTACAAAGGCGAATAGCACACTTTATAAGTAGTAATATATAATAAAATTAATCATATGAACGAGACTGCAAAACAAACTATACCTAATCGTAGACAACGAAGAATGGCAATGAAACACCAAGGATATTTAAAACAAAAAAGTAATTTATCTTTAAAGGCTTGGTCTGAACTTTGTAAAGAATTCAGAATTAAAGGTAATGAAATCCACCAAGCTAATGTTGATGCTGCTGAAAAGGCAATCTTTACACAATTAGAAGAAGTAGAATCTAAAAAGATATCTACTTGGAAAGAAGAAGGCTACAACGATAAAGAAATAGAAAAATTAAGAGAAGCATATTCTCTTATTATGATTAAAGACAAGTCATCTTGGCATACCGATAAAAAAGTAGCAAGAAATATAATTAAAGAAGTTAGTTTAAGTTTACAAAAAAGATCATAAATGGTTAAGATAGTTTTAGAGTCTGCTAGAAATGGTGTGATTAAAAAAGTCATTGATGACAACTATGGCGGAGGAAAAGAACACTTTACTTCTACTGATGTATATGAAGCAAGCGAAGAACATACATTAAGTAAAAGCACTTATATAAAAAGATTCTTTTTTGATTTATGCGATGATCTTGGTTTAGAACTTGGTAGCAAATTCGATAAGGATGTATTAGACATTAATACAGGTTGGGGATCTCATTATGAACCTACAGTTAAAGATATCGAAACAAAAATAAAAAGACTTAAGAGTGAGCTTAAGGAACTAGAAGAATGGAAGAACATATAGAATTTAATTTTATATACTCGGATGATGCACTACGTGTTAAAACTTTTTTAGGTAATGTTCCTAGGAGTATAGAATGTATAAATTATATGGATATATTTAACAAGCTTACAAAAAATGATTATTATCAATATGAACCATCTGATGCCGTAGTATCATCTTATCTAATGAGACAATTACAAAATGCAATAGGTCGCAATATTTCTACTACTATATTTTACGTGTTAGGAAATCTTAATAAAGAAACTATTGGTGGTATACAAGATTATGTAGGATCATTATCCAATAAAACTATTACATACAAAATTTATCATTCACCTGATATTATTGTCAACGGAGCTGCTGAACTATTCGATGACATAATAGAATTTGAATGAAAACCCACAGGATATTTAATAAAGGACAAACTGTATACTGCTTATTAGCATCTCATACAAATCCTAACATTCTCTTACCCGTTAAAGGTACTATACTAGATTCTAAGTGGGATCCAGTAAATCCTCTTTATAAAATCCGTATTATAAAGCTTTATGATAATATGAAATTTTTAAAGAAACATTTCTTTGATATGAATTTTAGACATATGTTTGAAAACAGAGCAAGGAAAATGATTCTAAAAGCAGAAGACTTTAAAACAACTAGAGCACTTGAGTCTAGATTAAATGATAAAGACCGTGAAAGATTTTATGTTGTTATAGAATCAGTAATGTGTACTAAAACCAAAGTAGGACTTTCAGAATTATTTGAAAAGGTTCAGTTTTATATGATATCTAAAAATTTAAAAGAAATAAGAGATATATCTTCGCGACCGTTTTTTAAAGGGCCATTGTCTTTAGATAGTGTAAAAGAATTTGATACCAGATATAAAATAAGTTGGTCTGATAAATTTAAAAAAGGAGGTTTAGATATAGATAAGTATCTTAACAGCTTAGGTTAAATATATAATAAAAATAATCTTTCTTTATGGGATTTAATCTTAGCGACAAAATACAGAATTTAAATGATGCAATGTTCCCAGGGCCTAATAAGGCTAATGCAAATTTACTCTCGGCATTCGGTGGAGAATCCCTTGGATTTGCTAGAGGAGCTATGGAAGGTCCTGCTAGTGCTAATTTTTATACAACATCATCTAAAGCATCGGCTGATACTGTTGCAATGGGTATTAAAGATCAAGAGATTAGAACTGCAATTGGGAATAAATATGCTTTATTTAATTTTCAAGGATTTCATGGAAACTTACAAACACCACAAGGGGATAATTTTATAGATTCGGAAAGCAATCCTTTAATGGGTGGTTCTGAGGCAAAGACGGTTTCTATTCCAAAGGTTATAACTTATTATAATGAAAACTTTGGTGGTAAATTAGCATATAAGCCAGCAGATTTTCTATACGGTAAGTACTATAAGAAAATACCAGTAAATCATTTAATTACACTAAGACGATTTGCTACCCCTATTCCTGATAACATTTATCATTATAATATAAGACCAAAAGGTGGAAGTGAAACAGAATCAGTAGATGCATCACATGTAGCTGGTGTTACTGCTGTTACATATTTAGGTGAGACTGCTGGTAATAAATTAACTGATATACTTAAATTTAATTATGGGTTAAATTATAAAAAGCTTGAAGCTGAAATGGAAGCAATTGATAGTGGTGATGCAGGTGGTGGTTATTCAAAACAACCTTTTTATAAGAAGCTAGGTGGTATGGGACAAGCAACATTAGATGCTGCTAAAGGTGTTAGCTCATCTGCTAAATTTAGAGCACAAAATGGAGCAGGGTCATCAACTGCTGATAGGTTAGGTACTACTTACGCCAATTTTGTATTAGGCCCAATAAATGTAATAGACGAAACTATGATTAGGGATCGTGGTATAAACTTTGCAAATGATATAACTTTAACTTTTGAGTATGAATTGAAATCATTAAGTTATGTTAACCCTAAAATTGCTATGATTGATATTATGAGTAATATGTTGGCAATGAGTACAAATAATGCACAGTTCTTCGGAGGAGGCCATAGATATTATGGTAGTGCTGGTTTTGTAGCTAGTCAATTTGGAGATACTAGTAAATTACGAAATGGTGATTTTGCTGGTTATATGGGAAGTGTTGTTAATGATGTTGAGACTGGAATGAAAGGTTTATTTGGAGATTCAAATGGAAACTTTAATGCGAATAGTGTAGTTGACGGATTAAAGAAAGTTGGTACAACTATGTTAGGTAATATGCTAGGTGGTTTCTTAAGTGATCAAGTAGGTGGTGCAACAGGTACTGCTGCAACTAAAGCATTCATTGACGGCGGTCCTACTGGGGATTGGCATCTAACTGTTGGTAATCCACTTAATCCAATTGTTATGATGGGTAATATGATTTGTGATAATACTGTTATGACACTAGGAGAAGGATTAGGTTATGATGATTTTCCAATGGAAGTTAAATTTGAGATAGATGTAAAGCATGGTAAACCAAGAGATAAAGGAGATATAGAAAATATGTTTAATGCAGGTAATGGTAGAATATATGCTTCTGCTCAAGGTATGGAAGATATTTTACCAACAGAAGCTGCATACACCGCCAATTCAATCGAAACAGGTACAGCAAATATTACATCAACACAAAGCCAAAATGCTGCACAACCAGCAGCAGCAAAAGGTGATGCAGGTTCTAAGTCTAGTACAGCAGCAGCTAATACTTCAGTGAGCGCAGAATATGTTAGTAATTTAACTCAAATGTTAATTGACTCATAAAATAATATAAAGGAAATGGATATTAGATCTTTAGAATTAAAGAATAAACTAAACATAGAAGAAACTGGAGAACAGTACTTTGATTTATCTGCACCTTCTTTTAAATATAGAAGGGAGCTAGGTGTCAAGGCATTACATTACGTTACAGTAGATCAAGCTGGGCGCGTTGATAAGATATCAGAAATGTATTTTGGGACTGGTGCTTATCTTGATGCTATATGTAAAGTAAATGCTATATTTAATCCATTCACTGTTTCTGAAGGTGATGTATTAGCAATACCTCAACTTAAAGATGAAGGTTTGGTATACTCAAGACCTAATGCAGCATCAAGACCAAGTGAATCATTAGCTCAATATGTTAATACTGATAGGCAGAGTGTACAAGATCAGTCAAGAATTCAAAGATTAACACAATTAGCTAAAACAAAGAAAAATGGAGTAAAAGCACCTATTCCACCAAACATGATGCAACAAGGACAAGTAGCTAAAGTATTCGAAGGTGGTAAAATATTATTAGGTGCAAACTTACCAAGTAGGAATAGTACTAATACAGAATCATAAGTTATGTCAGAGAGTATAGTTGAAAGAAACATATTAACAATAATAGAACCAGCTATTAAGTTAGATCCGTTAGAAATATTGGATAGAGAGAGTGGTACTGATAATTCTGATGGGGAAGCTATGAAAGATAAACCATCACTATTTTCTCAGCTTGTTCCTGAAATTAAAGTTAATGGTTATGATGTTAGTACAGAAGCTTTAAATATATTCATATTAGAAAATAATTCTTTTTATCCTACATTAAGATTACAGTTTGGAGATGTTGATGGATTATTCACTGCAAGATTTTATCCTAAAGATGGTGATCTTGTGCAAGTTAACATTAGATCACAAGGTGATGAGACAACATTTAAACCAATTAGAATAGACTTTACTATTATTGATTGTAAACCAGTTGGTGGAGGTGGTGGAGCTAGTGCTAACCAATATCTTATACTTGGTAGAATGTTTGTGCCTAAGTTATTTACAGAGTCTGTTGATTATGAAGAAGAGGTTACTAGTTTTAATGCTTTGTTAAATATTGCAGAAAAAATGGAATTAGGGTTTGCATCTAATATAGAAGATACTGCAGATGTAATGACATGGACTAATCCTAATGATACTACTGAAACATGGATTCAGGATATTGTAGCAAATAGCTATCTTAATGATGAAACTTTTTTTACAAGTTATATAGATCCTTATTATTATTTAACTTTAGTTGATGTTAATAGATTCTTTAGCCAAGAAGGCGCAATTGAAGCAAGCCAAAGTTTTAGTCAAAATGCTGGAGATACTATGGGTGCTGATGGTGGAGAAGGGCAGGTCGACGGCATTCCAAATTACTTAAGTAATCAAATTCAACTACAAGGTAATGCTAGATATATCTCTAAACACCAAATGGTTAATAAGAGTGGACAAATAAGTAAAGCAAATGGATATAAAAGATATACTCAGTATTGGGATTTAGAGGCAAAGGAATGGATAAGTGAATTTGTAGATCCATTAACTAATGATACTCCTGGTATGATACCAGCTACAAAAGGTAGAATAATTGACGGAGAAGTAGAAGGTCCTCGTAATAGTCAAGTTAAATATAAATACTTAGGAACACAAGGAGACAACGTACACCCTGAATATCAATATAGTACTGTTCTTAATTATCAAAACATTGCAGAAATTAATAAAATGGGAATGATAATAGAATTAGATACTGTTAATCCTGCTCTTGTTAGATATAGTAGAATATATTGTCAAATTTTAGAATTTGCTAGTCCAATAAAAAATGTTTTACTTGCTCCTAGTAATGATGATTTGGAAGGGGAAGATCCACCACAGACTAGATCAGGTGGCCCTGATGAAAATGATCAACAATCAGAGAATGGTGTTGTGAATGAATATTTAACTGGATTTTATGTTATCTCTGGAGTTGAGTGGTTATATACAACACCGGGCCCTGTTAGAATGAGATTAACATTACAACGTCGAGAGTTTAATCCTACGACCTAATAAATATAAAAACAAGTAAAAAGATATGGCAAATTTTTCTGATATAGCTGGACCGTTTAGTTCTGCCCTAGGTGGTAAGTCATTTCCATCTAGTTATCCATTTGCAAAGCGATTTGTGCAAAATTCTAATACTAATGATGGTAGTGGAAACAATGCTGTCACTGCATTAGATGACCCTACTTACTTAGGTTTTAGTTTAATGTTTGATATACTATCACCTCTATTTAATGCCGCTCAAATAGGTAATGTACCTGCAGCTGATGTACCTGATCAACCAGCAGCAACAGCATTAGATACTGTAGCTGGAAATATAACTGAAGGTCTTAATGGAATTAGAGAAGGAATCGGAGATGCGCTAGGTATTAAGAATTTTGGAGGTCAGCAAGGTGATTCAGCACCAGGTCAATCAGGACCAAATGAATATCCATCTGAACCATCAGCAGTAGGTTATTTAGCTAAGATTGGTGAAGCAAGAAGAGCAAAATATTTAAAAGCATTTATACAAGGAATACAGGAAGTTGTTAAAACTAGACCATATTACTTTCAAACTATTGCAGGCTTATTAGAAGCATGGGGTAAAAGTACTGAATTTGGAGTAGATCCTTATACTGGTACTGTTGATTCTAAAGATGGTATTACTGTAGGATGTCTAGAGGCTGTAGATTTAAAAATAACTGGTTTATTTAATCTATATAGAATGGCTGTATATGATGAAAGAATGAAAAGATTTGTTTTACCTAAAAACTTAATGAGATTTGATGTGTATGTAGATGTTCATGAAATTAGAAGATTCGTAACAACAAGGAATTGGTTAAAAGCATTAAACACTGGAGATGCAAGCCCAGAGTCTTCAAAATATGTAAACGAAAATACTTCAAGAGTTAGATTTAAATTTACTGAATGTACATTTGATCCATCGGCTAGTGGTAAAGTTTTTGAAAGTGTAACAAATGCTGGAGGTACTGTTGCATCAACTGAAATAAAATTTGGTTATGGTGTTATGGAATTACAATCTCAGTATTCTGGTTTTGATGATAGCTTAGATGTTACCAAGCCACAGATTACAACTAACCCTTCATTAACAAGTAAAATAAAAAGTTTTGGTAAAGATCAATTAGATAATGCAGTACAGGGTGTAGCAAACAGATTAACGTCAACAGTAAACAGTGCTATACAAGGTATAACATTAGGAAATGTATTTGGTTTAAGAAATGAATTACTAGGAACATTAGCAAATCCACAAGGTTTACTTAATGCAGCATTAGGGGCAGCTGCACAAACAAGTGAATTACAAGTCTTTAGGGGAAGCCAAACTAATACTAAATTAGGTGATAATCCTTTAGGTGATGCTGTTGCGCCGTTACCAACAATCGATTCATTACCAAATAATTTTGACCCATCAAACAATAGCTTTGGTAGTTTACGATCAATTAATGCGTTTGGGGCACCGGGACCACCAAGTAATTCTACTATAAATCAAGATAATATATTTGACTAATGGCAAAAGTTGACCCAGCAAATTTTAATGCAGATGATTTACGAACTACTCAGTGGGTAGGTAGTGTAGAAGACACTGCTGATGACATCTTTGAAGGAAGGTGTAAGATTAGAGTATATGGAAAAATGGATGATCGCATAGATCCTGAAGATCCGGAGAGCGCATATAAACTTCCTACTGCTTCATTACCATGGGCGAGACCGCACCAATTAATGTATGGTGGTAGTAATACAGGTAGTGGTAAATTTGAAATTCCAAAACTAGGATCTGTTGTCAGACTTACTTTTGATAATGGTAATTATTATCAACCAGTTTATCATGAAAATATCTATCCTTCAGATGAAACTAAAGCTGAAATAGAAGCTTCATATCAAAATTCACATGTATTAGTATATGATACTGCATTTGGATTAAGCGCAGAGTTACAAGATGGAGTTTCAGAAGTAACAAATGAAAGAGAAGGTGAACATGTTAAAATTTTCTTTACTGAAGAAAAAGGTATAATGATGGATTATACAACAGCTGAAGGACCAACTACTATTAATATAAAACCTGATAACTCGGTTGAGGTAATAAATGCAAACGGAGATACTATTGTAATGCTTAATGATGGAAATATAACATTTACTCATTCAGCTCAGTTTACAATAAACAGTGGATCTGATACTGTTATTAATGCAGACACTAATACATTAATTAATTGTGTTGATGCTGTTATTAGTGCAACAGGAGAAACACATATAAATTCCCCAAGAATTAAATTAGGGGAAACGGCAGCTGAAGCTGTCATTAAAGGCGATACTTTTGCATCTATATTTAATTCACATATTCATCCAGCACCAGGAGGACCAACAGGCCCGCCTATACAAAAAGCCGATCCGTCATTGAGTTCTAAAAACACAACTGACTAATGCCTTGGAATCCTATACCATTCGTAACTACTTTACCTGGGTGGATGATGTCACAGTCATCTAATACTAGCTTAACTTATTCTTATGTACCGCTGGCTAGACAAATTGGTTTAAATTATCATTTAGCTGCTACACTTGTAAATACAACCTTTGGATCGGTTCCATTAACAAGAGGAACTGCTTTAGGAATACAAGCAGGGTTTGAGGCATCTTTTGAATTAGCTCAACAGTGGATAACCACTAACATTCAACCAGGTGATTATACAGTTAAACAATGGAATAATGATATCCCTGATTCTGTATGGTTGCCTGCAGCAACAGCAGTTGTTAATTATTGGAAGGGTGGTGTGATGTCACCGCTACCTCCACCACCAACTGGGGCCGTAGGAACTGCAAATCCTATTTTATTTCCAGGATTGCCTGTTCCTCTTAATAGTGCAATAGGTGCAGCTTTTAAAATTGGTAAAACATTTCCATTATGTGCGGCCCTTAATGTAGCATTTATAGCTCATCTAAAACTTGTAGCAGGAACATGGACTGGGGTTACAGGAAGCACGCCACCATTAGCATTAGTATTTCCTTGGATAACTTTAACTTAAAATGAAACAAAACAACTTGTGTTGTGTACAATAATAAATAAGTTACCTTAAGTAGAATATATAATCTATTAACAACCTTTAAAAATAAAAAAAATGACCGAGCAAGAAATCACAATTCAATTAAGTGATGATCCATTTGATACCAAAGTAGTAAAAGTACAAGTCCCACAAGGTACAAAACTAATGAGCAACGAATCTTATGCTGCTGATGTTTTATCAATATATCAACTTTCAGATTCTGCTATTCAAAAAACTCACTTAACAGAAGATAACATATCTTATACTACATCTGGTGAAATAACATCAATTTCAGCCGATCGCACAAGAGCAACAATTGATACCAATTCTAAATATACTGCAATTTGTTTTTTAACAAAGGAGCCTGATTTTATAGTTGATCAAATGAAAGTTGGAATGGAGATTGATGTTAAGATTAAAACTACAAAGAATGGTGAAGTAGTTGCTTCTATTAATGATGCAATGATGGATATTAAATTAAAGGAAATTAAAGATGCAATAGGTAATAAGGCAGTTGGGTTTACTGCTAGAGTTAAAGAATTAATTCATGGAGGTTATTGGGTTGATGTTGCAGGTATTAATTGTTTTATGCCAGGTTCTCTTGGAGGTTTAAATAAGTTACATGATTTTAATTCCTTGGTTGGTAAAGAAATTATTGTAATGCCAATTACATATTCACAAGATAAATCCACGATTGTTGTTTCTCATCGAGAATATTTAAGAACTATGATTCCAACTAGGATTAATGAATTAGGCGAAAATATAAAGGTGCCTAGAGTTGGTTTTGTAACTGGTACAACTAAGTTTGGTGTATTTGCTCAGTTTGATGATTGCTTAACTGGTTTAATTCCTAGGGCTGAACTAACAGATAAAATGCAAGCGGCTTTAGATAACAGAGATATTAAACCTGGTGATGAAATTGAGTTTTGGGCAAAAGAAATAATTTCAGATAAAAAGATTATATTAAGTCAGCTAGGTCCTAAGGTTGACCTATGGGATGGGATAGACGAAAAATATAAACCTATGATGATCACCGAAGGTACAGTTACTAAAATAACTTCCTACGGTGCATTTGTTGAATTAGAAAAAGGAATTAGTGGTTTAATCCATAAATCTAAACTAAAAGCAGCTAATCTAACCAAGGGTGATGTTATCAATATTAAAATTGGTAGTGTTAATGTTAGTGATCGTAAGATTACTATGAACGTAGCATAACCGCAATCCTGGTTTGGAATATATAAACAAATCAGGAAATACATGTACACTAACGAACAGCTAAATGCTATATATGCATCAAAGATTGGTTTAGAATTTGAATTCTTTGCCAATGAAGGAATGGGCGAGGTTAAAAGAAGCCTAGCACAAACTCTTAATAAACAAATAAGAGTAGAGGAAAAGGCTCATAGTGAGTTTATTCCTACTGATGAAATATTTAAACTAGAACCTGATAATTCAGGTGGAACTGGTATGATTGAATTGGTTACTGGACCAATGCCTTTTGTTGAATCAAAACTTGTTATAGCTAAAACTTTAAAATGGATTCGTGAAAACGGATCTACTAATGATAGGTGTAGTATTCATATTAATGTAGCGTTTGATGGAAAGAAATTAGGTACACCTACAAATGTGTCTTCTTTAGATATTGGTAAATTTGTTTTAAATTTTAATGAAGATAAAATTTATGAAGCATTTCCTAATAGAAAAGATTCTGTTTATGCAAAGTCTATAAAGTTTATTGTACCATTAAGTGGTATGACTCAGCCAACACCCGGTAAAATTTCATGGAAGAACTATATGTTTGTTTCAGAAAAATATTATGGCGTAAACTTTTCTAAGATACCAAAGAATTATATAGAATTTAGATATCTTGGAGGTAAAGATTATGAAAAGAAATATAATACTATACTGGATATGACAGAGCATTTTGTATTATCTTTATATGAAAGTTTAGTTAATCCAAGTTATAGCGAAAAAGACATAAAGAAATTAGATGCTATATTAGAACAACACAAAGGTATTGTAGAATCTTATAAAGCTTATAAAACTTTTCAAAGAAATTTCCCTAAAGTTAAATTAATGGTTGATTTAAAAACCTATGATCAGATATTAGAAACTTATTATCCTAAGATGAGAGAAAAAATATTTGAATTATTAACTAAAGCAGGTCTTACTGAAGGTTTAATTAATTATGATTCAGACACAGGAAGAATACAATTAAAAAATGCTGAATTAATGAAATGCTTTGAAATAAAAGGAATTGATATTGTTGATTGTAAAATACAAGGTAATATTATAGGATGTGATATATTTAGTACAGAATTAATAAATTCATCAATGATGGAATGTAATTTGTTTGGGGCTACTGATGCTATTGATTCTAAGATAGAAGATTCATATGTTAGTAAAAATGTAGCAGTTAAAGATTCTTATGTCTTTGGTGTTAGAGGTGTATTTAGTGGAGATATGGAAGGTGGTATATTTAGAAAA
>MDSY01029237.1_pt1 | contig 17025 bp, 13 predicted proteins | sample 811131 | NCBI WGS metagenome assembly MDSY01 (sample SAMN05326643, study PRJNA326480) | marine metagenome | isolation source: seawater | place: Atlantic Ocean: South West | collected 2010
AAGGTTATGCCTGAGATTGAATGGTCTATTCATGCTCCTTATATTCATAGAATTAATCAATTAAAAAGAGAAAAGAATGCAATTGTTCTTGCCCACAATTATCAAACTCCCGAGATTTATCATGGTATAGCGGATGTTGCTGCTGACTCTCTGGCTCTTGCAATAGAGGCGGCAAAAACAAAAGCAGATATAATAGTGATGGCTGGAGTTCACTTCATGGCAGAAACTTCAAAATTGATGAGTCCAGAAAAAAAAGTTCTGCTTCCAGATATGAATGCTGGTTGTTCGTTATCATCATCTATAACCGGTAAAGATGTAAGATTGTTAAAGGAAAAATATCCAGGTGTACCAGTTGTTTCATACGTTAATACTTCTGCAGATGTTAAGGCGGAAACAGATATTTGTTGCACTTCAGCAAATGCAGTCAAAATTGTAGAGTCTCTTGGTGTTAAAAAAGTTATCTTTTTACCAGATGACTACTTAGCAAAATATGTTGCTTCTCAAACAGATGTTGAAATTATTGCTTGGAAAGGGATATGTATGGTTCATGATCAGTTTAATGAAAAAGAAATTAATGACATCAGAAAAAATAACCCTGGAATAAAAATTATTGCACATCCAGAATGTCCACCTGAAGTAATTAAAGCAAGTGATTTTGCTGGTTCAACTGGTGGTATGATTGATTATGTAAAAAATAATCAACCCAAGAAAGTTATGATGGTTACCGAGTGCTCAATGAGTGATAATATTCAAGTTGAAAATCCTAACGTAGAATTTATTAGACCATGTAACCTTTGTCCACACATGAAAAAAATTACTTTGCCAAAAATTTTAGATTGTTTAGAAAATGAAACTGGTGAAATAATAATGGACAATGAAACAATTAATAAAGCAAGAATTCCCGTTGAAAGAATGGTTGCCATAGGCAGATAGAATTCTAGTGTCAAAAATAAAACTTAGCAAAGATTTCATTCGTAATACAGTCAAGCAAGCATTAAATGAAGATCTGCACCCCTCTGGAGACATAACTTCTAGTTTAATTAAAAATAATAAAGTTATCAAATTCAAACTTTTATCAAATCAAAATGCCGTCATAGGAGGTTTACTATTTGCAAAACATGCTTTTGCGTTAATCGATAATAAAATCAAATTTATCGTTAAAAAAAAAGATGGCTCTCAAGTTAAAAAAGGTAATTTGATTGCAACAATCGAAGGTAAAGCAAAAAATATTCTTATAGTAGAAAGAGTAGTCTTAAATTTTTTATCTCATATCTCCGGTATTGCAACCAAAACAAATCAATTTGTAAAATTAGCTGGTAAAAAATCTAAAATTTGTTGTACACGTAAGACAATTCCAAATCTAAGAATTATTCAAAAGTATGCAGTTAAATTAGGTGGAGGCACTAATCATAGATTTAATTTAAGTGATGAATATTTAATTAAAGATAACCACATCGCTTCATCTGATATAAAAAATTTAGTTTCTTTGGCTATTAAAAATAAAAAAGGAAGAAAAATTACAGTTGAAGTTGATAATTTGAAACAACTCAAAACTATTATGGGTCTTAAATTTAATACTGTCTTATTCGATAATATGACTATTAAAGATTTAAAAGCAGGCGTAAAGATTGCTAAAAAATACTATGAGACTGAAGCTTCTGGTAATGTTAATCTAAAAACAATTAAATCTATTGCGGCTACTGGTGTGAATAGAATTTCAGTTGGAAGCATAACTCATAGTTCTACAGCTGTTGATTTAAAACTAGAAATCTAAGATATAAACTTAGAAAGATCAGGTTTAAAATAATTTGGCCCTTTCATAACCTTTCCGGCTTCATTATAAATTGCCTTACCATTTTCATCTAATTTACTCATATTTGAATTTTGAACTTCTTCAAAACACTTATCTAAATCTATTCCAAACGCATGTCCTGCCCCATAAGTAACATACAAGATGTCTGTTAATGCATCAGCTACCTCTAGTAAATCCCTATTATTTTTAGCTTCTGTGAGTTCATCTAGCTCTTCTTTTATAAGATCAATTCTTAATTTATTGATTTTGTCAGTACTAAATGATGGTTTTGTTTTAATTTCCTGGCCAAAAATTTTCATAAATATTCCAACTTTTTTAAAATTTGACATTTTGCTCCTGTAAGTTTTTTAAAATATATTGTATATTATTAATTATTTATTACTTACAAATTAATCAATGAAATTAAGAAAAGAATTTGACAGTATCGGAAACGTGAATGTTCCAGATGATAGGTATTGGGGGGCATCGACTCAGAGATCTAATAAATTTTTTAATATAGGAAAAATATTAGTAAATATTTCAATTATTAAATCTATAGCAATAATAAAAAGATCGGCTGCTATAGTTCATTCAAAAGATAAATCGATAGATAATAAAATTGTGAAGGCAATTATTAAAGCTTCAGATGAAGTTATTATTGGTAAGCTTGACAACAATTTTCCTTTAAAAGTTTGGCAAACAGGGTCTGGAACTCAAACTAATATGAATGTTAATGAGGTAATAGCTAACAGAGCGATTGAAATTTTAGGTGGTAAAAAAGGAACAAAAAAACCTGTTCATCCTAACGATCATGTAAATAAATCACAATCTACAAATGATGTATTTCCTACAGCAATGCATATATCTGTTGCTACCAATACATTAATAAAACTTTTACCAAATTTAAGAATTTTAGAAAAAGAATTAAAGAAAAAATCAATACTGTTTAAAAATATAATTAAAATTGGAAGAACACATTTACAAGATGCTACTCCTTTATCTTTAGGTCAAGAGTTTTCAGGCTATTATACTCAGCTTAAGAAATCAATTAAGAGAATTGAATTTGCATTAAAAGAAATACTTTACTTGGCTCAGGGTGGGACGGCAGTTGGTACTGGGATCAACTCTAAAAAAAATTTTGATAAAAAAATTGTTAATGAAATTAAAAAATTTACTAAAATTCCTTTTAAATCTGCTGAAAATAAATTTGCAGAACTTGCTGCACACGATTCGATTGTTAATTTTTCTGGTACACTAAACACTTGTGCAGTTGCTTTAATGAAAATTTCAAATGATATTAGATTTTTAGGATCCGGTCCAAGAGCTGGTTATGGTGAATTAATTTTACCTGAAAATGAACCCGGTTCATCCATTATGCCTGGGAAAGTAAATCCAACACAATGTGAAGCTGTAACTATGGTTTGTGCACAAGTTATTGGAAATCATAACGGAATTACTATTGCTGGAAGTCACGGACATTTTGAACTTAATGTTTTTAAACCAATGATGGCACACAATATCCTTCAATCAATTGATCTTATTGCTGATAGTACAAAAAATTTTGCTTTATATTGCGTGAAGGGCATTAAAGCAGACAAAAAAAGGATCCAAGAACATCTGGATAATTCATTAATGCTTGTTACAGCACTTGCCCCTCGCATAGGTTATGATAATGCAGCAAAAATTGCGAAATCAGCCTTAAAAAATGGAACTACTCTTATAACCGAAACTCTTAAAACAGGATTAATAAATGAGAAAGAATACCATAAAATTGTTAATCCAAAAAAAATGATTTACCCAAATTAAAAATTTTTAAAAAAATTTTTAATTGAATTTCTTCGTACAATTTTATTTAAAATATTTTCTTTTTTTGAATTAAAAATATTTAAAAATTGCTCTAAATTTTTGTTAGTTTTTTCATTTACTCTTAAATTATCTATTTCTATAGCCTTATCATCAAGATTAAATAAAAACGCAAAGTTAATATTTTTAATATTTTTTCTGTCAGCTCTGCTAATCTGATAATGAGAATAAAAACTATTAGCATCAATAAATTCCAAAGTAATATACCCTGCAAATTTTAATTTATTATCATCAACAATTAACTGGGTATCTTTTAAATTGATAATAACAGAGTCTTTAAAGGTGGTTTTTAAATTTTGTATAAATATATCTCCTTCCTCAAGAAGAATATTAAATTTAACTTTATCGAGGAAATTTATATCTTTAATTGTATTCGTACTAAAATTTATTCTTCCACTCAAATTTTTATTATTAAGAGCTTCTGATTTAAGAAAATTAACTAATATTGAATTATCTTTAAAAATTTTTTTTAAATCAATTTGGTAAAACTTCAAATTAGTAGAAAGAAAGAATGGTTTAATATTAATGTCACCAGTAAATTCATTGTCATTTGTATTGAAACTTAAAGAATTTTTTTTTAGGCTATAATTTATTTTTTTATTTTTATTGATTATGGTAAAATCTAATTTACCTTCTAATTTTTTATTATTATAATTTGCATTATCTTTAATATTCAATCTTAATGGATGTGAATTTATTTCAGTAAAAAATTTTTTTTCAATAAAATTGTGTTCAGCTTCAAATGTTACAGGAATATTGAATATATCCAATTTAGAATTAAGTTTTCTTAAAAAATTATCTTCATATAGGTAATTAAGTCTTTTTAGATTAGCAAGAAAAATAACATCATTATTTTGATCTAAATAAAAAAATTTGCTATTTAAAAAATCTATATCATAGTTGCTTCTGGCATTATTTAAAAGATCAATAAAAAATCTAAAATTTGAATTTTTTATTTTAAAATCTGTTTGTTTAAAAACTAAATTTTTGATTTTAAATTTACTTGGGGATAAAAAATTATTTATAGATATAAAAATTTTTGTATTATTTGACTTGGCTATAACATTAAATTTATACTCAATTATTGAATCATTTGATGCAAAATGAGGTTTTGGAAACATGCCATATTTCAAATTTTGATCTAATTTAACTTTTAAATTGTATTGATCAAATATTTGATTCTCTAGCTGGACTTTAATCTTATTTTTATCATAAAATGATGGTATTAAAAAATAGCCAATTACAGTAATAAATATTGCTGCTGTGGTTAAAAATATTTTTTTATCTAAGGTCTTTTTCGATATAACAAAAATTTTTTTATAAGAAAAATTTTGTCCAAAGAAGTTAAAAAAACTTTCTATTCCCTTAGTTATTGATATTACTAATTTATTAATTTTTTTTAAAAATATATTTTTTTTTTGCATTAAAGAAAACTTATAAATTAATAATTCAAATGGTAAACTTAGATTATTTAAAAAACTTAAATGAAGCCCAAACACAGGCTGTAACCCATTTGGAGGGGCCTTTATTAATAGTTGCTGGAGCTGGTTCGGGTAAAACTAAAGTCCTAACAAGTAGAATTGCTCATATAATTAAAGAAAAAAAAGCATATCCCAACCAAATATTATCAGTAACTTTTACTAATAAAGCTGCAAAAGAAATGCAATCCAGAGTGAGCAAATTACTTGGCGCAAGTGCTACAGGTTTATCTTGGCTGGGAACTTTCCATTCCATATGTGCAAAACTACTCAGAAAACATGCGACTGCTGTAAATTTGAATTCGAATTTTACAATTATAGATTCAGATGATCAAATGAGACTGATTAAAAATATTTGTAAAGCAGAAAATATAGATGTTAAACAACTCGCTCCACGATATGTTCTCGCTATTATAGATAAGTGGAAAAATAAAGGACAGTATCCAAATGAAGTAGTCGTTAATAATAAAGATATTTATGAAAAAACTATCCTACCAGTCTATAAAATTTATCAACAAAAACTTACCGACTTAAATGCATGTGATTTTGGTGATTTAATTTTGCATGTTGTAAAAATTTTAGAAAAAAATAACGATATAAGAGAATTATATTCAAGAAATTTTAAATACATATTGGTCGATGAGTATCAAGATACCAATTATATTCAAAGTCGATGGTTAAACTTACTAGCTCAAAAAAATAAAAATCTTTGTTGTGTTGGTGATGATGATCAGTCTATTTATAGCTGGCGTGGTGCTGAAATTAAAAATTTCTTAGAATTTGATCAGATCTACGAAAATACAAAAGTGATTAGACTAGAACAAAATTATAGATCAACACAAAATATTTTATCAGTCGCATCTGAATTAATTTCTAACAATCAAAACAGGGTGGGAAAAACTTTAAAAACAACTATGGAGGCAGGAGATTTAATAAAACTTGATTGTTTTAAAAATGGAAAAGATGAAGCAATTGGTGTTTCAGATGAAATAGAAAAGATTAAGAAAAAATACACATTAAATAGCGTTGCAATACTTGTGAGGGCAATTTTCCAAACTAGAGAATTTGAAGAAAGGTTTTTAAAGATTGGTCTACCATATAGAATTTTAGGAGGTACGAAGTTTTATGAAAGAGCAGAAATTAAAGATTGTGTTGCTTATTTGAGGATAATTCATCAAGATAAAGATGACTTGGCTTTTGAGAGAATAGTTAATAATCCAAAACGCTCTATTGGAGACAATACGCTGAAACTAATACATGAATTTGCAAATAAAAATTCTGTCAATTTAGAGATTGCTTCTAGAAAGATGATAGAAGAAAATTTAATTAAACCTAAAACAAAGTTAGGGTTGTCTATCTTTTTAAATTCTGTTTCTAAATGGAGAGATGATCTAAATAACAAAAAAATTAATCACATTAAATTGTTACAAATAATTTTAGATGAATCTGGCTATTCGGCAATGCTAAAAAATAAAAAAGATATAGAAAATGAGAACAGGTTGGAAAATATAAAAGAATTGTTAAGTGCAATGAAAGAATTTGATAACCTAGAAAGTTTTTTAGAACATGTTTCTCTAGCTACAGCAATAGATCAAGATTGGGATGGGGAAAAAGTTAATATGATGACTATGCATGGAGCTAAAGGTTTGGAGTTTGATGTTGTATTTTTACCTGGTTGGGAAGAGGGTCTTTTTCCACATCAAAAATCAATTGAAGAAAAGGGTCAAAAGGGCTTGGAGGAAGAAAGAAGATTGGCTTATGTTGGAATTACCAGGGCAAAGAAAAAGGTTATAATTTCCTTTTCATTGAATAGATTTTATCAGGGTGATTGGATTGACAGTATTGCGTCTAGATTTATTGATGAACTTCCTAGCGATTATTTAGAAAAAAATTCAATTTTTGAAGAGGATAAAAATGAGATAGATGGCTTTGAATTTAATCAAGACTTTGAGATTGACGATCAAGATAGCGTAAAAAGTCCAGGCTGGATAAGATACCAAAAAAGAATTAAATGAAAAATATTGTAAAAAACCTAAGAGCACAACTTCATAAACATAATATTGACGGGTATATTATTCCTAAAAATGATGAGTTTTTTTCTGAATATTCAAATAAGGATCGATTAAACAAAATATCAAATTTTACTGGGTCTGCTGGATACGCTGTAGTTCTTAAAAATATAAATTACTTATTTGTAGATAGTAGATATACAATTCAAGCGAACATAGAGAGTGGTAAAAAATTTAAAATTTTAGATTATGAAAAGATTTTAAATTGTAAAATTTTTAAAAATTTAGTTATTGGTCTTGATCCTACCCTATTTACAAGTCACCAAATTAATAAGTTTTTTACAAACAATAAGGTTAAAATAATTAAAAAAAATCTAGTCGATAATATTGTAAAGTTTAAAAACTTAAATTCTAAACCTTTTTATTCTCTAAATAAAAAGATTGTTGGGAAAGATTATAAAGATAAAATTCATGAAATAGTTAAATATTTAAAAAAAAATGATTTAGATTATATATTTATAACAGCTCCCGAAAATGTTGCATGGGTATTGAACATAAGAGGTTATGACAATCCTACTAGTCCAATTCCAAATTCAAATTTATTAATTAGTAAGAATAGTAAGAAATTTATTATAGCAAGTAAAATTAGATTAAAAAAATTAATCAAAGAAAAAAAAATTAAAATTAATGAAATAATTGAACCAAAAAACATTGAATTAATTTTCAGCAAACTAGGTGGTAAGAACATATCAATAGATAAAAAAAGTTGCTCAGTAAATTACGAACGGGTATTAAGTAAAAAATTTAAAATAATAAAAAAAGATGATCCTATATATTTTCTAAAATCTATTAAAAATAAAACTGAAATAACAAATATGATTAAGGCCCACATTAGTGATGGTGTTGCTTTAACAAAGTTTATTTACTGGATTAAAAAAGTAAATAAAAAAAGAATAACCGAAGTCGATGCACAAAATAAATTAGAAGAGTTTAGAAAACAAAATAGAAATTATTTATTTCCAAGTTTTGATACTATCGCTGGAAGTGGAAAGAATGCTGCAATAGTTCATTATAGAGCTAATAAAAAGAATACTAAAATCATAAAGAATAAAGATATTTTTTTATGTGATTCGGGTGGGCAATATAAATATGGCACAACTGATGTTACTAGAACAATTTGCTTTTCTAAACAAAGTTTAGATATAAAGAAAATTTTTACACAAGTATTAAAAGGACATATTGCAGTAGCAAATACAAATTTAAATAAGATCAATACTGGTAAGAAAATTGATATAAGTGCTCGAAAATTTTTAAAAAAAAATGGTTTAGATTATGGACATGGCACAGGTCATGGGGTTGGATATTTTTTAAATGTTCACGAAGGACCTCAGGCAATTTCTAAATTTAATTCGGTCAAAATTAAAGAAGGAATGATTTTAAGTAATGAGCCAGGTTTTTATAAAAAAGATAGCTTTGGTATCAGAATAGAAAATTTAGTTTACGTAAAAAAGGAAAATAAAAAGATGCTTTTTAAAAATCTCACATTGGCACCAATCGAAAAAGACCTAATTGATTATAAAATTTTAACAAAATATGAAAAAGATTATCTATTCACTTACCATTTGGAGGTTTATTCAAAAATTTCTCCTTTTTTGAATCATAATGAAAAAAAATGGTTAGCTCAATTTATTCAATAATTTAAGCCATTCATTCTGATTAACTACTTTAACATTTAATTGTTTTGCAGCTTCAACTTTTCTTTTAGTTGGTTTTTCTCCTGTAATTAAATAATCTAATTTTTTTGAAACATTACTAATAACAGAGCCTGAATTTTGCTCAATTAAAGATTTTGCTTCCGAGCGACTCATATTTAAAAGCTTTCCAGTCAACATAAACGTTTTTTCTTTTAATATACCTTTTTTATTTAAAACTTTGACATCTTGAATCTTAAGTAAGCTACTAAGATCTTTTAAAATTATTAAATTAGTTTTATTGTTGAAAAAATTTTTTATTGATTTAATTTGAGTTTCTCCAATTCCATCTAAATTTTCCAATTCATAAATTTTTTTTTCTTCTGATAAATTTACAAAATTTTTTATTGATTTTAAGTTTTTAGATATTAATTTAGCACCCTCAAAGCCTATGTGCCTTACTCCTAAAGAGTAAATAAATCTTTCTAAAGAAATAATTCTTTTTTGATCAATTGAATATCTTAAATTTCTAACTGATTGTTTACCCCAACCATCTAAAACCTCTATTTTATTATAATCCAGCTTGAATATATCTTGTGGTAGTCTGATTAACCTGAGATCCCAAAATTTTTCAACTATTTTTTTGCCGAAGCCATCAATATTAAGAGCTTCTTTGGAAACAAAATGTTTTATTTTTTCAATAGCAACTTTTTCACATTCGTAACCCTCACTAGAGCATCTTCTCACAGCATCGGTCTTTTTTGTTGTTTTATTAAACTCTTTAATTGTTGCAGAATTGCACGATGGGCAATTTTTTGGAAAAAAAAATTTTTTTGATGTATTGGGTCTCTTTTTTAAATCAACTGATATAATGTGTGGGATAACATCCCCTGCTCTTTCCACAACCACAGTATCGTGAACTCTTATATCTTTTCTATTAATTTCATCCTCATTATGTAAGGTCGCATTTGATACAATTACACCGCCGATATTTATTGGTTTAATTTTTGCTACAGGTGTTAAGGCACCAGTTCTTCCAACTTGAATTTCAATATCTAATATTTCCGAAACACCATTAAATGCTGAAAATTTATGAGCGATTGCCCATCTAGGAGAATTTGCTACGTATCCAAGACGTTTTTGTAATTTAAAATCATTTACCTTATATACAATTCCATCAATATCGAAATTTATTTTATCTCTTTTACTTTCTATTTTTGAATAATTTAAAAGTAGATCACTAATATTATTAAAAGTCTTATTAAGTGGATTGGTCTTAAAACCCCATCTTTTTAGATTTGTTAGAAATTCTTCCTGGGAATTAGCTTTTAATTCTTTTTCATATCCAAAAGTATAAGCAATAAATCTTAATGGAATTTTTTTGGTTTCTTTAGAATCTTTTTGTCTTAAGGATCCTGATGCAGCATTTCTAGGGTTGCTAAATTTATTAGATAATTTTTTAAAATCATTATTTTGTATAAAAACTTCACCTCTTATATCAATTTCTTCTGGAAAGTTTTTTCCTTTTATTATTTTGGGAATATCATTAATTGTTTTTAGGTTTTCGGTAATATCTTCACCTTCTTTTCCATCACCTCTTGATAAACCACTTGTGAATTTACCTTTTTTATAAATTAGTGATGCAGAGATACCATCAATTTTAGGTTCGGCACTAAATTCGATCGTATTAGAAATGTCTAGATCAAGATAATTCATTATCTTTTTTAAAAAATTATCTAAATCATCTTTAGTAAATGCATTAGATAATGAAAGCATTGGAACTTTATGTTGGATTTTTTTAAAATTTTTAGAGGGTTTGTATCCAACAGACTTTGATGGTGAACTTTTGTGATTTAAAAAATTATATTTTTTTTCTAATAATAGAATCTCTTTTTTTAAATAATCATATTCAGAGTCACTTATCTCAGAAATATTATCGTTATAATATTTTTTATTGTAATGATTAAATAGTTTAATTTTTTCTACATATTCTTCCTGAATTAATTCATTGTTCATATTAATCAAAAAGTTTTTTAAATTGTTTTAGAACACCTTTCTTATCTTTTTTAATTGATTTATTTAATTGTACTGAATAACTCTGATTAAAAACTTTATATGATTTTTTATACCACTCACTCGATAAATAATTATAACCTAAAATATTTGCATATTTTTGAGACTCATCAACCAAGCCTAATTTATAATTAATTTCTACTAATCTGTGCAAGGCTTCTTCTATAAAAACTGTCTTATCATAAACTTTTATTACATTCTTAAATCGATTTATTGCAGCTATCCATTTACCTTTCTTAATGTAGTGTCTACCCAAATACATTTCTTTAGATGCTAAAACATCTTGTATCAAATTAAGTTTAAAACTTGCATCTATTGCAAAATCTGTATTAGGATAATTTTTAACAATAAAATCAAAATTTTTTTTTGCATTAATTAATGGTGCTGAATCTCTTTTTTCATCCTCAATACTTTCGTAATAACACATGGCTTTTAGATAATGTGCATAAGGTAAACTTTTATCATTCGGATAAGTTTTTATATATCTCTCTAAATTTTGTATTGCTTCAACGTAATAATTTTGCAAGTAATATGAATATGACGCCATCAAAGCTGCTCTTGGTGCCCATGTAGATTGCGGATATAAAAGTTCTGCTTCTAAAAATTTTTTTGCGGCAAAAAATGGATCACCTTCACCTAATGCTTTATATGCTTCATTATATGATGAGATCATTTCAAGTTCTTGGGAAGTTTCTTTTATTAACGAAACTTCTTTTTCATCTTTAGAACACCCACTTAAGACAATAATTATTAGTAATAATAAGAAATTAAATTTAATCATAGAAACTATCGAATTATAAAGATAATTAAATATTATGCTATAGATCTTAGTAAACTTCTATTAATTAATGTGTGTGGTAGATTTTTTTCTTGAATTTCAACTATTGAAAAATTTGAATTATCGCTAAAAACTTTTCTTAATAATTGGTTAGTCAAATAATGGCCACCCCGAGAGCACTTTACACTTCCAATAATTCTATACCCACTTGTAAATAAGTCCCCTATACAATCTAAAATTTTGTGGTTTACAAATTCTTTAGAATTTCTCAATCCATCCTTGTTCAATATATCTTTACCTTTTACAACAATTGCATTGTCAAGACTTCCCCCTTTTGCGAGGCCTATTTTTTTGATCGCCTCGATATCCTCATACAAACAAAAAGTTCTTGAGTTAAGTATATCTTTTAATTCATCATTATAGACATTAATTTTATTTTTTTGGTTACCAATAATTTCATTATTATATTTTAATTCAAATTCAATATCTAAGCTTAATTTTGATGACTCTATTGAAACACATCTCTCACCATCTTCAAATTCAACTTTTTTATTAATCTTTATAATCTTAATTGGTTTGTTACTTATTGTAAAATCAGTTGCTAAAATTCTTTCAACAAATTCCTTTGCTGATCCATCTAAGATCGGTACTTCTTCATTATCAATTTCAATTAATGCATTATCAATTCCTATACTAAATAAAGCTCCCATTAAATGCTCAATCGTTGAGACTTTTACACCAAAATCATTTGATATAGTTGTGTTGAGAGAAGTATTGCTAACATTCAAAAAACTTGGATAGACTAAATTATTATCTCCAAGATCAACTCTTTTAAAAACTATACCTGTATCTGGTTCTGAGGGTTTAATAGAAACATTTACAACTTTACCACTGTGTAAACCAACACCTTTAAATTGAACAGAATTTTTTAATGTTTTTTGGTTAAGTAAACTCACAAAACTAATCTACTAGGTAAAACTAAATTTTCGAAAACAACAAATATTACTAGAAACTACCAAATTAATTGAAAAAATTAAAAAATTTTTCAAAAAAACCATTATTTTTTAATATTTTTTTGGCTATCAAAACTTCATTAACGTTAAGTCCATTTATATTGTCATTAGCCACTTTAACAATATTTTTACCATTATAGTTATTAAGATTTATTAAATAATCATAACTAAAAATTTTGTTAATTGAAATTTGGTATTTAGAAAATATTTTTTTAAAGCTATCAACAATTTGATCTTCTAAACATATGAAATTAACTTGAATTACTAAGTTTTCACTATCAATATCTTCTGGCAAAACCTCATGAACCACTCCGTTTATCACATATCTATTAATTATCATGTGAATAGTTTCATATCCTGGAGAATGTTTATTAAATTGATTTCTAATATCAATTAATGTGTCTTTTATTTTAGTGTGATCAAAATTAGATTTTTTAAAATTATGTTTAATGGAGGATTCTGCTACAAAAAAACTATCACTTTCAAAAATAATATATATTTTTTTTATGAAATTTTTTAAATCCTTTTCTATTCCAAAAATATTTTTTTCTAAAAAGTTTTCTAATAAATAATAAATATCATTTATTGAATAATCAGTGATAAGTATTTCTTTTGTTAAAATTGGCCCAGTGACCGAATCAAAAGCTGTAAATAAAAATTTTTTTTTATTAACAAGTAGAAAATATCTATTTTCAGTTTTACTATTCATTGATTATAACCATATTTTTTTGACGATAGTCAATAATCTTATCATCATGAAAATCATTTACTTGAATAATTTCGTATATTAAATTCAATTTCTCTACTGTAAGATTAGGAGGCATTTTTAAAGTTAATCCATCTTTGGTAATTACGTCCCATCTATTTGATTTAAAATAATATAAATTCTTTACATCATTAAATTTAAAATTTGAGTTATCAATAATTTCTTTAAAATATAAAAAATTATTTACATTAATGTTTCCAAAAATATATGGCAAATCTGAAACAGCATTATTAATTTTAATCAAATTTCCGTTTGCTCCAACTAAATAATCATTATTATTTTTTTTTGTAATAGCTAAAAATTTTGTTTTTTTGACTTCAATATTTAATGTAGATGGATAATTCTTAAAAATTGTAAATTTTTCGATAACCTTGTTTGAGTAAATTTTTTTTGAAATATTATTACTATCAAATAAAAAAATATTAATATTTCTAAAAATTTTTAAATCATTATTAATTTTTCTTGTTTCTGAAGCATTTAACCCATTTATATTAAGTTTTTTAATTGTATAAAAATCATTAGACAAATTTTTATTGGATATAGTTACAAGAGTAAAAAAAATAAATAAATATATAATAATCTTTTTACTTATTCGTTGATGCGTCATCTAATAATAATTTAATTAACTTTATAAAATTAATTCCTTTATGTAAGCAAATTTCAGGAACTAGGGAAAGTTTGGTCATACCTGGTTGTGTATTGGTCTCTAAAAGATAGAAGTTATCTTTATAATATTTAAAATCAGACCTTGTTACTCCTTTGCAACCTAGCAAATTATGAACTTTTAAAGAAATATTCATTAATTCATTAAATTTTTTTTTTGTTAAATTGACAGGTATAATATGTTCTGTTTGTGCTTTTGAATTATACTTTGCCTCATAATCATAAAACTTTCTTTTTGGTTTTAATTCTATAGCTCCCAATTTCTCATTTCCTAAAATAGCAGCTTGAATTTCACGACCTGGAATAAATTCTTCAATTAAAATTTCTCTATAAGTCTTAAGTTTTTTTAATCTATTCTTTAAATTAGATTTGTTACAAATATAGACATTTACACTTGATCCTTCGTTAATTGGTTTAATCACAACCGGGTAACCAAATTTTTTTGTTATTTTGGTATTTAATTCTTTATAAGGATCATCAAAAGAATACTTTATATATTTTGGGGTCAATATCTTGTGTTTAATAAAAATTTTTTTAGAAATCTCTTTATCCATAGCCTTGGCAGAAGCAATAACACCTGAGTGTGTGTAAGGAATACCAATGTTTTCTAAAATTGATTGAATATATCCATCTTCACCGAATTGCCCATGTAGCGCATTAAAAATAATATTAGGTTTAAATTTTTTTGTTATATCTAATAAATAATAGTCAGGTTCACAAATTTTTACTATGTATCTGTTTTTTTTTAATTCTTTAGCAACTTGATTGCCAGTTTGAAGACTTATTTCGCGTTCTTTTGAAACGCCCCCAGAAATTATCAAAATTTTTTTTTTCAATTTTCTAAAATTTTTATTTCTTTTTCTATTTGAATGCCTGTTTTCTTAAATACACTTTTTTCAACAAAATTAATTAGTTTTTTCATATCACTAAATGATGCATTACCTTTATTTACAAAAAAATTTGAATGTTTCTCTGAAATACATGCATCTCCAAACTTAATATCAGCTGGAACAGACTCTTTAATTAATTCCCAAGCTTTTTTTGTTGTTTTTTTTATTGGATTTTTAAACGTGCTGCCACTTGTCTTAATTTTAGTTGGTTGATTATTGTCTTTTTTAAGTTTTAATTTTGACATTCTTTCTAATATTTTTTTAGTATCTTGCTTTTCACCCTTAAATGAAGCACTTAAAAATATTAAATCATCTGATAGATCATTATTTCTATAATTAAAATTAATTTCTTTCGCAGGAATAGTTAGTACATTTCCATTTTTATCTACAGCTTGTATTGAAACTAAAATATCTTTTATTTCTGCACCAAAGCAACCTGCATTCATTTTGAGACCACCACCAACTGTACCAGGGATACAAGTTAAAAATTCAAATCCACTTAAACTTTTCTCCGCCGCATAATCTGCTAACTTTTTATCAAAAACCGCTGTACCAGAAATAATTATATTTGAATTTAATACAGATAACCTATTGAAATTTTTTCCAAGTTTAATTATTACACCTTCATAAACTTCATCGGTAATTAATGTATTTGAACCTGCTCCGATTATGTGAGTTTTCTCTCTATTTTCTAAAATTTTTAAAAACTCTACTAAATCTTTTAATTCATTTACTTTAAAAAAAACCTTAGCTTTACCGCCAATATTAAACCAATTTTTTTTTTTTAAGTCTGTATTGTAAGAAATATTTGACTCGAACTTTTTAAATAATTTTTTTAATTGATCAATTTTCATTTCATCAAATTTGGCAACTCTTTTATCCAGTTCGAAATTGTCCCAGCACCCATTCCTACTACTATTTTTTTACCATACATGTTATGTTTTAAATACTTTGCTAATTGAATATTATTTTCAACCATAAATAATTTAACATCAGAGTTTTTTATAATATTCTTTGCAAATTCTTCATAACTAAATCCCAACTTAATTTTCTCCCCCGCTGAATAAATTGGGCATAAAATAACTGTATCAGCATCTTTAAAGGCATAAGTAAATTCTTTTTTTAAATCTTTTAGTCTTGAAATTCTGTGAGGTTGAAAAATACATACTTTTTCATATTTATTAAAAACTTGTTTAACACCCTGTAAAACAACTTTGATCTCAGTTGGGTGATGAGCATAATCATCATAAAAATCAATATTATTGTATGAAAATATTTTATTAAATCTTCTTTGAACCCCTTTAAAGTTTTTTAAACCTTTTTTTATTTTTTGAATAGAAATTCCTACAGTTAAAGCGACTCCAATCGCCCCAACTGTATTTCTAATATTATGAATACCAAGTAATGGGATATTAATACCTTTAATATTAAAATTTTCTTTATTAGGTAATTTAACTGCAAGATCAAACTCTGAAAAAGATTTGTATTGTCTAACATTAATAATTTTGAAATTTGAATTATGTTTTTGCCCATAAGTGTAAAAATTTTTACTTTTAATAGATTTTATTAATTCACTATTAATTCGATCATCGTTACAAATAAACGATTTACCAAACGAAGGAACTTTATTAATAAACTCAATAAAATATTTCTTTAAATCATCGATTGATTTATAGAAATCCATATGCTCTCTGTCGATATTTGTAATTATTGAGTAAGTCGGGGAAATATGCACAAAGCTTCCATCAGACTCATCAGCTTCTAAAATAGACCAATCACTTTTGCCTAATTTGGCAGTGTTTTTAATAGAATTTATTACTCCACCATTAATGATAGTGGGATCAATTTTTGTTTCTTGAAAGATAGATGCAATCAAAGATGTTGTTGTTGTTTTACCGTGCGACCCCACAACAACAATATTTTTCATTAACGACACAATACTGGCTAACATTTTACCTCTTTTAATTATTGGAATTTTTTTTCTTTTTGCTTCAATTAATTCAGGATTA
>MDSY01050989.1_pt1 | contig 17017 bp, 14 predicted proteins | sample 811131 | NCBI WGS metagenome assembly MDSY01 (sample SAMN05326643, study PRJNA326480) | marine metagenome | isolation source: seawater | place: Atlantic Ocean: South West | collected 2010
ACTGTTGTAGGTCACATGCGCAAATTGCAAAAGCACCCTGAGCGAGTAAAAAGCGACTTCAGGCATCGTGATATTGCTTACGCCGCATAAATGTATTTGAATGCGAGGTTAATAACTTAAATTAAAATGTGACGGGGTTTTTGTCATGATTATTAATAATGAGTGATTACAGAACTTTGTTGATTGTTTAACGTGGGCCACTGTAATTATAATTCCATTACCACTGTGTAGTTAATAATTATGCATCACATAGGCTCTGTGATTTTATAAATACAGGTCACTAAAATGTACACCCTTTAAGGCAGCTTTTTCAGTACTAGCCCAGCATTAACCCAGTATTAATAAGTGTTGGTTTAGCTAGTATTTATGATATTTGCAATCTTAATTGCAAATGATTAATTAGTTGCTCATTAAAGGGCATTCAAGTGAACAGTTATCTACCATAAACGATGAACATACTGTTCAGTTCAAAAGTGGACCACAGTCTAAAACGCATCTGTTATTCCGGTTATAGCAGCAATGTGCTGAGTAAAAAAAGTCTTTGAAAGCTAGTTTTATTGAGTTGGCTCATCTTGAGACTCAATTGAAACAAGTTGACGGTGCTGATAATATCTCCAAAGAGTGTGATCCTTGCTTAGGGAAAAGTTTAAATGTATGTTGCCAATGTGTGATCGCCACCAATGGTTATATAACACAGAGCCCCGCCTCTATTATTAGCTTGGCATAAGATCAATACCGCATTAAAGGCTGCAACGAGGGGCTAGACGATACCTATTGGTTATGAATGATTGAGTGAGTCTCCCCACCCAATCTATTAAGTTGTTAGTTTTGCCCAAGCTGGTGATTACCAAGGGATAGGCTGACCATTCCAATCAACATATAACAGTTGGCCATCTAGCTCTGCACTGCTCATGATCTTTGACAGCTGTGAGGCCACGAACGCAGGGGTAAACAGTTTGCCGCTTGGCACCGAAGCCTGAAATGGTTTGGATAGGCCAGTATCGGTAGTGCCTGGATGAAAAGCGATTAGCTTTACATTTTTCGCTCGCCTGCCATACTCAATCGACATGTTAGTCAACACCATATTTAATGCAGCCTTAGAGGCACGATAGGCGTGCCATCCACCCATCCGGTTGTCACCTATACTACCAACTCGGGCACTTAGAGTGGCCACTACACAGGGTGTTTTGCCTTTGAGTAATTTGAATAATAATTTTAACCAAAGCGTAGGCACCACAGTATTGCTCTCAAATACCTCATGCAAGGCTTGGGCGTTGATGTCTTCAAGACGCTTTTCAGGCCAAAGTGTTTCCGAATGCAGAAGTCCATGGCAAATACACACCCTAGTAAATTGGCCAGCATAGTCCTTCAGCTGCTCAACTACGCCCGACATTGATTGCTCATCATATTCAGTTTCAATCCAGACCAATTTATTAGCCTGCGTAGCTGGCACAGGAAGTGTTAAAGGTTGCCCTTTGCTGCTCACTGCAAACACTGTAGTGATGGTAGGGTCTGCTATAAATTGAGTTACTAGTGCAGAGCCTAAACCGCCACTAGCACCCAGTATTAAAGCGTAGTTAGATCCGCTAGAGGTCATTTTTTGTCGTCTCTTATGTCACATGGTTCACAACGAGGTTTGCCGGTCACCAACGCTGAAATTCGGTGGCGGTATCGGGCAAAAAAGCGGTACCCTAGCTGCGCTATTTGCTTGAAAATAGGCCAGCGAAGGATAGCTACCCAGTGACGTTTACCCACCAGGGCCCAGGAGTGATAGGTCACATCTAAGCCATATATTATGCCACCATCTTGCCACTGGCCATGTAAAATTTTATCGGCTTGCTGGGGGTTTATATGGGGGAAGCGTTCATTGAAAAGAGGGGCGTAAATATCCTCAAAAGCAAGATTTTTATCACTGTCAAGCCGCTCTAGATGGCCAATTTCAGCAGCACAAAGAGGGCAGCCGCCATCAAAAAAAATAGTTAATTGTGTCATTTTTGTAGCTCCATCAACAAAAGAATGTTTATCAAAAGATACGTTTACTTAGTTCTGCTTAGCCTAAACTAATGCAGTGTTCCTTGTGGTTTTTTAGGTCGTTTAGTAATAATAAATGCTGCGCCCATAAGCCATCTGGCGCAACTAAGTCAGGGCTGATATTAATCAGCTATGGTTACTATTAATAGCTAATGCAATCGGCGTTTTTATCCAAAAAAATACTTCATTGGTAGTTTTACAGTCCAGTCATTTAATTGGTCAGTTATCGAATGGCTCTGTTAGCTATTTTAACTCATTTAAACCAGTTTTAAGTAAGTATTAGTGAGCTATTTTGATATTATTAACACTTTGGCTGCTGCTAAAATGGCATGTGTGTGGCAAGAACGACGTGCTTTTATCTGTTAGTTATGGTTTGTCTTGTTTTGATACAAAAAGGCCTTACCTTTGCTGGGTTAAGGCCTATAATAGTATCCTTTTATTGACCGTTAATTGTGAGCCCCTTATGTCTACAGAAGCTTTTAGTGCCCGTGAATTTCGCGACGCTTTATCATCATTTGCTACTGGAGTAACTGTAGTAACCTGCCTAGATGCTAATGGTGACCCTGTAGGCGCTACTGCCAGTAGCTTTAACTCTGTGTCTATGGATCCTCCATTAATATTGTGGAGCATTACTAAGACAGCCTACAGTGCGGATGCGTTTATTAATGCCAAGCAATTTGTAGTTAATGTATTGAGTGCTGAGCAGATTGATATTTCTAACAAGTTTGCTCGAAGTGGTACCGATAAATTTGCAGATGTAGTGGTAGAGCAAGGCTTTGGTGGCGTACCTGTATTACCAGACACGATCACTCGCTTTGAATGTGAAGCTTGGGCCACCTACGATGGTGGAGACCATGAAATTATTGTTGGCCATGTTAAGGGCATGTGCAGTAACGCAGGTTCTGGATTAGTGTTTTACCGTGGCGCCTACGCTACTGCTGAAGCTATTCCCACCTTAGCGCCGGTAGAGGCCAACGATGTTAGTCACTTCATTGATAATTATTTATTATATTTTATGTCCCGGGCTACTCATCAAATGGGTGAAGAATTTCACCAGTTAGTTGCTGATGATGGCCTTACCACTAAAGAGTGGCGTGTGTTGGCGTGTTTGTACAATGAAAATAGCATGAGTTTAGCAGACCTTGCTAAGCGCACTATGGTGGATCAAGCCACTTTGTTAGAACTGTCTATGGACTTACAAAAACAAAACATGGCGCGGGTTCAGCACTTGGATGCGGGTACAAAAATTACTGGCACAGCGGCTGGCCAACAGCGGGTAGAGCATTTAATTCAAGATTGCCAAAAGGCAGAAAGCAACGCCTTGGAAGGGCTGGATAGCGATGCAGCAGAAACTTTAAAAACCATTCTTCAGCGCATCATCAAAAACACGGATTAGCGGTTATTAAAGGCAGAGTCTGTCGGCACTAAGTCGGCATACTCTGGATTCCGCTTTTGGGCCTTACTCATGATCGCTTCCATCATATCTACTTCTGGCTGTAACATTCCAGCTTGCCAAGTGGCCTGATATTTTAAGGCGTTAGCGATGTCATGATCGCGCCCATAATTCATCATTTCTTTACAACCATTTATGGCTAGTGGTGAATGATTGGCTATAGTTTGCGCTAGTGCCATTACGCCTTTTAGCAGGCTTTGTGCATCCTCAAAGACTTGATTCACTAAACCGCTTAATAGGGCCTCTTGGCTCATCATTCGACGGCCCGTATAGGCTAATTCTTTGGCTAATCCTGGTGCTATTAGCCTAGGTAAGCGCTGGAGAGTTCCTAGATCTGCTGCCATACCTAAACGAATTTCTTCGATGCTTACAAAAGCATCTGCACTCATATAGCGGCAATCACAAGCACATACTAAATCTAAAGCACCGCCAATAGCACCGCCCTGAATAGCGGCCAACACGGGTATGCGCATGTCCTCTACGCTGCTAATAATGGATTGGAGCTGCAACACCAGTTGGCGCATATGTTCATTGGCACGGGCAGGGTCCTTAGGGCGTTTAATGGCACCGCTAGTGAATACTGCTAAATCCATACCAGCACAAAAATGCTTGCCCTCACCACTAATCACTAACACTCGTGCTTTGGCGCTTTGATCTATGGTTTTAATGGCGTGAGGGAATTCTTGCCAAAACTCTAAGCTCATCGTGTTATATTTTAGTGGCCGATTAAAACGTAAGTGGGCGATGCTGTGTTTGATACTCAGATCAAATGTAGTGTAGTGCATAAGCGGTACCCTATAATTTAATAGCTAGTAACGTACCTTGACGAATAGCGCGTTTAGCATCTAACTCAGAGGCCTTGTCTGCGCCTCCTATGAGATGATGTGTACGTTCTAAGCCACTACACAAAAGTTGGTTGGGGTCTTGACCTGCACATACAATAATATGATCTACATCTAAAATCTGGTCTTTTCCAGCAATGGTCAAATGTAGCCCCTCGTCATCAATGGTTTGGTACTCACAACCGGAGATCATACTTACTTGTTTTTGCTGTAAACCTGCCCTGTGTATCCAACCGGTGGTTTTTCCTAAACCAGCGCCCACTTTAGTCGCTTTGCGTTGTAACAGGTATATTTGCCTAGGAGATGCTTCTATATCTTGTGGCATATCAGCCACTCCACCCCTTGCTTGCATCGTCATATCGATACCCCACTGGGACATAAACTGCTCGATATTTTGACTGGGTTCGCGGTCACCGTGGGTTAAAAATTCAGCCACATCAAAACCAATACCACCGGCACCAATAATGGCGACCTTTTGGCCTACTTTGGCGCCCTTAATAACGTCTAGGTAATTAAGTATTTTAGCATGGTCGTGACCCGGTAGCTCAAGATCACGTGGGCTGATGCCTGTGGCTAACACTAGTTCGTCTACCTGCATGTCGTTTAACTGTTGTGTCGTTAACTTAGTATTAAGCTGCACATCTACATTAAGCTCTTTAAGCCTTACGCCAAAGTAGCGTATTGTTTCAAAAAATTCTTCTTTACCAGGGATGCGTTTGGCAATGTTGAACTGGCCACCAATTTCACTACTAGCATCATATAAAGTGACACTATGGCCACGTTCTGCAGCTGTTACAGCACAAGCCATGCCAGCAGGGCCAGCACCAATAATAGCGATGGTCTTTTTAGTATTAGTTGGTTCAATAATAATAAGTGTTTCTTCACACGCCCTTGGGTTCACTAAACAGCTGCTGGGTTTGCCGCTAAATACGTGGTCTAAACAAGCTTGGTTACAGCCGATACACGTATTAATGCGTTCTGGTGTTCCAGCGGCCGCTTTATTTACAAATTCTGGGTCGGCCAGAAACGGGCGCGCCATAGAGATGAGGTCTGCGTCACCATTGGCTAAAACGCTTTCGGCCACTTCTGGTGTATTAATACGGTTAGAGGTAATGACAGGCACAGTAAGGTGTTTGCGTACTTTATGAGTTACCCAGGTAAATGCAGCTCGGGGCACTTTAGTAGCAATGGTGGGTATGCGCGCCTCATGCCAACCAATACCAGTATTGATGATAGTGGCTCCGGCTTGTTGAATGGCTTTGCCAAGCATAATAACTTCATCTAAATTACTGCCCTCTGGTACTAGATCCAACATAGAAAGGCGGTAGATGATGATAAATTCTTTACCTACACTAGCACGCACACGTTTTACTACTTCAATGGCAAGGCGGGTACGGTTGTCATAACTACCACCCCATTCATCATCGCGTTGATTAGTGCGGGTAACAATGAACTGATTTAAGAAGTAGCCCTCGCTACCCATTATTTCAACGCCGTCATAACCTGCCTGCTGAGCTAAGTTAGCACTATTAGCGAAGTCTTCAATCTGCTGTTCAATGTCTTCACTAGAGACCGCTTTTGGAGTGAATGGATTAATAGGCGCTTTAATGGCAGATGGTGCAATGGAATCTGGCGAATAGGCATAACGCCCGGTATGCAGAATTTGCATACAAATTTTGCTGCCAGCCTTGTGCACTGCTTGAGTTACTAATTGATGCTGCGCAACTTTATCGATGTGGTCTAACGCAGCCGAGCCTGAAAAAGTGAGACCTTGTTGGTTTGGTGAGATGCCCCCCGTAACGATAAGGCCTACGCCACCACGAGCACGTTCTGCGAAATACTCGGCCAAGCGTTCGAAACCATTTTTTGCTTCTTCTAGACCTGTATGCATAGAGCCCATAATGACGCGGTTTTTTAATGTCGTAAAACCTAAGTCCAGCGGTGCTAACAAATGTGGGTAAGGTACGCAGGGCTCAGAGGGCGTAGATGAAGTCATAATTAAAACACTTGTTTGATTAATAGGATGTCAGATTAGGGCTTGCAGCCCAAACGGTCAAGTTATATAAGCTTCATGACTTAAAGGTCAAAAATGCTCATCAGACTTATAAGGTAAAGCCGTTTGGGCCCACTGCATGTAATGATCTATTTGTTGAGCTTCTGCTGCACAGAAATTTTTGATGGCATCATTAAATCCCGGATGTGCTAGATAGTGATAAGAGTGGGTGAGTTGTGGCACAAACCCACGCGCAAGTTTATGTTCCCCTTGCGCGCCTGCATCGAAGTGGGGTATGCCATTCGCAATACAATAATCTATGCCTTGATAATAGCAGGTCTCAAAGTGAAGAAATTCCACTTCTTCTAAACAACCCCAATAACGCCCATACAGTGTTTCACTGTCCACAAAAAATAATGCGTAAGCTAAAGGGGACTCATCTTTTGAGGCAGTAACTAATAATAGTTTTTCTGGCATTTTAGTGAGTAGCTCAGTAAAGAATTCATAGGTTAAATAACCTTGCCCTCTGCGTTTTAGATAAGTGCTCTGATAGCAGGCATAAAACCCTTTTAAGGCAGTCGGGTTAATGTCGTCGCCTTGTTGCCAAGTAAAATTAATACCTTGTTCGGCAATCACTCTGCGTTCTTTGTTAATTGACTTGCGTTTGCGTGAGGTGAGGCGAGCAGTAAAATCTGAAAAATGACTATAGTCGTGGTTGTACCAATGGTATTGGCAGCCCGTACGTTGATGCCATAATTGTTCTTGAGCAGCTTGCCAGTCAGGCTTTTGAGCAAACAACCAGTGCCAGCCACTAAATTTTAGCTGGGCGCATAGGTAGGGTAGTTGTTGCACTAAAAAGGCCAAAACCTTCGCTAAATCAGCGTCTTCAGTAAGCAGTATGCGTGGGCCAGCACACGGCGTAAAAGGCACAGCGCTGATCAATTTTGGATAATATTCCAAGCCATTGCGTTGATAAGCATTAGTCCATTCAAAATCGAATACATACTCTCCCCAGGAGTGGGTTTTAACATAACTGGGTATGAGCGCAATAGGCCTATCATCGTCTTTTATTTCAAGGTGCAAAGGCTGCCAGCCACTACCTTCTCCCACACTGCCACTATGCTCCAAGGCGGCGTGAAACGCATATTGACTAAAGGGATCTGACTTTGCGCAAAGGTATTGCTGCCAATGGCTTGGGCCTAGTTTAAGAGTGCTTGGGTGTAAGTGAAGTTGCATGAGTAAGGCACAGAGATAGCTAAAGTGTGAAAGTAAATGATGCTAGCCACAGCATACAATAATAACGCCTATAACAATATGAAACACTGCGTAAACACTGCTGAAATAACTGACAAAGAAATTGCCACGTTAACCTTAAATTAGCGATGTAATAAAATCATCCAATCAATGTTTAAGATTCAAAGATCAACGTCTAGATATTTTTTTGGCCCATAAATTTGGTATAACGTTCTGTAATTTGGGTGATGGTCGGTATGTCATTTGACCCCAGCACTTTATAGGTTTTAAACTGACAGCACGTTAGTGACCGCAGCCAATAAAAAAAACGAGATTACTATGCAATTCAACGGTATTTACGTCCCTGTTATTACGCCCTTTAACGACGATTTTTCAGTTAATGAAGCAGGCTTTGGGTCAATTATAGACGGCGCCGTTAATGCTGGCGTACAGGGTATTATTGTGGGTGGTACTACGGGCGAATATTATGCCATGGACAAAACTGAGCGCGTAAGAACTTTCACTTTGGCTAAAGAAGCTACAAAATCTCGAGTGCCGTTAATTGCTGGTATAGGCGCATTGCGCACCGAAGATGCTATTTACTTTGCTGAACAGGCAAAAAAGGCTGGCGCAGATTGCTTGTTACTTGGTGCACCCTATTATGCTATTCCTACCTCAGAAGAATTAGTTCGTCACTGTTTAGCAGTAGAGCGAGCTACAGACTTGCCCATTATGTTGTATAACTTCCCAGATCGAACTGGTGCTCCGCTGGATGAAGCCTGTTTGGAACATCTGAGTATGCGACCTAACTTTTGTGCTATTAAAGAAAGTAGCGGCGATATTAACAGGGTGCACTTATTGGCTCGTCGTTTTCCTCATATTCAACTTAGCTGTGGAATGGACGATCAAGCATTGGAGTTTTTTGCGTGGGGAGCTCAAAGTTGGGTGGCAGGAGCTGCTAACTTTTTACCTAAACAGCACTACGCGCTTTACCATGCCTGCGTGATAGAACAAGATTTTATTAAAGGCCGCAAGATAATGATGGCGCTATTGCCGCTTATGCAGATCCTTGAGCAAGGGGGTAAGTTTGTTCAGTGCATCAAATATGGCTGTCAGCTAGAGGGCATTGTTACAGGACCAGTACGTAAACCCCTAGTAGACATGAATGACGAACTTAAACGTGAGTTTGAGGTGACCGTAAATACTATTAAAACCACTATTGCGAAAATTTGTAATAACGCAGTGTAGGCCTAACACTAGGTTAACAAAAACAGCATATCTTGCCACTCTGACGCAAATCAATGTGACACCTCAGACCGAAGTAATGTAAACCCTGCTGCAGATAAAGCACCACAAGTCTTTGAAATGGGTTTGTGAAGTAACAAATCCTTATAAACGTCAATGAATAATGATCAAATTTACTAAGCTCATTAAACGTAATAAGTGAGAGTTGGCGTTGATAGAACCCCTTGAAAGTAGCAAATTCCGGCAACACTGCTTGGGTCTCGATATTCCAAAAACTATGGTGTGCTAAATGGTATGCTGAAGTGATCGACCCAATATTATCTTGTTCTTCAGATGCAAAAAGCCTGGTGGTGTATTGTCAGGTTTTGGCTAACCTAAACCAGCTATTATGTGTAACCTATTGGTGATAACAAGGCTGGGCGTAATATTTATATTCACTTACTATTATGTCTTAGGGTTATTAAAAAACTGCTAAGTGCTTAAAAATACTAATGTTGGGTTGAGTTAATAGATCGCTAAAATGCAATAAAGGCCTACTTATTGAATAAATAGGCCTTTATTAATACATTATTAAGCCTTTTTAAATCTCCTGCTAGGGCAGGATAAAGGCTTTATAGTAAGTCAAAGTTATCTGTTGGTGAACTCTGGGTAGGCTTCCATACCGCACTCTGAAATATCCACGCCCTTATATTCCTCTTCTTCAGTAACACGAATGCCAAACATTTTTTTGATGATAAACCAAACCACAAAACTGGCTGCGAATACCCATACAAAAATGGTGAGTGCTCCAATAATTTGGCCTGTAAACGTGGCCCCTGAATTAGTCAAAGGTACCAGCATCAAACCTAGTAAACCGGCACTGCCATGTACTGAAATAGCACCTACTGGGTCGTCAAGCCTTAGCTTGTCTAAGGCCAGAATGCTAAACACTACTAATACACCACCTAAGGCACCAAAAAGGCTAGCTTGCAGGGCTGTTGGGGTAGAAGGTTCTGCAGTAATTGTGACTAGGCCTGCCAAAGCACCGTTGAGCATCATAGTTAGGTCGGCTTTACCGAACTTAATTCGAGCTACTATTAAAGCAGCAATGGCACCAGCTGCTGCTGCGGCATTGGTATTAAGAAACACCATGGCCACAGAGTGAGCTGAGTCAATATCCCCTAGTTTAAGAACCGATCCACCGTTAAAGCCAAACCAGCCCATCCACAAAATAAATGTTCCTAAAGTTGCCATGGGAAGGTTAGCTCCTGGCATAGCCTTAACTTGGCCATCGGCACCGTACTTACCTTTACGTGCACCCAGCAAGATCACCCCAGCCAAGGCTGCAGTAGCACCAGCCATGTGCACGATTCCTGAACCTGCAAAATCTGAAAAGCCAAGGTCGCCAAGATTATACCAGCCAAAAACGTCATTACCGTTCCAAGTCCAAGCGCCTTCCATCGGGTATATAAAACCTGTCATTACCACTGTAAAAGCTAAAAATGACCATAGTTTCATGCGCTCTGCCACGGCACCTGACACAATTGACATGGCTGTGGCCACAAATACTACTTGGAAGAAGAAGTCTGATGCCGCCGAGTAGACTGATGCGCCGCCAAAACCTTCCGCAGCCGAGTCTGCTAACACTTGGTCGGTATCAATAACTTCAATACCACTCAGGAACCAACCACCACCGTACATTATCTGATAACCCACCATCATGTACATGGCACAGCCAATCGCATAAAGTGCAAAGTTTTTGGTGAGGATTTCAGTGGTGTTTTTACTGCGTACTAGGCCTGCTTCAAGCATGGCAAAACCGGCTGCCATCCACATCACTAAAGCGCCACAAATTAAGAAGTAAAAGGTATCCAGGGCAAACTGGAGTTCATATAGGTTATTTTCCATGGGAGTCTCTGTGAGTTGTTGTGATTACTGCTCTGGCTATTGCGATTATCGTGCCAAGGTAAAAAAAGCAATATAAAACAATATTTTATGATTTTTCATTGGCATCTTCGCATACTGAGTGGATCATTGATGGTGCATTAGGAATATACTTTTGCCAGATTTGCACTAATATAGAGCGTTGCTATATGTTTCACTTGGATGCGACTTATATCTCAGTTAAATCTCAGTTAAGGCTGAGGTAGGTAAACAAGGTGATTGAGTAAAAGATTAGTATAATTGGCCTATTAAGGTTTGTTTGATACACTGCAATATTACTATTATTGGATCACATACTTTGACTTACATACATTGAATTATCTAGTCGCTGCCATAGATCTTGGGTCTAACAGCTTTCATGTTACTCTAGTAGACACTCGCTATACCCCTTGGCGTGTGGTGAGTAGAGCTGGTGAAAAGGTGCAGTTGGCGGCAGGGCTTGATGACCAAGGTTGCCTTAGCCAAGAGGCCATCGGTCGTGGGTTAGATTGCTTGCGGCGTTTGGTTCCTAAGTTGGCTAAAATTTCACCTAATAACCGCCATATTGTTGCTACAAATACACTTCGTGTAGCACAAAATAGTGCTGAATTTATTGTCGATGCAGAGCTCATGTTGGGTGCACCAATACGGGTGCTCACAGGTGAAGAAGAAGCGTCACTAATTTTTTCTGGTGTGGTGGGTGAAGTGGCCGATACATCGTATCGAAATAGCAAAAAATTAGTCGTTGATATTGGTGGCGGCAGTACCGAACTAATTTTAGGGCAGCACACCCCCAAACGTTTGCAGAGCTTTTCTATGGGCTGTGTGGCTTTTAGTAGCCAATTTTTTCCGCAACGAAAAATTGATCAAAGCTATATAAAAAATGCTGTTGAGGCCGCCCAACACACTATTGCAACAGCTGCCCCAAACTACCTAAATGATGGTTGGCAAGTGTGTATTGGATCCTCAGGTACCATAAAAGCTTTAGCTGCTCTTAGTGGACTGGTAGAGGATGGCATGCCTTATTTAAATTTGGCCTCGATGGCTAAAATTGAGCAGCAAATATTGGCTTTTGGTTATTTGGATGATGTGGCTGTAGAGGGTTTACGGCCAGATAGAGGCGAAGTGTTACCCGCTGGCTATGCCATACTTAAAGGCATTATGTCGAGCTTAAATTTAGACCACATATATTTTTCCACTGGAGCTTTGCGCGAAGGGGTTTTATTGCGTGCGCTGCAGCCCTAAACCAATTGATTTATTTGCAGTCAGTTGTTCGACCGCCTCAGCCTAGACTTAGCCCTTTAAATTGCCAGGTACTCTTCACGTAAAGTTTGATTGTCCAGTACTTCCTGAGCGGTACCAGTAAATACAATCACACCGGTATCGATGATAATAGCATGGTCTGCAAGTTTCAGTGCGGCCACGGCATTTTGTTCCACAATAATGGTAGTAATGCCCATTTTTTTCACTTCCTGCAACATACGTTCAATTTCCTGCACGATTACTGGTGCTAAGCCTTCGTAAGGTTCATCTAGCAAAAGAAGTTTTACATCTCTGGCCAAAGCCCGAGCTAAAGCTAACATCTGCTGTTCACCGCCAGACAAGGTAGAAGCCTCTTGTTTACGCCTTTCTTCAAGCTTAGGGAAGTGGCTATAAATTTTCTCAAGAGTCCAGCCCAGTGGTTGGGCAATTTGCGCCAATATCAAGTTTTCCTCAACAGTTACGCCTGGGATAATGCGCCGGTCTTCACACACCAGTTGGATGCCACTACGGGCAGCTTCAAACGGTTTCATATTATGCAGTGCTTGGCCGTTAAGCCAAATTTCACCACTGGACAGGGCCGGTTGGTTAGCTCTTGCAATGGTGCGCAAAGTAGAACTTTTACCTGCACCATTGCGGCCCAATAGGGCGACAATATCACCTTCTGGAATATCAAACGAGACACCTTGAACGACGTAATTTTCGCCATAAAACGCGTTCAGTTCACGGCAAGAAAAGAAGGATGGTGCTATGGTTGCTGTTACTGACATATTTTTCTCCTTAAACCTGGGCTTCACCAAGGTAGGCTTCGATGACTTTAGGGTGTCCCTTAATCTGGGTTGGCGAACCTTCAGCAATAATTTGGCCTTGAGATAATACTGAAATTTTATCTGAAAGTGAGAAAACCACGTTCATATCATGCTCAACAATAACTTTGGTAATACCGTCATTTATGCTTCTTAGCAACTCAATGGTTTTTTCAGTTTCGTGGCGCGCCATACCTGCAGTAGGTTCGTCCAATAATAATAAACGAGGTTTATTGGCTAAACAAATAGCCATTTCTAAACGACGTTTGTCACCCCGTGACAGGCTGCCAGCCATCATATGCATGTGTTTTTCTAGGCCGAGTTCACAAATTTGTTGTTCAGCAAACTCAATTAGAGGGCGTTGTTTACTGCGGCCCTCAAACATATTCATGTTAAAACAGCCGTCTCTAGCTGCAAATACAGGAATGGTGACATTTTGTAATACTGTCATTTCTGGGAAAATAGCTGGGGTTTGGAATACCTTAGCAATACCCAACTGGTTAATGTCGTATGAGTTAACATTAAGTAATGGTTTACCATCGAACATTACCGAACCGTCGTCGGGCTTAAGCATGCCCGTCAACACGTTAAGTAAGGTTGATTTTCCAGCACCATTTGGCCCAATAAGTGCGTGGGTAGTACCTTTTTCAATTTTCAAATTAACGTTTTGTAAGGCTTTTAGGCCACCAAAACTTAAGGACACTTGATGGATGTCTAATATGGCCATGGTTCAGTCTCCTATTCGCCGTCTATAGTGGTGAAAAAACGTTTCTTTAATCTTGCCATGGCTTCCATAAAACCGCCTGGCATAAAAATGACTACAGCCATAAATATCACCCCTAAAACAAGTAACCACTGTTCACCAAGGTTCACCGACATCACATTTTCGAAATACAGCATAAAGGCTGCGCCCAACATGGGCCCAACTAATGTGCCTACGCCGCCGATAACAGACATGATGACGATTTCACCAGATTGATGCCAACCCAGGAACTCGTGGCCTACAAAGGGTTCATAAACCACCATTAAGGAGCCTGCAATGGCGGCATAAATTGCACTTAATACAAAAGCTAACAGCTTATATCTACGGGCGTTAATGCCGGTGTATTCTAAGCGAGTTTGGTTACATTTGATGGCCTTCATCATTAACCCTACGGGCGAACGTTCAATACGTTTGGCGAAATAAAACAGGGCAATGGCCATGAGTGCACAGAAGTAAAATACCGTATCACCCTGCATCTTTAAGTCAAATAACATGGGCGTGGGGAGGCTGGTTAAGCCGTTTTCACCACCGGTCCATCGTTGTAACATAGACATAGCCATAGAATCGAACATCTCAGCAAAAGCTAAGGTGAGAATAGAAAAATAGATGCCCGTTCTTTTTAACGTGAGTAGCCCGATGATTAAAGCCACAACTGTTGCAGCTGCGACTGCCACCAACATGGCAGGAATAATGTTGTCAGAAAAGTTCTTTAGCATAATGCCGGTGACGTAGGCAGAAATTCCAAAGAAGGCCGCATGGCCAAATGATAAATAGCCAGTAAAGCCTAATAAAATATCAAAACCCACCACAAAAATACAAAAGATCATAATCTTAGTGTCTAAGCCAGAGTAGCCACCCATCAAAGGAAACCAAAAAGGCATGGTTAAAGCCACCACAGCAAACATCAATACAGTTTTGTTGTATTGCCAAAAGTTACTTTGAGTGTTCATTATTCAAATACTCCTTTGGCACCCAACAAACCACGGGGACGGACCAATAAAATGATAACGGTAATGAGGTAAATAATAATGTTATTGAGGTAAATGTACGGTGCGGTAAAGCTTTGTGCCATACCAATTAAAATGCCAGCTAAGACAGCCCCAACGAGGGACCCCATGCCACCAATAACGACGATAAGAAATGAGGGCACCAGCAATTGCATGCCTACTTCTGGAGACACCTGAGTAACAGGGCCACCAAACACACCAGCAATACCGGCAATCATAGCCCCTAAACCAAACACCACCATAAAACGGCGGTTAATGTTAACGCCAAGGAACTGGAGCATTTCAGCATCTCGCATGCCGGCTCTAATCACCAAACCAAAGCGGGTGAGATGTAACAATGCAAACACAGCTGATACCGTAACAATGGCAACTACAACTAAAATCATTCGCCACTTGGGATACACTACAAATCCCTCTAAAAATGGCAGGTAGTCATGCAGCATAACAATACCATTGCCCCAACTAGGGATTGCAAAAGGTATGTTGTTGGCGCCAAATATCCATTTAAGTAACTCTTGCAACACAATGGCTAAACCAAAGGTCACTAAGATTTGATCAGTATGAGGGCGGTCGTAAAAGCGCTGAATTAAGCCACGTTCCATAGCTACCCCAATAACAAACAGAAGCGGTGGTACAAGAATGAGTGCCAGACCAAAGCCTAGCGTGTTGTTAATGCTTACCGCTAGATAAATAGCGATAAGATACAAGGCACCATGGGCAAAGTTAACTACGCCTAAAGTGCCAAAAATAAGTGTTAAGCCCAGAGCAATGAGCACATAAATGGAACCCAGCTGCAAGCCGGTTAAAAGAGAGAGGGTGAATGCGTTGAGCGTCATATCCATTTTGGAACTACTCCCATGGGTTGCTTTGGCAAAATCATGATATTTTTTAGTATGGGCTGAGTAAAGTAAAAACGGGCCAGCGTTAAACTAGACCCGTGTTGGTTGCTTCAAAGAACTTATGCTGGTTCGTATGGACCTAACTCACCACCAAAGATGGCTGGATCGTAGTCCACGGTCTTAGCATCCACTTTATCAACGATCCGCAGATAGTCAAAGTCGCTAGTACGAGCAGAAGGAGACTTACCCTGCATAACCAAGATGTCTTTAATACATTGGTGATCGGCACCACGGTATAAGGTTGGACCATTACCAGCACCAGTGAATTCAAAGTCTTCAAGGGCTTTAATCACTTCTGGAGGATAAAAAGTGCCTGCCATTTCACATGCGTTGGCATATAAAAGGGTTTGCACATAACAGGTGTGAGCCGCCTGTGAGGGTGGGAAGCCATACTCATCAGTAAAGGTTTTAACGAACACTTTAGACCCTTCATCTTCTAAGGCCCAGTTCCAACCCGAGGTGCCTAATACACCGTCGATGTTAGCAGAACCTGCACCTTTGGCCATCAAACGGCTGTATAAAGGTACTACGATTTCTAGGTTTTTACCATTCTTCTGCATATCACGCATACCGAAGTTAACCGCATTAGTTAGCGAATTAACCATATTGGCGCCGTAGTGGTTAAGTACCAATACGTCAGCATCTGAGTTCAATACCTGAGACAGGTACTGAGAGAAGTCAGTGGTCTTCAAAGGCGTCATAATGTTGCCTTCAGTGGTCCAGCCTTCTTTCTCGGTGAATTCCTGTGTGGACTCTTGCTGGGTATGGCCCCAAGAATAATCTGCAGTTAAGTGAAAAGCACGACGGTCTGTGCCATATTCCTTACTCAATACAAGAGACAAAGCTTTGCCTGTCATGTGGGCATTAAAGAAATGACGAAAGCCATAACGTTGCTTGTCTTTGCCGGTTGTGTCGTTTGAGTGAGTCAAACCACACATAAAGATAATGCCTAGTTCATTACACAAGTACTGTTGGGCAATAGCAATACCAGAAGAAGAACCACCAGTTACCATAATCACTTTATCTCGTTCGATCATGCGACGTGCAGAAGTTCGAGACGCATCGGCGTTGGTTTGAGTATCACCCGTGACGTAAGTGACTTTTTTGCCCAAAATGCCGTTGCCCGTTAATTTGCTTGGCTTAAGTGTGTCCAGCATGCCACCACCGTTGTTTAGGTGATGAACAGCTAGTTTGTAGGCGCGTAATTCGTCAGCACCCTCATCGGCGTAGGCGCCAGTTTGAGGTACGTTAAAACCTAATACTACTTCACTACCTTTAATGGGATAGTTGCCAATAGCTTTTTCTGCCCATGCGTTTTGGGTAAAAAACATTGGTGTAGCTGCGCCAATTGCGCCAACAGATGTGGCCTTTAAGACATCACGGCGGGACCAGCCTGAAGCGGTATGATTTGATTTTTCAGATTTTACATCTGTCATGGCAAACTCCAATTTATTTTTGTTGAACCAAGATGAGCACTGCCAGAACATCAATCCAGGGGTGCTTCTAGGTGGAGACTAGTCTAGAGAATTAGTGGGTATTGGAAATTAGACCTTAGTGAATGAGACTAAGGTCTTTGAAACTAA
>MDSY01130313.1_pt1 | contig 17003 bp, 12 predicted proteins | sample 811131 | NCBI WGS metagenome assembly MDSY01 (sample SAMN05326643, study PRJNA326480) | marine metagenome | isolation source: seawater | place: Atlantic Ocean: South West | collected 2010
ATATCTAAAGGAGTAAGTTGAGTCTTAGTAATATTAAGGAAAGGATTTGTCCAACCGTCATCAACCTGTTGCCAACCAGCATTAGAGGCTTGCGCCTCAATAGAACTAGTGAGCTCAGGTGCAGTATCAAAGCCACTTACTTCAGCAAAATCAGCACGATCAGCTGTACAAGTAGCAAAGTCTCCAAAAGAAGCTGCTAGATAATCTGTAGTTTGATTATATGTTGGCCAGTCTGCAGTGGCAACTACCGTGTTGTCTGAGGCACACCATTGAGTACCATTTCTTCTCAATCTCATAGCTTCAAAAACTTCCGTGGCTGTTTGTTCAACTTTGTCTCGGTATGGTCCTAAATTATATGGAACTCTAAAAAATACTTCCATAAAAGACTGATCTTGAGCTGATGTTGGTGGGGGAGCAGGCGCGGGAGAGGGAGAGGGAGAGGTCGTTGGGGGTGCTGTTACTGAAGAGCATGATTGAGGAATTAGACCAACCTCCCAAATTTGAGGAGGAGCTACGGCTCCTCCTGTATTTAAACACACATTATGAATTCCGCTTTCAGTAAGTTGGCCTAGGACAGTATCCATTGTGCTACAATCTTGTATTAAAGTAGGTAGTGATGGATCACCACATGTCTGTGAATAGGCCTCATGATATTGGGTGGCTGTAAAAGTTGCACTAGTGCCAGTAGGAGTATCGCAGGGTACGCAAGTAGCTCTAGCAGCTGCTTGTATAGAGCTCCAAGCAAATACTCTTATAAAACTTTTGATAAAACCTCCTAGATCAGATCTTTTCTTTGGTTGTGTGTTTTGGGAGGAACTTGTTGTTTTTGTTGTTTTTGGGGTTGTTGGGCTTGTATTGATGCTAGCCATTATAATATTCTCCTTGATTTACAATTTTTATAAAAAATATATATCTAGTTATCGTAACGAGATTACAAAAAATTTCATTTTTTTTTTAAAAATATTATTTAGTGCTATTTAAGCATGATTAATGCTAAGAATTTGTACAAAAATGATAATCAGATTGTTTTAACAAGAACGTTTGTTTCATAAAAGAAAAGACTCCTGTAAACTATAACTAGTAGAAATAAAGGAGTCAGTAATGGGTTATCCTGTAATTAAGCAAACAGATTTTTGGCAAGCAAAATCAGCCAATGTTATTTTTTATTCAAGTATCAACCAGTTAAAGACGTTTATGAAGGGACACCCTCTAGCTAGTTTAGTTGATTACATAGCAAAAAAAAAGCAATTAGCTCAGAAAAGTGAGCCTATTCAAAAACTCTTTGTTCCAAATAAAAAAACAATATCCGTATTATATTGTATTTATTGCACTAGTGATCTAAATAGTTATCGAAATACGGTTGCTAACCTTGCACGTTTAGCACGAAACGATCAGCAATATAGTCTTGCTATAAAAGTTTTATCAGCACAAAAAGATCAGGATCTTAACCGCTATCTACAAGAAATCTGTGAAGGTTTTTATTTAGGAGATTATCAGTATCAGGGCTATCAATCTGCCGTAAATTCTTCTTTAAATAAATCATTTTCCTTAACGTTTTATCAGGAAAAAAATACAAAGATCTTAGAATCAATAAAAAAAGGTTGTATTATATCTCAAGCTCAAAATATAGCTAGAGACTTAGCCAATACGCCTGCTAATTATTTAACACCCAAAGAATTTGTTTCAATCGCAAAAAAGCAATGTCGTAACTCAGCTATTGCAATAAAAGTTTACGATAAAAAAGCTGCAGAAAAGAAAAAAATGGGATCATTTTTAGCCGTAGCACAAGGATCTGTTCAAGAGCCCTATATGTTGGAATTAACATTAAATGCTTCAAAAAAACCACCTATTATCTTAGTTGGAAAAGGCGTAACCTTTGATACAGGAGGTATTTCTTTAAAACCAAGCGGATCGATGAGTTGTATGAAAGGTGATATGGGTGGGGCGGCAGCTGTTTATGCAGCAATGGTTGCTTTGGCTCAATTAAAAACAAAGCAACATGTGAAGGCTATAATTCCTTTGGTTGAAAATATGCCTTCAGCTATGGCATATAAACCGGGAGATGTTATTACCGCAATGAATAACAAAACAATAGAAGTGATTAATACCGATGCAGAAGGTCGGTTAATTTTAGCCGATGCTTTATGCTTAGCTACAACATATAAACCAAAGCTGATTATTGATATTGCAACATTAACGGGCGCCTCTTCAGTTGCTTTAGGCGATGTCGCTACGGCTATATTAGGCAATTCTAAGCAGGTTATTAAACGCATGTTAGACCAGCAAGATAATGTTGGTGAACGCTTATGGCAATTACCTATTTATGAAGATTATTTTGAATATTTAAAATCAGATGTGGCTGATATGAAAAATTGTGCAGAAAATCGTTTAGCAGGGACAGCAACGGCCGCAATGTTTTTAAAGCAGTTTGTTGCTGATTATGATTGGGTTCATTTAGATATTGCCTCTACAATGCAAAATAAGGCAACAAAAGGGATTCATGTAAAAGGTATGAATGGATCTGGTACCCGAACCTTAATAGAAGCCGTTTTAACAAGCGTTTAATTTAATACCGTTGTTTTTTTAACAACAACAACCGTATTATTATTGCGAGTTTCGTGGGTTAATAACTGAGCTATCGGAATTCCATACGCCTGATTTGGATTGTGAGTAGGATCAATACCTGCCATGTATCCCGTATAGCCATTTAAAGCAAGTGATCCTGCGATATGACCCAGTTGCGTACAAAAATTAGCATCAAATGAATTGGGATGAGTACAACGACCTTCATAACCATAAAAATGAGGAATACCATGAAATGAAAAATTAGGATCCTGTTCTGCTAAATAGTGTTTAACAAGATCAATCAATAACCGTTCTGTTTCTAAGCGCGATAATTGAATATTGCCATGAGCGTCTCGCTCTAGTAATAGCTGATTTTGAATATACGCTGGAAACTGTTGTAAAATCGTTTTATTTGTAGCTGATAAAGAAGAAAAAGCCATAGCAGAATCTCGAATAGCTGGATCAAGATGAAGCCCATTAATAAGTTGCTTAATATCGGGGAGCCATTCTAGTAACCCTTCTGGAATACAAATAACACCATAAGGTTTTTTATTATGCGTTGATTTTAAAATAAAATCGCCTATATGTTTTACCAAGTCAGATAAGGTCATGGAGTCTTTTGCAAGATATTCACCTAAAAAAAAGAGATCTGCCTTTGTTTTGGTTCCAACATAGTGTGTGATATGTCCAGAGGTTCGTCCCATTAGCTTAACAAAATGCCAGTACTTTTGAATAGACTGAGTATCTCGAATTAAGTTATTAATTAACTCAATATAAACATCGCAAGCTGAGTAAAACCCAAATGAGATAGGTAAGTAAGGAGGGTAACGTAAATCTCCATCTATGGTTTTTGGAACCCCAATAACCGAACACGATAATTCTGCTAAAGCATCCGCTAAAAAAATAGCATTGGTCTGAGAATCATCACCCCCAATAATAATAATAGCGTCCAGTTGATGCTGTTTTACAACCTGTTTAATAGCATCATAATGAGACTGTTTAGTAAGTTTAGTCCGATCTGTTTTTAATAAATCAAAACCACCTACATTATAATAAGATTCACAATCTGCTAAGGTAAGCGGGTTTAACTGCCCTTTAATAAGCCCTCCAAATCCACCCATAACGCCAAAGAGGTTATGATGGTTCTCACAAAGTTTTGCAATAGCTACAATAACATTATGGCCTCCTGGAGCAGGCCCGCCCGAAAAGCAAACAGCCAATCGTTTAGACGTTGTTGTTTGAAAAGGCTGTGGTGTTGATTCTAGCAAAGCAAAAGAGTTTTGTTTTAGTGATCCAAAGAGGGATTGAATCTTGGGATTAAGTTTAGAAGGAAAGGGTTGTTCTATAAAAGAAAGACAATGAGCTTGGTTCATCACAATTTTTAACGTATCGTAACTAGTCTAATCAATTGTTTATTTGATTACGATTAAGATTAACAATAAGATCATTTAGTATTGCAGCAGTTTCATTAATATCAATATCTTTTTGGATGCTATCAACCCAATCTTTATAACTTTCACGTTGGGCTTTTGTTAATGTATCTTGATGAGGAATTGTAATCGCTAAATTATCAATTGGTGTAATACTATCTTGATAGGTTTCTAAGGTTGTATTCGCTTCGGTTTTTTTTGCAATAGCCGTTTCTGCATCAAGATAAACATGAGTTTTTTCAGAACGTTTTTTAATAAATGATAAATGAGAGTTGAGTGATTGATAGCGATCAGAAACATCTATTCTTTTTTGAGATAATTGTGATAACAATGAGATATCAATAGGGTTTTGATACCATTGTGAATACGTAAGGGGTGTAATAGTATCCCACTGTAACGCATGATCTAAATAACGTTCCCCAACTTCTAAATGATCGGTTTTATTAGGCAGTCTAATATCTGGAATAACCCCTTTATGCTGAGTAGAGCCACCATTAATTCGATAAAATTTTTGGATCGTTAATTTTACAGAACCTAAATCTTTAAAAAAAGCAGATCGGGTAGGGCTTAGTTTATCAAGTTCAACAAAGGTTTGAACCGTTCCTTTACCAAATGTATCGGAACCTACGATAATAGCACGCCCATAATCTTGTAATGCGGCGGCTAAAATTTCTGAAGCGGATGCTGAGTAAGAGTTCTGTAAGATAACAAGAGGCCCATCATAGATAGTATCTTTGTCTGTATCATTTAAGATTTTATCATAAATAGGTGTTCTGCCCTTAATTTGAACAATAGGGCCTTCATCAATAAATAAACCTGCCGTGTAAACAGCGTCTACTAGAGCGCCTCCTTCATTATCTCTAAGATCAAAAATAATACCCTCAACGCCATGGTTATTAAGATCTAACAATGCTTTTTGAATATCACTGGTAGTATTTCGAGCTAAAGGATTACTAAAATCCCGATAAAATTTAGGTAGAGAGATATAGCCAAACGTTTTATTAGAGCGAGAATCGTTTATAATGGCATGTTTAGCATATGTTTCTTCAATAATAACTATATCCCTAACAATAGAAATTTCGGATATTTCACCAGTAGGATGTTTTACGGTTAAACGAACTGTAGTACCTTTTTTACCACGAATTAACTTAACAGCTTTTTTAATACGAACACCCACAATATCAACGGGGTCCTCATCCAATCCTTGAGCCACTTTTAAAATAACATCTTCAGCCTTTAGTTCACCTTGTTTCCATGATGCACTACCAGGAACAATTCTAACAACTTTGATAAATCCATCTTGTTCTCTTAAAACAGCACCAATACCTTCTAACTTGCCAGAGATACTAATATCAAAATCTTCTTTTCTAGCAGGTGGGAAATAACTTGTATGTGTATCAAAAACATTAATCATGCTATCAAAATATAAATCTCTAAAATCGTCTAAATCTTCTTCTTTTAATCGAGATAAACTTTCTGTGATTTCAACCTGAGTTTTTTGTCTAGCTTCTATTTCATGCGCAATATTAAAGCTTGGATCAAGCGTTTCATTTTTAGTAATATCAGCCTCTTTAAGATTGATGTAACGTGTTAATGTTTGGTACTCCATTAAGTGTTGCCAGTATTGTTTTAATTCGTCGTTATTTGTAACAAAGTTTCGTTTATCAGGATCTACCTCTAGAGTTATATCATTATTAAATGAGAATTTGTTGTCAAATAAGGTTGGAACATAGTCATTAATCATGGCTAATCGTTTCATGTAAATTGAATAAGCTTGTTCTAGAAAGATAAAATTTCCAGATTCAATATGATCATCAATGGCATATTTATATATTGATAGTTCTGCAATATCTTCTTGTGTAAAAAAACGTTTATTTGGATCCATTTTTTTTATGAATTGGTTGAAGACATTTTCAGAATAACTATCTTGAATAGGAACGGGGCTAAAATGATTATTTAGAACACTATAAACAACCAGTTCTTGCATGGCTTTTTGTTTTGAATAGCCAAATAAGAACAGAGATACAACAATAATAGCAATACCAAACGTATTTTTTTTGGATAAAATAAATGATTTAAAACGGTATAGCATCGGTTTATTATACACTAATCTAACTTAAGCTAAACACCTTTTTTTGAGTATAAATGTCTTAAAAAGTTATAAATTATTAACAATGATTTTGTGTCAGATTTTGCATACGCTACAATCTCGTTTTTAACAGCCTCATTAGGATAGTTTTTTTGATAATAAAGGTATTTATAGGCATGTGCTGCATGAAATCCAGATTGAATAGAAAGCTCGTCATAGAGAGTTTTATCTTGGATTGCATTAATGATATGTTTTAGCGAGTATTTTCCTTTCATGCCAGGAATCACAACGTGATGATTTATAAATAATGTTGAGATATCAAGAAAGTTATTCATTCGTAATAAGAGTTGTTTTGCAAGATCAGGAAATGCATTTGCTAGTGATTTAAAGATTATTTTTTCAAGTGAAGGGTCAAAAATAATAATCGTTTGGGATGCATCAAGCTGTTGAATAAGAGCTTCGGCAAATAAACGCCGAAAATCGCTATCAGGATAAAAAAATGTATAACGATGAGATTCCTGTTCAGATGCTATAGTGTAGCGATGTACTGAGAATAAAAAAGGAAAGGTTTCAAAGGGGTGTGTCGTAAAAAAGAGAGGGTAAGGAAATTGACATGCTTCAATATCAAAAAATTGAATTGTATCAGATAATTTAGCAAAAAATAGTCTCAGAGCATCATAGTCTACAAAGGGTGTATTTGAAAGTTCTACCTCACATTGCCTTTTTTGTTGCCGTGTTAAATCAGGGATTTGGTCTAAGATATTATGAAATGAACGAATACCTTGAGAAAAATAGGTCTGTTTTTTTTTGTAAGATAAATGATTAAGTTGAAAAATTGCCGTTGTTTCATGATGGAGAGCGGTTGGTTTTAAAGGTAGTGGCGCCTGTGAGGTTAGGTAAGGTTTTAGCTTGGCTACAATATGATTGGTTTTATTAGATACAACTATAGGTTTAAAAAAATAAGCATTTGTGGTTTTAAGGTTAAATTTTGAGTTGATACACAGTAGTTTAGTCGTTTGTATTTCATAACCCAGTTTTAAACAAAGTAATTGAGCCAAGCTAAGTTGTATCAGGGGCTCTTTCATGGGGTGATAAGAGATGCACAGATTAGCCAGCTCAATTTGGTTAGAATGTACTATAACAAGATCAGGAGAGCTTGAGTGGCCTTGAAAGTTAAAACTAACATGTGTGTAGATGGTGTTTGGTAGTAATTGGATTGGCTGATTATCACTCATTAAATAAGCATTATTATCTATTGAATAGTTGCAATGTTTTAAGTAATGAAGACGTAGAAACATGCGTTCCTCTTTTGAGTTAGCCTGTGGTTTTCTTTGTAGAAATGAGTTAGTTGCCATAATAGCAAGAACAGATTCATCGGTTAAGTAAAAAGCCATACCTTTAATTATATAGTATCCGGTATTTCGAGTTTAGTAAAAAAAAGGTTTAAAACCGTAAATGTTGTGGAAAAGTAAATAACTAGGAATTAAGTGAAATATAAAAAAGGGGCAAATCCATTGAAACTAATGGGTTATTTTTGTGTTTTGAAAAAAAATATTAATAAATTAAATATTTTTTTTCTAACATTATTATTTATTGTTTTTTCAAATATGTCAATAAACAATCTATTGTTTGCTAGTGATATATATTTGGTAGAAGGCTTTGCAAATGCCTTTGCCTTAACAGCTAAGAAGGGTAGTTTAGAGAGTGTTATTAAAAATCCAGCAACAGGCAAAGCCTCCAGTCATAAACAAGTTTTAATAAATATAAATGAATCATATGATCTTGGTGTTTATCATGGGTTATTAGGTACAGGATATGAGTTAAAGTCAGATCTTTTACTTGTAGCGTTACTACCCTTTACGAGTATAGCGGCAATAGATGAAACGATTATAAATAATGGAAGTCCTCAAAAAATTGGACAGTATTCTACTTGGAAGCTATCACCACAACTAACACTATCTAAAAAGGTTTCAGATGATATGGTTATCGGCGGATCTATGATTGGCTTGTATGAAACCATTCATTCAGAATATGCAAAGGGGCTATCATTTGATACAGGTCTAGTATTTAACCTAAAAAAAATTAACCTGGGTGTATCAATACAAAATATTGGATTTCAGAATTATTGGAGCACACAAAAAAAAGAAAAAAAGAACGTAAAAGTAAATACAGGTATTGCATTAAAACCAATGAAACAATTAGAGATTTTATCAGATGTTAGTATAATAAAAGCAACGGTGATTACGAATAGTGCTATTAATTATCTTGTGTCTTCCTACCTTAATGTTCAGGTTGGTTTAAGAGACGTAGGAAAATCTAACCAACTTCGAGCCGGAGCTAGTCTAAATTTGGATTCTTTTGAGGTACATTACTCTTATGGATCTCACGTTGAATTAGGAGATTCTCATAAACTAGGTATGACAGTTGGTCTTTAGACAATGCATCCTAATGGGGATAATTATCCTTCTAGGGCTATGTCAGTATAGTTATGCTAAAACAGTAGAAATTATTATCCATCAGTCTAATTTAAATATTAGCTATTTAGTAGAAGAAAAAGCTAATGATGTGCTAAAGATTGTTAATTACAGAGCTGTTAATTTTCAACAACAGAACCCATCAGCAATATCAAAATTGGTTGTACAGCAATCAAAAGTAGGTGTTATTCAGGTTGAATCATCCTTAACTCCAACTGAGATTTGTGATCAATTAGAAGCGTTTCCGGGGATCGACGAAGCAGAACCAAATTACCCATTAGAGCTTTACCAAACAGTGTTTGATCCTTTGAGTAACAAGCAAACCTACCTTAGAGAAAACGATTTATTTCAAATATGGTCATTAACGGCTAAAAAAGATGTTATAGTCGCTGTAATCGATACGGGTATAGATTTACATCATCGGGATTTATCCCAGGCTATTTACACTAACCCCAATGAAATTATTAATGGTAAAGATGATGACGGAAATGGTTATGCTGATGATGTTCATGGCTATCAATGGTTAAATTGGTTAGGTAACAAGGTTTCAAATAAGCCAGTAGATGATCATGGTCATGGTACCTTGATTTCTGGAATTATAGCGGGTTCAAATAATCAGCATGGAATTGTTGGTGTTCATCCACAAGCAACTATTTTGCCTTTAAAGGTTTTTGATTCCAATGGTGTAGGAAATCAGTTGGAAGCTGCTATGGCTATTTATTATGCTATTAATCAAGGCGCTGCATTAATAAATTGTAGTTGGGGGTTTCATTATAAAACAAAGGTTTTAGAAGATGCAATTAATGAAGCGTTAGCAAAGGGTATTATTGTTGTTGCTGCTGTTGGAAATCAAGGCGAAAAGCAGGTTATGTATCCCGCTAATTTTGATCGTGTTGTTGGTGTAGGATCCTTAAATGATGATACTAAAGATTTAGCATTATTTTCAAATTTTGGTAAAAATTTAGATATCGCAATTTCTGGTATTAAAATTTTTTCAAGTTCACTCAATAATTCCTATGAATATATTACGGGCACATCTGCCAGCGCAGCAATTATTTCAGGTTTATTAGCAAGGGTTATGAGTTTTTATCCCTCACTACCTGCTGAATCTTATATTGATTTAGTATCCAGAACATCCTATTTAGTTTCTGATAAGCAAATAAAAACACCTAATATTTATAGGTTGCTCGATGGTTTTGATATGAAGCCGACTATTTCTGAAAGTACGTATAACAATAGTTTAGTAACTCAAATAAATATGTTAGAAAATGTGATGATAGCACCAAATCCTGTAATTAATAATGAGGCGAATCTTTTTTTTACAATATCTCAAGCTGGTTTAGCTGGTAATATTAATATTTATAATTTAGAAGGGCTATTAATTAAAAATCAATCATTTATTACACAACAAAATCAAAATAAAATTACGATTAATGTAGATGATGTTCAAAATGGAAATTATTTATATGTTGTAAGCGTACCAGAAGTAAATAAAATCATTAAAGGTAAATTTTCTATATTAAAGTAGGTATTAGTTTGTTAATGCGTGATTGTGCGCTAATAAACCGGAAACATTAATAGGGTAATCACCTGTAAAACAATGATCGGTAAACTGAGGGTTTTGAGCATCACGTTTTTCAATGCCCATAGCCTTATAAGTACCTTCTAAACTTAAGAAAAACACAGATGTTGCTCCAATAATATTCGTTATTTCCTCGATGTTATGATTGGCAGCAATTAATTCGCTGTATTGTGGAGTATCAATGCCATAAAAATCAGGATGTTTAATAGGCGGTGAAGAGATACCAAAGTGGACTTCTTTAGCACCTGCCTCAAACATCATTTTAACAACTTTATTTGCCGTGGTACCTCGAACAATTGAATCATCAATCAAAATAACACGTTTATTTTTAATACTAGACTGATTAACACTATGTTTTAACTTTACGCCAAATTGACGAATTGATTGTGATGGTTCAATAAATGTTCTTCCTACATAATGGTTACGAATAATACCAAGTTCAAACGGTATTCCAGATGCTTGAGAGTAACCAATAGCCGCAGGTGCTCCAGAATCAGGTACAGGAACCACAACATCAGCAACAACGTGATGTTCTCGAGCTAATTGCTCTCCTAAGTTTTTTCGATAGGTATAAACACTTTGACCATCAATAATGCTATCAGGTCTAGCAAAATAAATACGTTCAAAAATGCACGGTCTTTCATAATGATTTGGAGCTAATTTAATACTTTCAATTCCTGAATCTGTGATAATAACCATTTCTCCATTTTCTACATCACGGACATAGTTAGCACCAATCATATCAAGTGCACAGGTTTCAGATGCAAGTACATAGGCATTATTTTTTTTGCCTAAAACAAGGGGTCTAATTCCAAAGGGATCTTTAATGCCAATTAATTTTTTATTGGTCATTATAATGAGTGAATAGGCCCCTTCAATTTGAGAAAGAGCATCTTTAATTTTATCAATAGTTTTAGATTTTTTTGATCGAGCAACTAACTGTAAGATAATTTCAGTATCAGACGTAGTTTGAAAGATAGATCCCGTATTAACAAGTGCACGACGTAACTCAAGTGTATTCGTTAGATTCCCATTATGAGCACATGTAAAGCCTCCTGCAGAAAGATTAGCAAACAATGGCTGAACATTAGCTAGCTTTGAGTCGCCTGTTGTAGAATAGCGGACATGTCCAATAGCACGCCTGCCAGGAAGCTTATCAAGAGTACTCGCATTATTAAAATTATCGCTAACAAGTCCTTCTTTTTTAACAGCATGAAAGGTGTCGCCATCATAGCTTACAATTCCGGCACCTTCTTGTCCGCGATGTTGTAAAGCGTGTAGGCCTAACGTTGTTAAAACAGACGCTTCGTCTATATCAAAAATTCCAAATACACCACATTCTTCTTTTAAACCCATATTGCCATATAGTGTACATGATTTCATAAATTGTGAACATAGATACAGCTTTTTTGAGCTGTTTTATACAAATTTGTATAAAATTGGCGTCTTTTCTTAAAGGGTTACTAAAAAATAAAGACAAAAAAAATTAAAATAAATAAAATTATATAAAAAATAGTGTTAAATTTAAATAATAAAATAAAAAATGTCTTGTTAGGATAGAAAATTAATACAATAAAAAATTTATTTTGGCATACTAGTTGTCAGTAGTTTGTTAAAAACACTTTGAGGTAAATTATGAGTCAAGTTTCTAATAATAGTGTACATGTAGGAGCTGTTTTAGCTAGCGAACGTATAAGTAGAAAAAAGGTAAGAATATTCTCAGCCTGGTTTAATATTGATGCTACAGATTCTATTCCAAAATATCCAATGAGGTGTTCTAGTTATAAAGGCCAATCTGATATTAAACGTAATATGACTCTTTTAACTAACTCAACAAAACGTTCTGATGTTGGATTAGTACAGGGTGATGGTGTCGTTACTTGCCGGCCACCATCTCTAGAGCATGCAGCAGCAGCAGCTGCTGCTGATTATGATGACCAATATTCATCTCTACCACCATCTCCTCCTCCTGTTGGACTAGTATCGGTAGAAGATTATGATTCACCTCCACCTCCAGCAGGTGCTGATAGTTATAATGAAGCTGCTGCTTCTGATGTTGAATTTGGCGGTTATATCAAATTAGAAAATGTAGAAGATGCTATTAATAGAGAGGCTAACGAAGTTGTAAGAGAAGTATTGCTAGATGCTCTTGAAATTGCAAAACAAGAGTTAATGACAAAGCAGACAATTGCACTAGGTTTTAATTTTTTAAGGTTAATAATTTTGTATCTTGGCGATGAATTAGAAAAAAATAGTAAAGAACCACTAGGTGCCGAATCGAATGACTTGGCAGATCAGGGTGCAGTCGTTGAAGAAGTCCTGGAAGCAGCGTCATTAGCTGTAAGAACAATAGATCCTGAATCTAAAAACCTATTAGCTCCTGAAACTGGAACTGAAGCAAGTAACGTAGAAAATTTAACAGCTAATGATGTGATAACAATATGTCCTGATTATGATACAGATCCAGAAAAAATTGAATTTTTTTTAGGTCAAATTGAGAAAACAAATGATATTGATGGTAACAGACTTTATTATGTTACTTCTGGATGTGGGTTGGTAAGAGCAGATATTTTAGCTTCTAAACCTAAATCTCAAGATGTTTTAATTAGTTTAAAAAATCTTTTAGATTTCTACACAGGAAAGAATCTAGAACAAAAAATAGAATTTATAATGAAAAGAAATAAGAATCTTTTATTTCCAATGTTACAAAAACAAAGAGATATCAACGTGTTCAATAGTAAAACTGCAATAGTAAAGCTAGAAGTGCCAGACCTTAAACCAACTATTTTTAATAGATTTAAGATGAAACCGCCACCTCCTATTGATAAGAAAGAAGATCCTCTAAGACAACTTCAGGAAGAGTCTAGTAAGTTGAATAGAGAGTGGCAGATGATGGTAGACCAGAGTTATACAGCGGCTTTAATGCTAACTAACATCAATAAAAGTATGGAGTACTGCGGACCTGAAAGAGAGCTTGGTTCGTGGAAAAATGTAGAATGTTATGATTGTAGCTAAAGACTAAGCACTCGTAGTAGTTTTAATAACATCCTGAACATGATTAAAAAAAATAGTTTGGTTATCAATATCCTTAGGATTAATACTCGATCGTTTTGATAGCCGAGTAAACACATGAAAATCTGATTCAATATCAAAGCAATGAACAGAGCGTGATGTTAATGCTGATAAGCCATGATATAGCATTTCTTTTGATTTTGGATGGATAACTGGGTCATCTTGTGATTGAAATAAAGACATATTAATATGACTGGCAAAAGAAATACCTTGTTTTAAATCGTACGTGGTTTTTTTAATAAGCTGTAGTAGTTGAAGAAGCGCTTTTTTAGGTCTAATAGGAAGCCAGTAGGGAGCTTCTTCAGAAGAAAGATATAGCCATTGGTCATAAAGAATATAATTAATAACGGGTAGCCAATATAATAATGGCTCTTTTGGTATTACCAGAGCATCAACTAAGAAGATATGCTTTAGTGGCAGAGCTGGCCGAAAACAATTATTTAATAAGCCTTGAATAATTAAGGTAGCTCCTGTTGAGCAGCCACATAGATAAATAGATTCAAAGCCTAAATTAACCAGGCGTTGATATTCAGTACATAAAGGACTAAGCCAATCTTCCCAGCAAGATTCTGAAAATGCTTTGACGCTATCATGTCCTCCAAGAGAAACGTTAGAAACAAGAGCCTCTGTATGTGTTGTGATATACTCAGAAAAATCCTGCCATTCAATGGGAGATGCTCCAAAGCCATGAACTGTAATAAAAACAGGTCTTTTTTTAAATGAATCTGATGGATCTAAAGTATGTAACGAGAGTAGCTTGGTATCAAACTCTTTAGATTTATAATTTGGTGCTTGGTTGTATCGTTGTGAGGTAGCAAAAGAACTAGAAAGGGACGTTATTAAATAAATAATAAGAAACATAAGATAACTATACCGTCTGATGTTTGAAAGTAAACATTTGTCTAAAGGCTGAGTTTTTTATATGAAAAATAAAAAGAAATAAGAAAAAATAATTAAATATAAAAGAATAATAAACTTATCTAAGTTGAGAACTTAGATATGAACTTAGTAAGTTTATGAAATACACATTAACATTTAAATTTCTTCCTTAACACAAGATAATTTAAGTTCATCAAGTTGTTTTTCTGAAACGGCGGAAGGAGCTTGTGTAAGAGGGCAAAAAGCAACTCTGTTTTTTGGAAACGCAATAACTTCTCTTATAGACTCTGTATCTAATACCATTGAAACCAAACGGTCCATACCTAGTGCTAAGCCACCATGAGGAGGCGTGCCATATTTTAAGGCATCAACAAAAAAGCCAAATTTGTCGTTAATATCAGCTTCGGTTAATCCCAGTGTTTCAAAAATTTTAGCTTGCATATCCGCATCATGAATTCTGATACTGCCCCCACCAATTTCTTCACCATTAATTACTAAATCATAAGCTCTTGATTTAACAGCTAAAAAATCATCCGTAGTTTGAGCGTGCATAAAGGCATCATCAGGCTGTGTAAATGGATGATGCATTGAATTAAGTCGATTATCTTTAAGTTCAAACATTGGAAAATTAGTGACCCAACATGCAGAAATTTTTGATTGATCAATAAACCCCCATTTTTGACCCACGTATAAACGAAGACGTCCTAAAACATCATTAACCAAGTGTTTGTCTGTATCAGCAATAAATAGCAACACATCATTATCTTGAGCATCTAAGGCCGCTACTAAGTCGTTTTGTTCTTGTTCAGAAAAAAATTGAACAATGTTTGATTCTAATTTGCCATCAATTACTTTCATCCAAGTCATTCCCTTTCCCCCAAATTTAGGAACAACTTTCTTTGCCAATTCTTCTTGTAACATATTTTTGCTCATCTCATTGGCTTTATTAGGAACTTTAATTCCTTTAATAGCACCATTATTGTTAGCAATACTATTAAAAATTTTATAATTTACGTCTTTTAGTAAATGCGTCACATCAACCATGGTCATATCAAACCGTAAATCTGGATGATCATTACCATAACGGTCCATGGCATCTTCATACGTTATGTGAGGAAATGGTCCGGATACAGATTTTCCTGCAATTTTAAAAACGTTTTCTACAAGAGGTTCTAATAAGGAATAGATGTAAGATTCATCAATAAAGGATGCTTCAAGATCAAGTTGAGTAAATTCAGGTTGCCGATTAGGTCGCAAATCTTCATCACGAAAACATTTTACAATTTGATAATATTTATCAACACCACTAACCATTAATAATTGTTTAAACATTTGTGGAGACTGAGGTAAAGCATAAAAGCAGTTATCATGGTGTCTTGAGGGTACCAGATAGTCTCTTGCTCCTTCTGGCGTTGATTTTGTAAGAATAGGTGTTTCAACATCAATAAACCCTTTTGTATCTAAATAGCGACGAATCTCTTGCATGATAGTGTGTCTTGTAATCATGTTTTTTTGCATACTTTGTCGCCTTAAATCAAGATAGCGATATTTAAGTCTTAAGTCTTCATCAACTTTAAAATCTTGAGACTCATTTTCTAAAACACTTTTTTCACTAATAATAAAGGGTGGTGTTTTTGCTTGGTTATAAACAATTAAATCTGTAACATGTACTTCAAGCATTCCCGTTGGTACATGAGGGTTTTTTGCTTCTTCATCACGCTCAATAACGGTTCCTGTTAGTGCAACACAATATTCACTTCGAAGTAGTTCTGCTTGTTGATGAAGCGCTTTATTCTCATCTGGGTTAAAAACAATTTGTACAACACCAGAACGATCTCTTAAATGCATAAATAATAATTGACCATGATCTCGAATAGTATCAATCCATCCAGCTAATACTATAGTATCATTTACATTTTTTAATGATAAATCAGAGCAATATTTTCGATTTGTTAATTCAATAGACACAATAGTCACCTCAATGCATTATTGCCACAGAGTTTATCATACATAAGCAAGCTTTAACATGTCATTTTTAAAACTACTACACTAGAAAATACTTAAAAATATGCTTGTTTATTTAAAAAAAGTAGAATAACTCGTATTTATGTTTGAAATAGCATCTCTAGAGATCGAAATGATTTAAACTCTAAGGCGTACTGATTGGGATCATAAAAAAACATGGTAGCTTGTTCACCTGGCTTGCCTTTAAATCGTATATGAGGTGCTATTTCAAATGAAATAGCATGCTTAGTTAAGCGTTCAACAAATGGTTGCCACGCACTCCATGCTAAAACAACACCAAAATGTGGAACCGGTACATTATGTTTATCAACTGGATTAAAATAATGTTGTTGCTTAAATCCTGTAACTTTATGAAAAACAAGTTGATGACCAAATAAATCAAAATCAACCCAAGTTGTATCGGATCGACCTTTTTTACAGCCTAAAACAGTCTGATAAAAATAAATAGTGTTGTCTAATTCACCTACAGGATAAGCCGCATGAAAAGGATATAACATAAACTAATTTTAACTCCATAAACTAAAATTTTTATTATAATAAGAGAAAAAAAAAGGACTAACAATAAGTTAGTCCTTTTTTGTTTTTGTAGTGAGTGTTAATTAAACTTCTTCTACGTTTGTTGCATCATAGTCTGACTTAGAACAAAATTTTGTTAAATTAGTTCCATCATCATCTTGAGATCGGAATGCATAACGAGTAGTTCCATTTCTCTCATATTTTGTTTTTTTAACATTTGCTTCGTCAATTGAAACCTTTTTCTTCTTTTTGACATTATAAAATTCTATGGCCATGTTGCATGCTCCTTTTTATTGATGAATTAATCTTATCTTATATTAAACCGACGGGAAAATCTATAGGTAATTTTAATAAGGATTTAATAATAAAAA
>MDSY01014439.1_pt1 | contig 17001 bp, 16 predicted proteins | sample 811131 | NCBI WGS metagenome assembly MDSY01 (sample SAMN05326643, study PRJNA326480) | marine metagenome | isolation source: seawater | place: Atlantic Ocean: South West | collected 2010
AACAATTCAATTGAGGCTCTAGATGCAATTCAAAATAAAAAAATTTCAAAAACTGAAGCTCTAGAAAAATATAACTCAGTAATTGGTGTTTCCAATGTTTCCTTTGATGTTAAAGAAGGTGAGATATTTTGTGTAATGGGTCTTTCGGGAAGCGGGAAATCAACACTAGTCAGACATATCAACAGACTTTTAGAGCCAACATCAGGAAAAATTTTAATAAATGGTCAAGATGTAATGAGTCTTGATAGAGAAAATTTACAAGAATTAAGAAATAAAAAGATAGGTATGGTTTTTCAAAACTTTGCATTGATGCCACATAGATCAGTTTTAGATAATATTGCTATGCCACTAGAAATTAGAGGTGTCAGCAAAAATGACAGATTGGATGCTGCAAATAAAATTTTAGATATTGTTGAATTACAAGGTTGGGGTAATAAATTTGCTCATGAATTATCGGGTGGTATGCAACAACGAGTTGGTCTTGCTAGAGCTCTTGCTGCTGACCCGGAATTTTTACTAATGGATGAGCCTTTTAGTGCATTAGACCCATTGATCAGAAGACAGTTACAATCAGAATTTATCAAACTTTCAAAACAGATGAAAAAAACAACTGTATTTATCACTCATGATTTAGATGAAGCGGTAAGGGTTGGACATAGAATTGCAATCATGAGAGATGGAAAGGTAATTCAGATTGGAACACCTGAGGAAATTGTTGTTAGTCCAGCTGATAACTATGTGGCTGATTTTGTAAAAGGAATTTCAAGATTAAAAGTTGTTCAGGCCAAAACAATTATGCAAACAGTTGAGAGTTTTGAAAGTAAAAATGGTAAATTGCCTAATGATTTAGAAGGTGTAGCCGAGCATGATTTATTGAGTAAACTCATTGAAACATCAGCATCAAAAGACAAACCAATAATAGTTAATGATAGTCAAAATCGTATTGTTGGTGTTATCTCACAATCAGATCTTTTAAAAGCTGTAATAGAAGGTGGAGATGGTGAGTAATCAAATTAAAAATCCATCAAGAGCAGAATTAATAAGAAATTTTGTTAAAACTAATTCTGGATATTATATTGAAAAATTTCAAGAAATTGGAAGCAAGCCTGCATTTTCTTTTTCATTTAATTTATATGCTGCAATTTTAGGGCCAATTTGGTTTGGAATGAGAAATATTTGGAATTGGGCTTTAACTTTTTTAATTATAGAAACTTTTTCAGTTGTTCAAATAATAAGAGGTTTATTCGGAAACATTACAGCAGACGCTATCAAAAAAATTGAACAAGTTAAATCTACCATTGCATTTAGAAACCAACAATTAGAATCTGCAATAACAAATAACCCAGATAAAGTAGATGTATATAAAAGAAACATTAAATCATTAGAAGACGCCATGCAAGGTTATGTTAACGAAGTTGATAGAATTGAAGCGTCCGCAATATGGATAACAATTTTTGGTATAATTTTATTAATTGCAATTAAGGTTATTCAGGGAGTTCTTGCTAATTCAAAATTAGAAAAAAGATATTCGGAGTGGTTGTCAGACAAAACAATAAGTCCTGGGATGCAGACCAAAAATTATATTTTAAGTATTATTTTTACATCTGTAATAATGTTTTTTTCTGTAGTCCACTACAGTTTTCCAGGTTTAATTACAATTATGAATGAATTTCCAACTCATCCGGATATAAGATTAAATTCTATAGCTTGGGTAGAAACAGTATTTAACATTGCTGTCTTAAAAGGAGATGCGTTATTCACAGCTATAACAATTGGTATTCGTTCTGTTTTAGATTTTTTAGAATTATTGTTCGTTAAAACACCATGGATAGTTATTATAACTACTATAGTTATTTTAACTGGGTTGTCTGCTGGACCACGTTCAGCAATATATTCTGCTGGATTTTTATGTTATATGGGTTTTTTAGGGTTCTGGGTAAAAGCAATGACAACACTGGCCTTGCTTGGTACAGCAGCAATTTTAAGTATTGCAATCGGAATACCTCTTGGAATTTTCTGTGCAAGACGTCAGAGATTTTATTCAATGATTAGACCAATAATGGATTTTATGCAAACAATGCCAGCCTTTGTATTTATGATTCCTGTTATAGCATTTTTTGGAACAGGAAAAGTAGCTGCCGTAATAATTACAATGATTTTTGGAGGAACCCCAGTAGTGAGGTTAACAGTGCTTGGATTAAGAGGAGTTCCAGAAACAATAAGAGAAGCTGCAATCGCATACGGCGCAAGTAAATGGTATTTGCTTAGAAAAGTAGATTTACCTTTGGCAACTCCCTCTATATTGGCGGGTGTAAACCAAACAGTAATGTTGAGTTTAGCCATGGTTGTAGTTGCGTCGTTAATCGGTGCCAAAGGTTTAGGTCAAGATGTCTTAGAAGCTTTACAGTATGCTAATGTAGGACAAGGTATTCTTGCAGGTATTGCAATTTTATTTGTGGCATTAATCTTAGATAGAGTTGTTCAAGGAAAAAAAAGAGTTTAGTGATTAGCTAATATTAAAATACCTATAAGATTTAAATTGCTCCAAGTTTAAGATTACTTTTAACATTAAAGTCTATTGCTGAAGGTTTTTTTAAGTTTAAATTGTTCATGATTTCAATATATTCATCAACATTGTTTACTTGTAATCTAGGATTAAATCTTTTTTCTTTTCCAATTGTGCTAAATTTTTCACCTTTATAGTCATGTGCGGGATATAAAAGTGTTTCATCAGGTAACTTTAAAATCTTATTAAATATTGAGTTATATGCATCTTTAGCATTTCCATTTTGAAAATCTGTTCTTCCAGTACCATTGATGAGTAGTGTGTCTCCTGAAAATAAATAATTATCCATTAAAAAACTAAAGCTATCAATGGTATGACCTGGGGTATAAAGTGCTCTTATCTTTAATTTATCGAGCTCAATTATTTCATCATCTTTTACTTTTATTTCTACTGCATCTGCTGGAGTATGGTTTCCCATTATAGTTACACATTTTGTTTGATCTTTTAATTTACTGGCTCCAGTTACGTGATCTGCATGGATATGAGTATCAATAACCTTAACAAGTTTTAAATCTAATTCAGTAAGTAACTTTATATAATCTTCAACATTTTCTAAAACAGGATCAATAATTAGTGCCTCTCTTCCTATAGATGAGGCAATTAAGTATGTGTAAGTACTAGATTTATGATCAAAAACTTGTTTAAAAATCATAAGTAAACATTATCATATAAGAATGAAAACCACTACATTTGACTGGTCTTGTATAAAAACGTGGAATCAAAGTGCAAAAAATACTGCTTGGTGTTTACTTGGTTGTTCAATAGGTGATTTTGGAACAATTTTATTTTTTCAAATAACAAAGATACCATTTCATGTTTTAACAATAATGATTCTGGCAATTATAAATGGATTATTGACAAGCATAATTCTAGAAACCTTTATTTTAATTAAGCAAAAATTGAGTTTTAAAAATGCGTTTAAAACAGCAATTGGAATGAGCTTTATTTCTATGATTAGTATGGAAATAACAATGAATTTAACTGATTATTTTTTAACAGGCGGAGCTATTTTAACTTGGTGGATTGTACCAGTTATGCTCGGAGTTGGTTTTTTAACTCCTTGGCCATATAATTATTGGAGATTAAAAAAATTTGGTATCAGCTGTCATTAAAAACTGGGATAATAATACTTGGCTCTCTTCTGATGGTTATATTAAATCATTTAATAATTTTTTAGTAAAAAATATTAAGCTTAATTCAAAATCTAAAATTCTTGATATTGGGTGTGGTCGTGGAAAAATTTTAGGGTCCTTGAGTTCAAAGCTAAGATTAAAAAAAAAACCGCTAGGAATAGATATAATAAATCATAAGGATAAAGATAAAAGAATAAAGTTTCAAAAAGTTGATGCTTCAGATTTTTTTTTAAAAAATAAAAGTAAATTTGATTTAATTTTAATCAAACAAACAATTCATTTATTAAACTTTAAAGAAATAAAAAAATTATTAATTTTATCTAAAAAAAATTTAAATCAAAATGGAAAGATTTTAATATTTACTTTAGACGCTAGAAAAAATGAACTACCAACTTTTAAATTAATGAAAACAAAACTTACTAATTCATTTAAAAAAGATAAGAAGATATTGAAATTTATAACAAAATTATATCCATATAAAAAAAATAATTTTATTTACAAAGTGAATATAAAAAAAAAAGATTATTTAAGGATGATACAATGCAGGTATATATCCACCTTATTATCTTTAACAAATCAAGAGTTACAAAAAGGAATAAATGAGCTTCATTATCGATATAAAGACAATATAAAATTTTTGGATAAACTTATTTGTGTAACCTTATAAAATTTTTTTAAGTAAATTTTCTTTAAAAAAAAACTTATGAATAATAACTGCTAAAATGTGAAGAGAGATTAAAGTAATAAGAGTGTAATTGCTAAAAATATGAATAATATAAAATAGTTCTGCTAAATCAAAATTATCTTTAATTTCAAGAGATAAAAAAAATATTTCAAGTATTTCACCATTAAATAATTTTTTTAAAGCACCCGAAATTGAGATTATAAAAATTGATAAATATAAAAAAAAATGGTTCAACTTTGCTATTATTTTTTGACCTGGAAAAATACTAGTTAACATTGGAGGAGTAGGGTTAACAAGTTTATAAATTAATCTTAATAGAGTTAAATAAAAAATACTTAAACCCAATAACACATGAATACTTTCTATAGTTAATCTTTTTTCATCAAAATCAAGGTCAACTAAATAAAAACCCAAGGGTATTTGAATAAGTAAGACTGCGGCACTTAACCAATGAAAAATTTTGGATATTAATCCATATTCTGTTAGATTATTTGCATATTTCATATGAATATAAAATATATCACAATTACATTTAAATATATTTTGTTTATTATATTATTAGTTATTTTTTCATTTACTGCCAATTCAGAACCATCAGTTGAAGAAATAATTAAAGGAAGAAAAGCATTATTTAGCAAAAATTATAGTACAGCAAAAAAAATTCAAGCTTTTGCCTCCAAAGGTGATTTTGAAAAATCAAAAAGCTTAATGATAGAAATGAGTAAAAATTATAAAAGTTTACTTGAGTATTTTCCTGAGAATTCCAAAGAAGGTTTTAAAACAGAGGCTTTACCATCAATATGGGAAGAAAAAGATGCTTTCAATTCTTTAATGAAAAAATCTTCAATAGACATGGTTCAATTAGCATCAATTATTGAAGACAGTCAGGATATTCGCGGAACTTTAACAAAACTGATGTGGGGTAACTGCAAGGCATGTCATAATAAATTCAGAGCAGAACACTAGTAGTATTAATTTAATTAATATGATTCCGAAAAAAGTTAGAGACCATCTAGAAGAATATATTAATCAAGAAGTATATGTTCAAATTGCATTAATTAAAGGAAAAGAAAAAAAATCTACTAAAGCTTCAATTAAAAAATATTTAAGCTCACATCATTTTAAAGATCTTTCGGAAGGAAAACCTTATGAAAAATTTATTGATGGTCTTAAAGATAAATGTCTGATTAAATTATTGAACTCTCCAATGAGAGCAAAGGAATCTAATGATGAAGTTATCAAAGAGATTCAAAAAAAATTAAATGAATTAAGTAATGAAAAATTAAAAGATACTTACTGGGAAATTGAAACAGGAGAGTATCTAAATGAAGAGCAGATTAAAGATCTAGAGAAAGAAAAAGATCAAATTGTTAAGAAATTGAATATTCAAAATGTTGATAATGTTTATGAGGTAATAATCAATTTTTGTAAAGAATATGAAAAATTATGTAAAAAAAAATACCCAGAAGCACCTTTGCCATTAGAAATTTTAAAATCCTTTAATTAAGGTTTTAGTTTTTTTTATAAATGATCCAAGGTGATAAATCTTTAAATAAACTGTAATTATCTAATATAAATTTATCAGCATTCGGAGCATTCTTTCTACTTTTAAACCAATTTATTTGAGAAGCGTAAACAATGTAATTTGGTGAAGTGATCTTTAATTCTTTAATAAAATCATTTTCAGTCCAATTTTTAATTATATGAGCGTTAGCATAATATTTTGTACATGTTGGTTTATTTACCAAGTATGGTATTGCATTATCATCTGTAAAATGCTGAACACAAGTTTCCTCATTAGTTAAATCCTTATATACTTTTATAAATTTATAATAATCTTTATCTAAAAAATTTTTATCATCAACATTTGTCAGCATTATAAAATTTTTACCAGAATCAAAAGTATTTAACAAATTTGAAAAATTATTTTGAAAGAAAAATAAAAAACTAATTAGAATTGTTAATAGCATGATGGGTATTTTCTTTTCAAAATAACAAAGAATATTTTGTATTATCTTATAATCATTAATCTTTTTCAATAGATAGTATGAAATAAAAAAAGTGAACAACAATGTGTACAACCCAGAAGAATATTTTATATGAGGTACATCAGATCTCATTAATCCAGATTTAAAAAAAACAACCGATGAAATAAAAATAAAAAGTAGAATAAATTTAGAGTTAAGATTTTCTTTATTTGAGGTATTGAAAATATAATTTACCAAAAAAACGCCTGAAGCAATAATTAATAAAAGGGCTTTTGTATGTCTTGTTGATTTATCCGAAAAAGGCGCGGGATACTCTAATCCCAACAAATAGTCAGATACATTAATTATAAAATTGTATTGATTAAAAAATTCTTTTAACTCTTCGTTGGGTAGAAAAACACAAAATATCGACCAAGACAAAATTATTGAAATACTTATAGTTAATAGATCATGAATTTTTTTCACAAAAAATAGATAAATTAAAAAAAGTATTAATAAAAAATTAATATACGTCCCAATATCCCAATAAAATAAAATTGATAAAAGTGAAAAATTGCCGATAATAATTGAGGTGATTAAACTTTTGCTATTAGTAACCACTTTGAAAATCAACAAAGTAAAAATTAAAAACAAGAACATTCTTCCATGAAACACCACAACATGATCATAAAAACTAGCTAAGCTGACAACTGAAAGACTTAAGAGTAAAAATAAAACTTCTTTTTTATTAGTATCACTTAAACTATTAACAATTTTTCCACTTATAAGAATCAAACAAATTTTGTTTAAAAGAATTAAAAATTTAAACAAAAATCTCTGATTACCTATCGAATACTCATTAAATAAATAACTATAAATGATGCCTATACCATTTCCTAAAAACCCATAATCAAAAGAAGTTCCAGCCCAAATTTTATTTTTACTAAAAAAATTTAATTGTGCAGTTAAGAATGTTCCTTCATGGTGAGCATCAAATGCTCCTAAATAATTTTTATAATCTAAACTTAAAAACTCCAAAATAGAGAAAAGTATTAAAATAAAAGACAAATAATGAATATTTTTATTTTTAATATTAATATTGTTATAAAAAATTCTATTTGTGACTTTATCTTTATTAAGTATTAAAAATGTAAAACTATACAAAAAAATTGGGATAAATATAAATAACAATCCTCTCAATGTATCATTAAGCGGATTTATTTTTTTCGCGTAGTACTGTCCTATTATTGTATTAGAGTTATTGTATGGAACGGAAATATAATCCCAAATATATGTTAAAATAATTATACTTAAAATTAGAAATAACCATGGAAATGATTTTTTCATATTGAGTTAATTTTTATTTATAGTCTTTAATACTTTCAATAACATATTGTTCTCTACCTTTTGTTTGCTCAAAAATTCTAGCTAGATAGATTCCCATTATGCCCAAAGTAAATAATAATATTCCTGAAAAAAAAGATATAGCAATAATTATGCTTGTAGAGCCTGGAACTGCAAGATCATTAAACTTTAGATAAAGAGAATAAGCTATTAGTAAAATAGATATTAATATTGCAAAAAAACCAAAAACGATTCCTAGATAGAGAGGCTTTAATGAATAACTTGTAACACCATTTATAAAATCAGTAACAGGGCCAGCTGATAATAAAGGCATTTTTGACTTTCCTGTTCCTCTTGCTTCTCGCTCATAATAAACAAAACTTTGTTTGAAGCCTACCCAAATAGACAATCCTCTAACATAAGGTTTATATTCTTTTTGTTTTAAAATCTCATTAAGAGCTTTTCTTGATATTAATTTATAATCACCTGCTTGTACGGGTAGGTCAATTTCTGAGAGAGAATTTATTATATTGTAGGCAACTTTTGTCACAAACATCCTAAATTTTCCCTCTCCTTTTCGTTTAGTTCTTACCGTATGGACTATATCACATCCTTCTTCATGTTTTTTTATTAGTTGTGGAATTATCTCAGGAGGATCTTGTTGATCTGAATGTAAGTAAACTATTGCATCTCCAGAACTATTTCTAAAGCCAGCTAAGACACAAGGATCAATTCCAAAGTTTCTACTCATGTTAATTATCTTTATAGGATAGTCTTTCTGAAGCTTAACTAAAATTTTTTCTGAGGAATCTTTAGAATCGTCATTAACAAAAATTATTTCATAATTCCAATTTTCTACTTTTTCCATTGTAGTTGAAATTCTTTTAACCAAAGGTTCAATATTACCTTCTTCATTTCTAAATGAGAAAACAATAGATAGTAGTTTCATTGTGAATACCTATAAATTTTAATTGAAATTAAATAAATTGATTATAACGATTATTAATTTAATGTGCAAATTATGAAAAATTATAAATGGCAATTAATGTCTAATAATATATTGCCAAAAGATAAAGCTACACTTATTAATTTTATCAAGAGCTCAAATAAGTTTACTAATGGCCCAAAAGTAATAGAATTTGAGAAAAAATGGTCAAAATGGTTAGGTGTTAAATATAGCACTTTTGTAAATTCAGGGGCATCTGCAAATTTACTATCAATTCATATACTCAAAGAACTCAACTCCAAAAAGAAAGAAATTATATTACCGGCTTTTACGTGGAGTTCAGACGTGGTTTCAGTAATCAACGCTGGATTTAAACCAATTTTTGTAGATATAAATTTTAAAAACTTGGCTTTGAATGAAGACCTAGTAAAGCAAAAGATTAATAAAAACACACTTGCTGTATTTGTTACTCATGCCATGGGGTTTGTTGGACTTACTGAAAAATTTGTTAAATTTTTGAAGAATAAAAATATTTATTTAATTGAAGATGTTTGCGAATCCCATGGAGCAAAACTAGGAAAAAAAAAAATTGGAACATTAGGAGCAATATCTAATTTTTCATTTTATTATGGCCACCACATGACAACAATTGAAGGTGGGATGATTTCTACTAATTCAAAAGAAATTGATAGGTTGGCTAAAATGAAAAGGGGACATGGATTGTTGAGAGATTCACAGGATAATAAATTTATTAAAGCAACGATTAAAAAAAATAAAGATTTAAATAATAATTTTATTTTTAAGACAGAAGGTTTTAATCTTAGAAATACCGAATTATCTGCAGTTTTGGGGATTCAGCAGTTAACAAGATTGAATAACAACATAAGGATAAGAAATAAAAATCATGTATTATTTTTAAAGCTTTTAAGAGAAGATATTTTTTTTAAAGATTTTGATCTAAATGGCTCAAGTAATTATGGTCTTCATTTAATCTTAAAATCAAAGAAATCTAAAATTTTCAAAAAAATTTTGAACTTATTGGATAAAAAATTTATTGAATATCGGTTAGGAAGTTTAGGAAATCAACTTAGACAACCTTATTTAAAAAAAATAAAACAATCTAGTTCCTTTAAATCCCTAAAAAATACAGAACATATGCATTTTTTTTCAGTTTATATTGGAAATCATCAATTTTTAGAAAAAGAAAAAATAATTAATCTTTGTGAAGGTTTAAATAAATTAAATATTTAATATTATGAAAATATTTTCTGATAAAAAGTTAAAAGAGATTAAATTTTACAAACCATCTTCATTCAAAGATTTTAGAGGTGAAATTTGGACTAAGTGGGATAAAAAATATTTTCATAATAAAAAATTTAATCTCAGCAAATTTACAAAATCAAAAAAAAATGTTCTCAGAGGTTTTCATGGTGACACAAAGTCATGGAAATTAGTTACATGTATTAAAGGAGATGTTTTAAATGTTGTTGTTGATTTCAGAAAAAACTCAAAAAATTATCTTAAATATTCTTCTTTTCGCCTTACGGATAAAAATAAAATCTCAGTTCTTATTCCTCCAATGTTTTTAAACTCTTGGCTTTGTATGACTAAAGAATGCATATATTCATACGACTATTATTTCAAAGGTAAATATAATGATGTAAAAAATCAAATAAGCGTAAAATGGAATGATCCAGAGATTAATTTTAATTGGCCAATAAAAAAACCAATTTTATCGTTTCGTGATAGACAGAGTTAGGTTAATTATATAAAAAATAAATTTAAGAATCTAATTTTATGAAAAAAAAAATTGCTTTAGTATTTGGTATTACAGGTCAAGATGGCTCATATTTAGCAGAACTTTTATTAAATAAGAATTACATTGTCTACGGTGTTAAAAGAAGAACAAGTTTAATTCATACCACTAGAATTGATCATATTTATAAAGATGTTCATTTAAAAAGTAATTTAATTTTAAGATATGGCGATGTAACAGACTTTTCTAATGTCTTTAATTTAATTTATCAAATAAAACCAGACGAGGTTTATAACTTAGCAGCACAAAGTAATGTTGGTGTATCATTTGAATTAGCTGAGTATACCGCACAGACAGACTCAATAGGAACATTGAGAATTTTAGAGGCAATCAGAATTCTTGATAAGAAAAGAAAAATGAAATTTTATCAAGCATCAACTTCTGAAATTTTTGGAAATAGCCCAGAAAAACCTTACAATGAAAAAAGTAAATTTGAGCCTGTGTCACCTTATGGAACTGCTAAGTTATACTCATATTGGATGACACGTAACTATAGAGATGCTTATTCTATCTTTGCTTCAAATGGAATTTTATTTAATCACGAGTCTCCCAGAAGAGGAGAAAATTTTATATCTAGAAAAACAATTATTGGATTAATAAAAGTTTTAAAAGGAGAGCAAAAGTGCTTACATTTAGGCAACTTAAAATCTAAAAGAGATTGGGGCCATGCAAAAGAATTTGTTAATGCTCAATGGAAAATTTTACAACATAAAATTCCTGACGACTTCGTTATAGCTACGGGTAAAAATCATTCAGTCAAAGATTTGGTTAATCTTGTGCTAAAAAAACTCAACATTAAGCATAAATGGAAAAAAGATAAAAATAATTTAGAATATGCTATCGCTCTAAATAATATTGGCCAAATTAAAAAATCTCAAATAATTGTAAAACAAGAAAAGCGATATTTTAGACCTAATGAGGTGCACAACTTAATAGGAGATAGTAGAAAAGCAAAAAAAATTTTAAAATGGAAATCAATGATAAATTTTGAACAATTGATATCAGAAATGATTGACTCTGATCTCAAAAGCATAATGTAATGTTCAAAAATCCATTAAGTAAAATTAGATATTCCATCTTAGAAAGCTGTCATAGAATTAAAGAAGGTCATTTAGGCAGTGCCTTTTCAGTTGTAGAAATTTTATTTGTAATATTTAGAAAATATTTTAAAAAAAATTACTTTATTTTAAGCAAAGGACACGCAGCCATAGGAGTTTATGCGGTTATGAATCATTTTGGAATTTTAAAAAATAAAGATTATAAATCATTTTGTAGTTTTAATTCAAAATTAGGAGGCCATCCTGATTCTACAAAATTACCTAATTTTAATTTTTCAACTGGCTCGTTAGGACATGGTTTACCTGTTTCAACTGGATTAGCTTATTCACTTAAAAATAAAGGTGATAAAAGAAGTGTAATTTGTTTAATTGGTGACCAAGAATTAATGGAAGGAACAACCTGGGAAAGTCTTCATATTATAGAAAATTATAAACTTAAAAATATTTTATTAATTATTGATAGAAATAATTCTGATTTTAGAAGTATTAAATTTTTAAATCTTAAAAAAAAACTATCTGTTTTTTGTGATAAGATAACAGAAATAAACGGTCACAATATCTTAAACTTGGAAAAATCAATTGGAAAATCTCTTAAGAAAAAATCTTTTGAAATCTTAATTGCAAATACCGTAAAAGGTAGAGGAATAAAAGTCATAGAAAATAATCCTGCTTGGCATCATAGAGCTCCAACAAAAAATGAATTAGAAATTTTTAAAAAAGAGTTAAAAGTATGAGAAAAACTTTCCCTATAGTTGTTGAAAATTTAATGAAACAAAACAAAAAAATATTTTGTTTATTGGGGGATATAGGAGTTTTTTCCTTCAGAAATGTTTTTAAAAATTTCAAAGATAGAATTTTAAACATGAGTACAATGGAACAGTCTATGATTGGTTTTGCGGCTGGGTTGTCCAAAGCAGGCTATATACCTATAATACATACGATTGCACCTTTTTTAGTATTACGTGCTTTGGATCAAATCAAAATAGACTTTGTTTATAATAAATTAAGTGGCAATATTGTTTCTGTCGGAGCATCCAATGACTATACTAAATTAGGTACGACCCATCACTGTTTCGAAGATATCAATATTCTTTCAAATTATGATGACATAAATTTATTTGTACCATCCAATGAAAATGAATTTAAATATTTGTTTAAAAAATTTTATAATAATAATTCAATTAATTATTTTAGAATAGGAGAAAAAAAAACAAATTTTTATCTGAATAGCAATGGATTCCTAAAAAAAAAAAATAATAAATCACTACTTATTATAGTTGGAAACTCTTTCGATTATAAAGATGTTAAAAAAAAAAATATTGATATTTATTATGTTAATAAAATAAGTAAAAAAATGAATTTCAAATTTTTAAATAAGTATAATAAAATACTAATTCTTGAACCATATTTTGGTAATGTTTTGGAAAGAAAAATTAAAAAAAATTTTAAAAAGATTAATAATATATTAACGATAAGTTATGAGGATACAATTATTCATAAATATGGAAGTAAAATTGAGCAAGATAAATTTTTGAAATTTGATAAAAAAAATATAATAAAGAATATAAATGAATTTTGTTAAAAAAAAAATTAAAGTAAATAAATCTTATAAATGGCATATAAATTTATGTTGAATAAAATAGTAGAGGATGATTGTAAATTTATTATTAAAAATATTAAATTAAATAAATTTAAAAAAAAAAAAATTTTAATTTTAGGTGGAAATAGCTTTATTGCCTCATATATTCAGACTGTTTTAAGCTTAATCAATTGCCAGATAACATCAGTTTCTCTTAATAAGCCGAAAGGTATAATAAAAGAAATTAAAAAAAGTAATTTTAGATTTATTAAAGCAGACCTTAACGATGAAAAAAAAATTAAAAAAATATTAGGAAAAAAATTTGATTTTATATTTCATTTAGCAACATACGGCCAACCTAAAAAGTGGAAAAAAAATGAATTAAGTACAATTCATTTAAACATAAATCTTTTGAAAAATGTTTTAAATCATTCTGTAAAATATAAATCTAGAATTTTATATATGAGTTCAGCTTCTGTATATGAGTTATCAAAAAAAGATGAATTAATTAAAGAATATTCAAAATTATCTGTAGGCTCATTCGATAGTGAAATTATTTATGCAAATTCTAAAATTATTGGAGAACAATTATGCAGAATATATAGAGAGAAATTTAAGATTCCCGTTTATGTCGTTAGGCCTGCACACACATATGGGCCAGGTCAAGATTTCAAAGATCCTAGAGTTATTCCACAATTAATAAAAAGAGCTTTCTTAAGCAAGTATATTTACTTATTAGATAAAGGTAAGTCGGTAAGAACCTGGGGTTATATTTTAGATATTACTATGATGATATTGAATATTATACAATTCGGTAAATCCTCAATATACAATGTAACTGGTAACGATCATAAATCAATTATGCAAGTTACAAAAATAATAGCTAAACTCTTCAATGGAAAAAAAATTACGGTTGATAATAAAAAATTAACCTATACGAATCCAAAACCAACTACACTTAAAATTTCATCAAAAAAATATAATTTAGAATTTAAAAATAAATTTAAAACGAGTTTTATCAACGGTATAGTGAAAACAATTAACTGGAATAGGACATGGCAAAAATTAAACTAGCTGATTACGTAATTAATTTTTATTCAAATATTGGAGTTGATAAAATATTTGTTGTTTATGGTGCAGCAAATGGAGATTTAATTGATGCCTTTTCTAGAAATAAAAAAACTGAATATGTTGCTGTTCTTCATGAACAAGCAGGGGGCTTTGCCGCCGAAGGTTATGCAAAAGTAAAAGGAAAAAAAATACCAGGTGTAGCAATTGCTACAAGTGGCCCAGGAGGGATGAATTTTGTTACTTCTGCAGGCAATTGTTATTATGACTCGGTACCAGCAGTTTTTATAACTGGCCAAGTAAATTCAAAATTTATAAAATCTGATGAAGCTATTAGACAAATAGGTTTCCAAGAGGCTGATATGTGTTCTATTTTTAAGTCTATTACAAAATATTCTAAATTAATACTTGATCCAAATTCTATTAAGTATGAATTAGAATATTCTTTATATTTAGCAACTTCAGGAAGGCCTGGGCCAATTTTATTGGATATACCTATAGATGTTCAAAAATCAATAATAGATACTGATGAATTGAAAGGATTTGATCCTAAAGAATTATCAAAAACAGAAATTAATAAAAAAGATTTGGAGACTAAATTAGAAAAACTTTTAATTGATATAAGTAAATCCTCAAGACCTGTATTTTTAATCGGAGGTGGTGTAAAAATTGCAGAAGCATCAAATGAATTACATGAAATTGGAGAATTATTAAAAATTCCAATGTATCCAACATGGAATGCATTGGATGTAGTAACTAGTGATTATAAATATTATTGTGGGAGAGTTGGCACATATGGTGGGGCAGGTAGAAATTTTGGTATTCAAAATTCTGATTTATTAATTTCAATAGGATCAAGAGTTTCTGGAAGAGTAACAGGTGGAAATACCAAAACATTTGCTAGAGCAGCAAAGAAATACATGGTTGATGTGGATGAAGGTGTTTTAAAAAAAGAATTTCAACAAGTACCATTTGATGAAACTATAAATTGTGATGCAAAAAAATTTTTAAAAATTTTTAAAGAATGTTTAGTGAAAAATAAATTCAAAATAGATAAAAAAAAAAATGATTGGTTAAAACAGTGTATACAATGGAAAATAACCTATGATCCTGTTAAGAAGAGTTTTTTTAAAAATACTAACACTGTACAACCTTATGCATTTATTAGAACCTTATCTGAGAAGATGAAAAATGATGATATTTTCGTTGCTGACTGTGGTGGAAATATTGTGACATGCAATCATGCTTTTGAGACTAAAAAAGGTCAAAGATATTTTACTAATAATGGAAATTCTCCTATGGGATTTTCTTTTTCTGCTGCTATAGGTGCGTATTTTGCTAATCCAAAGAAGAGAATAATATGCATCATTGGTGATGGTGGTATGAACATGAATATTCAAGAATTACAAACAATAAAAAATTATAATATTAAGATTAAAACAATTATTTTAAATAATCAAATTTATGGGATTACAAAAGCTTTTCAAGAAACCAATTTTGGAGGAAAATCTGAGGCTTGTGGACCAAGAGGCTATGTGCCTCCAGATTTTATAAAAATTTCAAAGGCATATGGGATTAAAACAATGGAAATAAAAAATAATTCTGAGTTTAACGAAAAAATAGATAAACTTTTAGATTATGACGGTTCAATAGTCGTAGATGTAGATTGTCATGATCATCACCAATATGAACCTAGAATTTTTGGTTGGAAAACACCTATAGAAGATATGTATCCTTATATCGACAGAGAAGAATTTAAAAAAAATATGATTATAGAAAAAGTTGATGGATGGGAAAACCCAATAAAACCTAAATTTATTGAATCTGATGAATTTGGAGATGCATAAAATATTAAATATTTCCTAATAAAGCATTTATGTCATCCATGACATTACTATTAATTAATATATTTCTATTTAAATTTTTTTTGAATCTATAAAATTTATTTTCTCCAGGATACATTATCTCTTTAACACCCTTTATTTTTGGAAGTTTTTTTATTGTTTTAATATTGTCCTTAATTCTTTGATTATAATTTTTTTGAAATAAATTTGCTTTAAAAGCTATAAATAAATGTCCAATATTTTGTGGCCCAGAAAAATCATCAAAAGGATCTTTTACTCTTCCAGCATGGTTTCCTCCTGTTAACACACCACTTAAAATATCAACCATCCAGGCAAGACCTGATCCTCTAAATCCAGCTATTGGGAGCTGAACACCTTCTAAAGCTTTTTTTGCATCAATAGTGGGATTGCCAAACCTGTCCAAAGCTACACCTTCAGGAATTTCTTGATTATTTTTAGCGGCAACTCTAATTTTGCCTCTATTAATCATTGATATAGATGTATCCAAAATGAATGGAATTTTAGAACCTGATGGCGTTCCGAAGCAAACAGGGTTTGTACCAAATAAAGATTTTAAAGCACCATGTGGAGCTACAGCAGGAGGTGCATTTGTATAAATCATAGTAACTAAATTTTTCTTAACAGCTTGTTCTGCGTAATAACCTGACAAGCCATAGTGACCACTATTCTTTACTGCAACCATACCAATTCCAGTTTTTTTAGCATGTTTAATAGCAGTTTTAATCCCAAGGTCTGCTGAAACAAAACCAATACTATTATTAGCATCTATATGAGAAACAGATTCAGAAATTTTTTTTATTTTAATCTTTGGTTTTGCGTTAATTAGTTTTTTTGAAATACGATCGCAATACATTTTAAGTCTTGATAAACCATGCCCATAAGCACCAACTAACTCAGCATTGATCAAAGCATCCACGCATATCAATGAATGAGAATGGCTAAGCCCATGCCTTAAAAAAATTTTTTTTAATATT
>MDSY01067735.1_pt1 | contig 17000 bp, 18 predicted proteins | sample 811131 | NCBI WGS metagenome assembly MDSY01 (sample SAMN05326643, study PRJNA326480) | marine metagenome | isolation source: seawater | place: Atlantic Ocean: South West | collected 2010
ATAAAGTATTATATTTTCTATAATCTCCGAGGATAAATTCGAATTTGCCCTTGTAGTTCAATGGATAGAACAAGTGCCTCCTAAGCATTAGATGCAGGTTCGATTCCTGCCAAGGGTACAAGGGTAATATTAATATGAGGACAATATGTTAAAACCAAAAAAAGAAGTATTTCGTAAGGAAATCGAAAGGGATGCATTTTTAGATACGATCGATAAAGCAGAAGCAAATTTTGAGAAAAATAAATCCAAGTATCTTTACGCTGCTATCTCTGTTCTAATAGTTGCAATCCTGTCAAACTTCTATTTAAATAATACTGAAAAAAGAAAAAATGAATCAAATAGTTCAATGGGTCAGGCGCTGTTGGCATTAAGTAGGGGCGACCTTCAAAATGCGAAAATTCAATTCGAAACAATTATTAGTGATTACAGCGGTTCAGACATTGCTCATTTATCAAACTACTATGTAGGAAAAATAGAATTTGAAAATAAAAATTACACAATCTCTGATGAATACATTAGAAAATATTTGCAGAAAAGTAGTAATAAGGTGTTCATACCTTCGGCTTACATAATGCTATCAACAATAGCTAATGATCAAAGTAACGATTATCAATCTGCGATATCATTGCTTGATGAGGGTATTGAACTAACAAATGATGTACACTGGTTAAGAACCTTAAAATTAGAAAAAGCGAGAATCAAAATAAGAAATGGTGAGAACGTTGATGCTAAAATGATCATTAATCAAGTGTATAATGAAAAAGATCTAAATGCACAGGAAAAAATGATAGCTGAGCAATTACTGGGTTCTTTAGCTGGTTAAGGAGCTTGTTTGAGAATAAATTATAATTTAATTTAGGATATTGAAAAGTGGGTTGAAAGACCCACTTTTTTTATCTTTTTATGAACAATATCAGTGACATAGCAAAAAAGAATCTTCCTTCTGGGATGATTTTACTAGATATTGTTCAAGATCATAAGTCAAACTTTATTCGATTTATTGTTGATAGTGAAAATAAAATTACTATTTCTGATACAGCTAAATACGCAAAAATCTTAAAAAGATCAGATGAAATCAACAGCATATACCCAGGGGGATGTAGGATTGAAGTAAGTACGCCAGGAATAGACCAACCTCTTAAAATGCCGTTTCAATTTAAGAAAAATATTAATCGTGCTATAGATATTATTCTCGTGGATAATGATGATGGCATCATCTCTTTTAGCGGCATAATAAAATCTGCAAATGATATCAATTTTACTGTGCAGAGTGGGGAAAAGATGATGACTGTTGTTTATGATCAGGTTAAAAAGGCAAATTTAATTTTAGAATTCAATTAACCCGGGAGTGATATTTTGATTAATAGAGAACTCATAGAAGTGTTTTCCGAAATTGCTCGTGAAAAAAATGTGGAAAGATCTGAGCTTGCTAACATCTTAGAAGAGTTATTTCTTTATGTAATCGAGAAAGAGTATGGTGATTCTTCTAATTGTAGCTGCATTGTCAATTTAGATAAGGGCGAGATTGAAATCTACTCTGAAAAATCAATAGTTGAAGAGGTAGATGATCAAAAAGTTGAGATCACATTAGCTGACGCTATATCAAAAGAACCGGATGCTGCAGAAGACTTAGCAGTAGGTGATATTTTTGTTGAGGTGATAGATCCTCGTATTTTTGGCCGTCGGCTAATTGTTACTGCAAAGCAATTCTTTGCGCAAAAGTTAAGAGATGTTGAGAGAAATTATATATATGAGGACTATGCTAACAGAGTCGGAGAGATTATAATAGGTGTAGTTCACCAGGTTCAAAGAGATAGTATTTATATCAATATAGATCAGGCTGAACTCAGGTTACCTAGGAAGGAGCAAATTCCAACAGAAAGATACAGAAGAGGCGACACAATAAGAGCAGTTATCAAATCAGTTGAAATTACATCAAAAGGTCCAGATATTGTTGTTTCTAGAAGCGACAACCATTTTTTGTATAAATTATTTGAAATGGAAGTGCCCGAAATTGAGGATAATATCATTGAGATATCAGCGATCTCCAGAAACCCTGGTAACAGGGCAAAAATAATAGTTAAGTCTAATGACAGAAGGATCGATCCTGTTGGAGCTTGTGTCGGTATGAGGGGGAGTAGAATTCAGGCTATTGTAAGAGAGATGAATAATGAAAAAATTGACATTGTTAATATGAGCGATCAAGCAGAAATCTTAATTAGTCGAGCTCTTTCTCCCGCAAAGCCGGTTCAACTTTTTATTGATGATGAAAAAAAGTACTGTGTTGCACTATTTGATGATGATAATTTGGATGCTGCTATAGGCAGGGGAGGTACAAATATTAATTTAGCATCACAAGTTACTAGCTATAAAATCGATGCTTATGGAGTTAAGCAATATGAACGTATCCAAGAAGATCATAAAACGATGCTAGTTGATATCCAAGATGTTACCCCAGATAACGCCCAAACTTTGATCAAGGCTGGAGTTGAAACTGTATCTGATTTGTTGGACGCAGACATGGAAGAATTACTAACAATTAATGGCCTAGATGAAGAGAGTTTGGATCTAATCTATGAAGCGGTCCAGTCTTTTATTGAGCGAGAAATTGTAGCTGACGAGGAAATTATCTCAATTGGTGGAGATTTAGATAGTGATGATAGTTTAAATAATGATAAAGCTGAAGGTGCTGAATTAGATGATATTTCCACCTCTCCTAAGGATTTGAATGATGATTCTAAGGATGCTCCTAAAATGATTGATCAAGCTCCAGTTACAAATTCAACTACCGAACCTGATTTACCAGATTCTGGGGAAAAATAAATATGGGAAAAGTTAGAATATTTCAAATAGCAAAAGAACTTAATATCTCTCACACTGATATACTCAGCTTCCTTAAGTCAAAAAATGTGGAAGTAGCAAGTCATATGTCTCCTGTGGACCCGAGTACACAGGAAATGATAATGGCGGAGTTTTCTAAAGATAAGGAAATTGTTGAGCGTTATCGAAAAGAGCAGGTTAGAAGGGAGATACATGATGTTCGCCTAAAGGAACAACAGAAGGGTAAGAAAAAACTTGAGCTATTGTCACTAGAAGAACAAAGGAATCTAGAAAAGAGTGAAGTTGAAAACCAAAAACAAAGCCAAATAGCTAATGAGGTAAAGAAAAAAGATGATCCAGAGAAAAGAAAAGATAAGCAAAGAGAGTTAATTCGAGAGCAGTCACAAAAGCTTAAAGATGAACAGGATCAAAAGGAAATTCAAAAGAAAAAAAGTCAAAGTAAAAAAGCAAGGGATCTGAAAAAAAAGTTTAAAACAAGCAAGAAATTAAGAACAATTAATCTTGAGAACATTCAATCTGAAATAGGAAAAGGCACAAGTAAGCAACCGATTGTAAAAAAAGATCTTAAATCGGAGGAAGCGCCTGCTCCCGAGTCAATCAAGACAAAAGTAAAGGGTGTTCTTGCCAAAATGGACGCAAAGCCTAAAAAGAAAGTATATAAAAAAAATAAATCAGATCAAAGTGTCCCTGATGATGCTGACATTGAAAAACCTTTAATTAAAATTGCAGAATTTTCTAGCGTAGAGGAGCTTGCTAAAATATTTGATGTAACGCCAAGTGATATCATTCAAACATGCATAGAACTAGGAATGCTTGTTACAAAAAATCAGAGACTTGATTGGGATGTAATAGAGCTAATGGCGGACAACTTTGGGTTTACGGCTGAAAAAATGAAAGATGTTGGTGAAGATCTTCTATCTTTTGAGGACACCGAAGAGGATTTGAATAACGCAGTTGAAAGAGCGCCTATCGTAACCGTAATGGGACATGTTGATCACGGAAAAACAAGTCTTTTAGATTACATCAGAAAAACAAACATAGCTGAGGGTGAGTCGGGTGGTATAACTCAACATATTGGCGCCTATCAAGTAGAATATAATAATCGCATGATAACATTTCTTGATACCCCAGGTCACGAAGCTTTTACTGCGATGCGTGCAAGGGGTGCGCAGGTAACAGATATTGTTATTTTGGTTGTTTCTGCAGATGATTCCGTTATGCCTCAAACAATTGAGGCTATAAATCATACGAAAGCTGCTGAGGTCCCATTAATTGTTGCTATAAACAAAATGGATAGACCTGGCGCAGATCCTGATAAGGTAAGGAGGGAATTGTCAGAGCATGAAGTGCTTACCGAATCATGGGGCGGAAAAGTTCAGGATGTAGAAATAAGCGCTAAACTGGGCACAGGTATGGATGATCTAATGGAGAGTTTACTTCTTGAGACGGAGGTAATGGATCTAAAAGCAAATAGAGATTGTAACGTTAGAGGAACAATCATTGATTCTCGCCTCGACAAAGGTCTTGGTCCTATAGGCACTTTATTAATTCAAAAAGGTACACTTAAAATAGGGGACCCTTTTATTTGTAATGATTTTTCAGGAAAAGTTCGAACAATAACAAATGATAATGGCGTCAAATTACAATTAGCTTATCCCTCTGATGCCGTCCAAATACAGGGGTTTGACCAAGTACCGCAAGCTGCCGATATTTTTGCCACTGTAGATAATGAAAAAGATTTAAAAAGGATATCATCAGAGCGCCAGCGGGTTCGTAGAGAAATTGAGCAGAAAAAGATGGCCTTTTCTCTTGACCACATGTCTTCACTCATAAAGGAAGGAACTATGAAGACTCTTCCAGTAGTTGTCAAAGGTGATGTGGACGGGTCTGTGGAGGCTCTTGTTGAAACAATTGAAAAGTTAAATACCAAAGAGGTAGGTATAAAAGTGATACATCAAGCTGTTGGTATGGTCACTGAATCTGATGTTCTATTGGCCGATGCGTCCAAAGCAGTAGTTATTGGATTTCATGTTCAGGTCAGTTCAAATGCAAGACTCCAAGCCAAGCAGGCTGGAGTAGATATCAGAACTTACAATGTTATCTATAATGCAGTTGAAGAACTTACTCTGGCACTTGAGGGTATGCTCGAGCCTGATAAAATAGAAAGTAGCTTAGGTATGGCGAAGGTTTTGACCCAGTTTAAAATTCCTAAAATAGGTTTTATTGCTGGGTGTAAGGTCTTAAAGGGTCTCATAGTACGCAATGGAAAGGCGAGGGTATTGCGAGGAGATGAACTGATTGCTGAGGGTATGATTAATTCTCTAAAAAGACACAAAGATGATGTAAAAGAAGTCAAAGACGGTTTAGAATGTGGAATAGGTGTTGATGGGATAAAAAAATTCCAAGAGGGAGATTTGATAGAAGTATATGAAATCCGCGAGGTAAAGCGTAAACTGGAAACTAGTTGAACCAAAACAAGCCGTACAACAGAATAGATCGAGTGAATAATCAAGTTCTCGATGTCATCAACGATATTTTGTTAAAAAATATCAATCTTTCAAATATTGGCTTTATCACAATCTCATGCGTTAAAGTAGCTCCTGATTTGCGTTCTGCTAAAATATTTTATAGTGTAATTAATCCTAGGCTTCCACTAGAAAAAATAAATATCGAGTTAAATAAGAAAAGAAAAGCATTTAAAAAGTTTATGGGGCTCAAGCTTCAGTTAAAACATATACCTGATCTTCGTTTCTATTATGATGAGACCTACACATACGAGAAGAAAATAGAAAAGCTAATAAAAAACATTAAAACTAATAAAAAGTGATTATAAACTTTAACAAACCCGCTGGAATGACTTCTTTTGGATTAGTGAAAAAGGTTCGGGCTATTACCAAAGAAAGGAAGGTTGGGCATGGGGGGACACTAGACCCATTTGCTGAGGGCGTACTATTAATTGGAACAGGAAAAGACACTAAGCGTTTATCTAAATTTAGCAACGCTGATAAGTCCTATTGCGCTACACTTCTTTTAGGTAAGTTAACAAACACGCTTGATACTGAGGGGGAAATTATCCAGGAAAAGAGTATACCGGAATTATCCGAAAATAAAATTAAAAAGGTTTTGAAGTTATTTGTAGGAGAATCCACACAAATTCCACCTATGTTTTCTGCAAAAAAGATAAATGGAGTCCCGCTTTACAGATTAGCTAGGAAAAATATAGTTGTTAAGCGACGGCCAATAAATATCAAAATCTTCGATGCTAAACTATTAAAATTTTCTAAATCGGAAATTTCTTTCAACATTAAATGCTCAAAAGGGACCTATATGAGAGTCATTGGGAAAGATTTAGCGGAGCAGTTGGGAACGGTAGGTCATTTGATAAAATTAGTGAGAACAAAAGTTGGTGACTATTCTATCCAAAAATCAACAACCATGGAGTCTTTTTCTAAAACATGGAAATCTTTAAATCAAAAAGTCCATTTAAACCAATAGAATCTTCTGTTTTAACCATTGGCTCTTATGATGGGGTTCATCGTGGGCACTTAAATATTTTAAATTCTGTTGTAAGTAACGCTCACGCATTAGACGCGCAATCTGTCGTAGTTACATTTGACCCTCACCCGAGACATGTGCTTGAACAGAGAGAGAAAAAAAATCCTATAATAATGGGATTAAGCGAAAAAAAACAAATTATTGAATCACTAGGTATAGACTACCTATACATAATAAATTTCACAGTGGAGTTTTCAAAAACTAGCTCATTAGACTTTTTAAATAATTTTATTGTTAAAAATTTTAACCCTATCGCTATTATTACGGGACATGACCATTATTTTGGTTATAAGAGAGAAGGTAATCCCAAGTTCCTAAAAACTTATTGCGGAGAAAATGATATTCTCTTGAAGTCTTTGCCTCCAGTTTTAGATAAAGACACCGCTATTTCAAGCACAGGTATTAGAAAACTAATTAAAGCAGGTCATTTAAGAAAAGCAAATCATAAACTTGGTTCTATTTTTGGTTTTAATACGATAATAGTAAAAGGTTCAGGTAGAGGCAAAAGCCTAGACTTTCCTACAGCAAACTTAGAGCCCTTAGAAAAATACCAACTTATGCCAAAGCCTGGGGTTTATTTTGCAAGGGGAAGGATTCATGGACTTCGTTTGTATGGAATGTGTAACTTTGGTACAAGACCTACGTTCCTAGGTGATGAACTTGTAATGGAAGTTCATTTTTTTCATAACAACTTACCTAGTAATTTACATGGCGAGAAAGTAAAGATAGAGTTTTTAGAAAAAATAAGAGAAGAAAAGAAATTTCCATCACCTCTGATGCTTAAGAGGCAACTAAAAAAGGATAAAGAGAAGTGTCTGGAAATTAAAAAAAAATACGAACAGGAGAGTCAATAAGATGCCAATATCGAAAAAAGATAAGGAAAAAATAATAAAAAAGTTTGGTGGTGGGGATAGAGACACTGGTTCGTCACAAGTTCAGATAGCCATATTGACCCATCGAATTAGGGAATTGACTGATCATGTGAAAATTCATAGGAAGGATAATCATACCAGGAGAGGGCTAGTTCAACTAGTATCAAAAAGAAAAAAAATGCTAAAATATTTAACAAGAAAGAATGCAGAATCATATGTTAGTTTAATAAAAGAGCTTAAGATAAGAGGATAGTATTAAAAAAAGAAAGTAGTGAAAGTAGAAAAATGATAAGTAAAGAAAGAGAAATTGCTGGCAAAATAATGCGCCTGGAGACAGGAAAAATTGCACGGCAGAGTAATGGTTCTGTAGTAGTCACATATGGAGATTCAGTTGTCTTTACCGCTGTTAATTCAGCTAAAGATGCGAGGGATGATATTGATTTTTTTCCTCTTCAAGTAGAATACCGTGAGAAGCATTATGCCGGTGGTAAAATCCCAGGTGGATTTTTTAAAAGAGAAGCGAGGCCCTCTGAACATGAAATATTAACGAGCAGGCTTACGGATAGGCCTCTAAGGCCATTGTTCCCTAAGGGATTTAAAAATGAAACTCAGGTCATAGTAACTGTTTTACAAAGTGATGGTGAAAATATGACCGATGTGTTAGCAGGAGTTGGCTCATCAGCAGCTCTAATGTGTTCTACAATTCCGTGGAATGGTCCTATAGCCACTGTCAGAGTTGGCCAAATTAATGGTCAATATGTTGTCAACCCAACAAGATCTCAAATCGAAAGCTGCACCCTGGAATTTGTTGTTTCTGGAAATAGCGAAACAATCGTTATGGTTGAAGGTGAGTCAAAAGAGGCTTCTGAAGCTACTATAATTGAATCATTTGAGTTTGCCCATGAAAGTATTAAGCAAATTATTGAACTCCAAAATGATTTCATTTCTGAATTAAATGTAGTTAAGGATGAGTTCATAATTAATGAACCAGAAGATGAGTTAATTCAAAAAATAAACAAAATGCTCGGATCAAAAATAGAAAAGATCGTTAAGATTGTAGATAAGCAAAAAAGATCTGAGGAAAAGGAGAATTTGACATCTGAGATAGTTGATTCGTTAATTGAAAAATACCCTGAAAACCAATCGGATATTATTGGCTTGATTAATGAAAGATTCAAGAGTGAATTTAGAGAGCAAATTCTTTCTACGGGAAAAAGAAGCGACGGTAGGTCAACAACGGACGTAAGGGATATTAGTATCGAGCCTAATATTTTATCAAGAGCGCATGGCTCTGCCTTATTTACGAGAGGAGAAACGCAGGCACTCGTAATTACAACTCTTGGATCTAAATCAGACGAACAAATTATTGATAGCATGGATGAGGATTACAAAAAGGGGTATTATCTGCATTATAATTTTCCTCCGTATTGCGTAGGAGAAACTGGTCGCATTGGGTTTACGGGTCGTCGGGAAATAGGACATGGAAATCTAGCCCAGCGAGCTATAAAAGCAGTTTTGCCATCTTATGATGATTTCCCTTACACAATTCGAGTGGTATCTGAAATAATGGAGTCTAATGGATCCTCATCTATGGCAAGTGTTTGCGGTGGTTCTTTATCATTGATGAGTTCTGGTGCTCAATTGAAAGGACATGTTGCTGGTATAGCAATGGGTTTAATTATAGATGAAGAAAGATATGCTATTTTAAGTGACATACTAGGAATGGAGGATCACTTAGGCGATATGGACTTCAAAGTCGCAGGCACAACTGATGGTATCACCGCCATTCAACTTGATTTAAAAATAGAAGGCATTTCAATCGATCTTATGAAAAAGGCGCTTGAACAGGCGAGGGTTGGAAGGCTCTACATTTTGGAAAAAATGAATGAAGCCTTACCAAAAGCAAATGATATTTCAGAATATGCACCTAGAATAATTTCTCTCCAAATAAATCCTGAAAAAATTGGAGCTTTAATTGGTCCTGGAGGTAAAAACATTAAGAAGATTATTGAAGACACTGAATGCGAAATAAATGTTGACGATGAGGGTATGGTTTCAATTGCGGGAGCAAATTCTGACAAATGTAATGATGCATTAGAGCTAGTTAAGGCAATTACTTTTGAGCCTGAAGTCGGTATGGAATTTGATGCTACTGTTACTCGCCTGATGTCCTTTGGTGCCTTTGTTGAATTTGCCCCTGGTAGGGAAGGGTTGGTACATATTTCTGAACTAGAATGGCATCGAGTTGACAAAGTTGAAGATGTACTCAAACCTGGGGATAGTGTTCAAGTAAAATTGATTAAAATTGATGATCAAGGCAGACTGGACTTTAGCAGGAAGGCGCTTTTAGAGAAACCTGAGGGCTACGTTGAGCGACCAAAGAGACAGCGCAAAGATGGTGATCGGCCTGGAGGAAAGCGAACATTTAAAAAACGTAGATTCTAGTTCTCTGGCTACATTTATTTGAAAAATACATTCTAAAACCACCTCCATTGGTCATATTTTGGTAAGTCCAAAGCTTTCCTCGCATTACTTGAAACGAAGGCCGTCTGCGATTAGGCAAGCTCAAATTACCTATTCGACAAGACTCGACAAGGATAGTATTCAAGTAATAAATCTTGCCATTGGAAATATTTCTTTACCGATGCATCCTGCAATGCGAAAAAGATTAGAATCTATTATTGAAAACAACACCGAGTTTAAAAATGGAGTAGTTCAGTATACTCCAACTGTTGGTACAAAAGAGGCAAGAAATGCCTTTATCAATATATTAGAAAGTGATGGAGTTAATTGCGTTAACCTTGAGGTGCTAATAACCGATGGTGGTAGCCAGGCGATGGAGCTAATGATGCTTGGTGTTTGTGGTCCATCATCCAAGAAGCCATTAATGTTGTTTGATCCATCCTATACAAACTATATTGAGTTCGCTAAAAGATTATCAATTCCAATTGTCACTCTACCAAGGGATTTAAAAGAATCGGGAGAATTCAGTGACTTGGATATGAACAGCATAAACAATGTGATAAAAAAGAATAATCCAGCTGCATTGGTAATAATACCCGCAGATAATCCAACAGGTCAGTTTATATCGCAAAAAGATCTTAATAAAATAATAAAATTGTGTGTGGAGAATAATATTTGGATCGTCAGCGACGAAGCATACAGGCAATTACATTATGGGGAAAATGAACCCTCGAGTATTTGGAATGTCGGTGAAGATACAGTTAATGGAGTTTTTGGTCGGAGAATCAGCATAGAATCTGCATCGAAACTTTGGAATGCGTGTGGACTTCGAATTGGGGCTCTTATTACAGATAATATTAAGCTACACCAAGCTGCGGTATCAGAATACACCGCTAATTTATCGCCTAATGCAATTGGGCAATATATTTTTGGATCACTAGCTCATGAGGAACATAAATCACTTCATAAATGGTATGAAAAACAGAGAAATTACTACGGAAACATAATGACGGCCTTTAGACAAGAACTCATAAAACAATTGCCAGGATTGATAGTTTCAAAGCCCCAATCGGCAATTTATATGGTTATCGATTTTCGAAATATTTGTCCTGATAATTTTAACGCAAGAGATTTTGTCCACTTTTGTGCAAGTAAAGGTAAGGTAGATTTGAACGGGAAACACTATACCTTATTGATTTCACCGATGGATGAATTTTATTCCAACAAACTAAAGCAAAATAAATCACAAATGAGAATTGCCGTTGTAGAACCAAGGAACCTTTTACTAATAGCGCCCTACATACTCAAAAATTTATACAAATCATTTCTAGGTAATAAGTAGGCTTGTTATTTTATCTTACCTTGATTAGAGTTAAAAGAAATGTTAATATAAAGTATAGCTTGAAGTCAATATATGCCCAAAGTTCAACCAAAAGTAAAAAAATTATACTATTCAATTGGTGAGGTTAGCGAACTAACAGGACTAAAAGCCTATGTGCTGCGTTACTGGGAAACGGAATTTATCCAATTAAAACCTCTAAAAAACAGAGCCGGGAATAGAACCTATAGGCAAAGAGATATAGACACTATCCTCAAAATAAAGAGCTTATTATATAAGGATAAGTTTACGATAGAAGGTGCAAGAAAAATTATTTCTAACAGCAAAAACAATTCTTCCGTTAACAAATCACAAGATTTTAAAACAACGCCAGAATCACAACTGATCTTAAGAATTCGAGATGAGCTTCAAGATATTATAAAAATTATAAATAAATAGTATATATCGGAGCGTGGCGCAGCCCGGTAGCGCACCACAATGGGGTTGTGGGGGTCGCAGGTTCAAATCCTGTCGCTCCGACTAAATTCTAAACTAATTATAATAAAAAAGACTAGGATAGTGGAATTGTTTTAAAAATGAGTTTTCTTTAAAAGTTATTTAAAAACTAATCTGTTTGTAGTTCAAATAAAATATCCATTTGGAAAAACACCCTTCCCAATCGATTTGATCTAAAAACAGATAATAAAATAATATTAAAATTCTTTTTTCATAAAGTAACTTCCAAGCATGTTTAGCCTTGATGTAATATTTATAACTTTTACTCTGTTCATTCTTTTAGGTGTGGCATACAAACTCGATATCCCTAAAGTTTCGGCTCCTCTTGTAATTGTATACCTGGGTTTTTTATTTCTATTTAAGGATAGTAATCAGGGTTTTGATAATACAATTACTCCTGACCCCTTAAATGATAATAATGCAGTTCCAGGTGTTAACAATTTTGCAGCTAAATCAGGGAATCCAATAAAATCTAATGTCAAGCCCAAACCTTTAGTTTTACCTAAAACTGCTCCAAAAAGAGACCAATTAGTTAAAACTAAAGAAAAACCATTAGGATTTTCCAATCAAGAAGAACCGGGAAAAAATAATGAACCTTACAAAACAGCCTTAACTCTGAGAGACATACAAATATGTAAAAACGTAAAAAATAGAAATCCTGTTGGAACAGATATTTATTTTGATAATTCAGTTGATACATTATTTTGTTACACTAGAATCCAAAACAGTAAGGGAAAGCAAGAGGTTTCGCACCTATGGTACTTTGAAGACCAGTTAATGGCTGCGGTCAAATACAATATTAAAACATCTAACATATACAGATCTTGGACAAGGAAGACAATACTACCAAATCAAATTGGCGTTTGGCGAGTTGACGTACAAGATAGTGCGAATGTCGTAATCGGTTCAAAGGATTTTATTGTTTCTGACAAACCATCAGAATAATATTAGTGAAATATTTTCTTTTTTCAATAGTTTTAGGGTCTTTTTCTTGTAGAGATATAGAGAAGCAGGACAATATACTGATGAAATGGACAAAATTTGATTTAGACTTACCTAAAGGAATAGAAATTTATCAGGGAAGTAATCAAAAAATTCCATTAAGAGCTTGGGTTACAGTAGTTGATCTATCAAGTCCAAAGATTTCGGCAAAGATATTATCATCAAGTGATGTTGATAAAAAAGAAACCCCAATGCAATTTTTAGAGAATACAGGAGCAAGGGTTGTGATAAATGGTGGCTACTTTTTAATGGATAAATCACCATCAAGTCATGTAGGGTTGCTTAAAACAAATGGGCGGCTGGAAGAGCCTGCGAGCCACACAGTTTACCGAGAAGGTATACGTTATTTTATTAATAGGGGTGCATTTGGTATTTACAGAAGTGGTAAGGTAAATATTTCATGGTGCTCGACAAGAAATGATTCTATATTTTGCTGGAAAACTCCCCTTGGAAATCGGCCCGGGTCACCTGCTGACTCTCTTAAATTCCTTTCTTCAACTTATTGGGACGTATTTGAGGGGATTCATGCAGGTCCAATTATAGTTCACGATGGTAAGTTAATAAACACAATTGAGGAAGAGGTTTTTTTCAATACTCCAATATCAGGAGTTCAGCCAAGATCTGCAGTAGGATACACTAACGAAAATAAACTTGTAATGATGGTTGTAGATGGAAGGCAGCAGGATAGTAGGGGTGTATATTTGGAGGAGCTTGGAAATTTGATGCTTCAATTCAATTGTCATAAAGTATTAAATCTTGATGGCGGTGGTTCCAGCGCCATGGTTGCAGATAGTCGTCTATTAAACAGGCCGTCTGGAAGGAGCTATCAAAGAGAAGTTATGTCGGCAATTGGAATATTTTATGATGAATAATTAGGATGAAAACCTTCAGATCAGTTTATGATTGGGTTCTATCTTGGTCAGAAAAACCTGGTGGCCCAAAAGTTCTTGGAATGATATCTTTTATGGAAGCATCCTTTTTTCCAGTACCTCCAGACGTTTTGCTATTACCATTAGCCATTGGCAATCAAAAAAGAGCCATTTGGTTTGCATTTATCTGTAGCATGTGTTCTGTTATAGGAGCGGTCGCTGGGTATTTAATTGGTTATTTCGTATGGTGGAATAATTTTGGCGAATTTTCAAAATTTGCATTTCTTTTTTTTAAATTCATTCCCGGTTTTTCAATTGAGTCTTTTGCTAATATTCAATCCAAATATGAGCTTTGGAACTTTTGGATTATTTTCACAGCAGGATTTACTCCAATACCATTCAAACTTTTTACTATAAGTGCAGGTGCATTCAAGATTAATTTTGTGGCATTTTTACTTGCGAGCTTTGTTGGCAGGAGCGCAAGATTTTTTCTGGTTTCTTTACTTATAAAGAAATTTGGAGAACCAATTAAAACTTTTATTGATTCGTATTTCAATGTGTTAGCAATTTTATTTTCTATTTTACTTGTTGGCGGATTTTTAATAATCAAAGCTTTTGTGTAGATAATTCTAATATTAATACTTAATTCTAGACTCACTCTCGGACCAGTTTAAAAATTTAAAGCTAAAATTATTTTATTATTTTCTCAAAAAATACTTGTTAAGTTTAATCTATGAAAAAATTTATCCTTATCCTCAAGGGGATTGCGTATGGTGCAATAATACTTTTTGTTGTTCAAATTGTTAATCTATATTTGCCTGTCTTTAAGCCCTCACAGAAACATATATACTTGTCCGCTGGCGTTGGTTTAACATGCCTTTTCTTTTCAGTGATATTTAATAAAGTTCTTGAAAAGAAAAAATAAATTAAAAAAGCCAGCATTCTATACAAGAAATGCATCCGTATACATTTGTTTTAAAAGCCTACTTCATTTATATTTATCAAATGTATTTACACAGAGAACTAGAATCAGAAGATGAGGATCAGTGGCTTGATGGTATGGATGATAAAATCAATAACCAACCAGAGATAAAAGAAGCAGTCAAGGTTCAGGACCCAATATCATCTCTCAACCTTTCAGCACCTCTAAAGGTTGAAGAAGGTACAAGCATCAGACATGCTTTAGATATGCTCCAAAAAAAACAACAAAATTGCGTTTTAGTGGTAAAAAATCGTCTTTTGTCAGGGATTTTAACTGAGAGAGATGTGTTATTAAAAATTACGGGGAAAGGCTTTGATTTAGACCTTGCAACTGTTGATGAATTTATGACCGCTAGCCCTGAATCTCTTAATCCTGAAGATCCTCTTGCATATGCGCTTAATAAAATGCATGTTGGGGGTTTTAGACATGTGCCCATCATTAACGACAATCAAATTCCAATTGGTTTGATAAGTATATCAGATATCATTTCTACAATTGCAGATTACTTTAGTCGAGAAATAATTAATTTACCTCCCATTAGTCAGCAGTTAGACTCAAAAAATCAAGAGGGCGGATAGTAGTTATTTATTCTTATTTTATACAAAATTTCTATTATTCATTAAAATTATGAATAAAAAATTAATTCCTTTAAAAATTAAATGCTCAGGATGGAGTGAGTAGGCATCATTTCCAGACCACGATAATTTTATTAAAGGACAAAGGTTATTTCTAAAGGAGGGACTTCCGCTCCAGAAGATTCCATCCTTTAAAATTTCAAGAAAAATATAAGCTGTGGGTTAACTTTGAAGTATCCCACTTAAAAGAACCTTATGTACATATTAGTTTCCATAAAAAAACATGAAATAGTTAAAAGTTCATTTGGAGATTCTCAAAATAGACCACCTTTAAGTATTAAAATAACATTAAATGAAAAGCCATGGAATCCAAATATTACATCAACTCAGAGATCTAAGCTAAGTTGTCTAATTTTGACTGGTGGAAAAACGCTGAAAGGTGAAAATATGATAAATTCTAAGAAGTACTTTGTGCTAAGTGAAAAATTGTGATGAATATTCTGATCTTATCTAGAAGTTCCAGTCTCTATTCTACAAAAAGGCTTGTAGAATCTTCCGCAAGAAGAGGCCATAACGTTCGTATAGTTGATTATATGAGGTGTTATATAAGTATTTCCTCCGGAAGACCTTCATTATATTTCGGAGACCGACCTATTGATTCTGCTGACGCAGTAATTCCGCGAATAGGCGCCTCTGTCACTAACTATGGAGCTACAATTGTAAGGCAGTTGGAAATATTGGGTTACTTCTGCGTTAATCAATCATCTTCAATCGTTAATTCCAGAGATAAACTGAAGTCAATCCAGATACTATCAAAGGAAGGAATCCCCCTACCAAACACAGGTTTTTCAAGTGATAATAAAGATATGGATCAAGTAATAGAAAAAGTTGGAAGTACTCCATTAATCGTAAAGTTATTACAGGGAACACAGGGACAAGGAGTTCTTTTAGCAGATAGTAAAAAGACTGCAAAAGCAATAATGAGTGCTTTTATGCAACTTGATGCTGAATCTTTGGTTCAAGAATTTATTAAAGAGTCATCTGGTGTTGATATCCGTGCAATTGTTATTGGTGACCAAGTTGTTGCTGCGATGAAGCGGGTTGCTCCTGAGGGAGAGTTTAGATCTAATCTTCATCAAGGAGGGCATCCATCTCCAGTTAAATTGACAGATTTTGAAGAGAAAGTTGCAATTAAGGCATCAAGGATCCTTAATTTATCTATATCGGGTGTAGATTTCATGAGAACCAAGAATGGACCATTGGTACTAGAAGTCAACTCGTCACCTGGTTTACAAGGGATTGAGAATTGTACAGGCATTGATGTTGCTATGAAAATGATACTTTTTGTTGAGCAAGAGATGAAAAGAATTAGGGAAAGAAACTAAAATTTAATAGTTGTTTTTGTGCACAATTAGTGATTAATCTATATCGAGACATAGTTTATACTTTTTGCCGGTCAGGCGTAATTGTTTAAATAGTAAGTTTCTCATTTGTAACTATTAAAATTAAAAAGGATATTGCTTTGAACATATTTGTAGGAAATTTGAACTTTCGCACCAGTGAAGAAGAGCTTCAGGCTCATTTTGAACAGTTTGGTACTGTAACGTCCGCTAGGATAATTCAAGACAGAGAAACAAGAAGGTCCAGAGGTTTTGGATTTGTAGAAATGGAAAATAGTTCAGATGGTGAGAAGGCCATTTCAGAGCTGAATGGTAAAGAGTTTAATGGTAGAGAGTTGAGAGTAAACGAGGCTCATCAAAAACGACAATAACTTAAACAAAAAAGTAAAAATACTTGAAAAAGCCCTTCATAATAATGTGGGGCTTTTTTTTGTCCACCGAGTGTTATTTAAATTTTAAAGTAAAGTGATAATTGATAAAATTAATTTAGATAATTTTTCAAGAATTGTTTTTTTTACTGGAGCTGGCATGTCAGCGGAATCTGGCATTCCTACTTTTAGAGGCAAGGGGGGAATATGGCATGACTATAATTGGGAAGAGTATGCAT
>MDSY01053058.1_pt1 | contig 16998 bp, 19 predicted proteins | sample 811131 | NCBI WGS metagenome assembly MDSY01 (sample SAMN05326643, study PRJNA326480) | marine metagenome | isolation source: seawater | place: Atlantic Ocean: South West | collected 2010
CTATCGCCATTTCTAGCAATTGGGATGAACGACCCATGTTCCACACTTGACCTTGCTCCAAACGGAGGTTACCTAGCCATCCGAATCACTTCAGATGCTGGTGCGCTCTTACCACACCGTTTCACCCTTACCTGTGCCATGAAGGCCATCGGCGGTTTACTTTCTGCTGCCCTTATCGATAGATCACTCCATCCTGACTCTCGTCAGCGTTTTGTCCATAGGAGCCCCGACCTTCCTCAACACAACTAGTTGCGTTGCGACCATCCGGCCAACTCACCATCATTTAGTTTGTCCGGTAAACCCAAAAAGTACAACCTAGTGGCGTGACAAGGAGATTTTCTAAAAACAAAAGAAACTTGTCGTCCAAGTTATAACTTTCCATTTAAAGTGCTAATTTTTAAGTAAGGCTTTGTTACATGTAGAAACAAATAGGAGAAATAATGACCGCACCCGAAGATCTAACAGTTGAGAATTTTGGACCATTGCTATCCATGGTCGGCACTTGGGAAGGGCATAAAGGAATGGACTTCTCGTACCATAACGAAGAGCAGGAGACCGGCCAGACAAGCTACTTCGAAAGAGTAACATTCTCGACCTTTGGGCCTGTAGACAATGGAAACCAACATCTATACGGGCTAGATTACCGAATGGCAGCATGGCGATCTGATGAATTAGATCAAGACCCCTTCCACACAGAGGTAGGCTATTGGCTCTACGATCCAGCTGAAAAGCAGATCATGAGATGCTTCATGGTTCCAAGAGGAACAGTTGTTATCGCCGGAGGAACATGTGAACCCGATGCTACTTCTTTCACGATGACGGCAGAATTAGGTTCAACCAACTATGGAATACTTGAGAACAAGTATCTTGCTCAAAATGCTTCGACAGTGGAATACAAAGTTGATATTACTCTCGGTGAAGGCGAATGGTCCTATGCAGAGGATTCAGTCCTTAAAATGGCTGTCCAAGAGGACCTGTTGCACCATACAGACGAGAACACATTGACAAAAGTATCTGATTAACCAGAAGAGCATACAGAATCCACAAAATAAGAAAGGCGTTAGCCTAAATTAGGACACATGCCCTCTAAAAGTGATCCATTCAGTTTCGCTGAGATTCTTAAGAGTATTGATATCGGCCAAAATCTAACAAGCGAACTTGCCCATCGCGGTCTCCTGTCAATTCTTCAAGGCGATGTTGATGACAAAGACTTAGAATCGTTCCTGGTCTCATTGAATAAAAAGGGACCAACACATCAAGAGGTCACAGGTTTTGTAAAGGCAATGAGAGAATCATGCGTCAGGTTACACTGCCCCGAAGAAACAATCGACCTGGTTGGCGCAGGTGGATCCCAAATGGGAAGGCAAGCAGCACTAAACGTGTCAACAATAGCGTCTTTTGTCGCAACTGGAGCCGGAGCTACAGTCTGCAAGCACGGGAACAAAAGAGCTTCATCAACTTCAGGGTCATTCGACCTGCTTGATGAACTAGGAATCTCAGCAACGCTCACGCCAGCTCAGGTAGAAAGTTGCGTAAACGAGGTAGGTCTAGGTTTCGCTTTTGCTCGAACCTTTCACCCAGCGATGAAACACGCCGGACCGATAAGAGCGAAGTTAAGAATACCTACAATATTCAACATCCTAGGTCCACTGTCTCACCCTGCTTTTCTCAAAAGACAAGTTGTTGGTGTCTCATCTGCTGAGACTGGAAAGATGATGGCTGAAGTTCTGCAAAGCACAGGAACAGAATTGGGAATGGTAGTGACCGGACACAATGGCTTAGATGAACTCTCAACAACCGGACCAAATCTAGCTCACGTTATTACGCAAGAGAAGATCGAAACAACCGAAATCCATCCCAATGATCTTGGGATGACAACGACTAATCCGAAAGAAATCTACGGTGGGGATTCAAAAGATAATGCACAGATTGCAATTCAAGTACTGAATGGAGAAAATGGGCCTAAAAGCGACATTATCATACTAAATGCTGCCGCAGGGTTAGTCGTGGCTGGGATAGCAGAAAATCTTGTTGATGGTATCGAAAGAGCCCGCTCTTCTATCGATTCCGGAGCAGCTAAATCGAAACTCCAGGAACTTCAAACCTACACTCAAGACTTGGTTCCCAAATGAATACAAACAACCGTTATAGATGCAGTGCATGTGGGAACTTAACACGATTTGATGTCATTAAAATGCAGCGAACATCTGAGTTTCACCACTTCACGACAGATGGAAAGTTAACTATCGAAGATCAGAAAATCCTTGAAGAACATATAGAGTCTGTAGAATGCCGATGGTGTGAAAGCGGTGTTGATGTTGTTGAAATCAAGAATCCATCAGGTCAGTAGTCCCTCTCCCAAATAGATTGTCATACCCACAGATTACTGTGGGTGCATGAGTAAAAAATATCTTTCTATTGATTGTGAATCATGTCCACTTATTAATACGGACCTTTGCGATGACTGTTTAGTCACGTTCATATGTGACCGAGACCCCAAAGCAGCAGTCATCGTAAGCCTTGACGAATGGAAATCGATGAAGTCAATGACAAAAGTCGGGCTTCTCCCAAAACTACGTAATCCTGTTATCAGCATCAGAAGCTCCGGTTGATAGTTTGCATCGCTTTAACAATCTGCGATTATTAAAGTGTGCAAACATTGATTAAAGCCAGTGACCTAAAAAGAATCGGATTTGAAAATGGACTCGACGCTTTCGGCATAGCAAAAGCTGAGCAGTTCGGAAAAACTCTTGAGATACTTAAAGCTCGAAAAGAGCAAGGGTTGCACGCCGGAATGAATTTCACGTATCGGAACCCTATCCGATCAACAACACCTACAATCACCATGTCAGATGCGAAATCCCTAGTAGTTGGTGCAAGGTCATATTGGAAACCTCAAGAGGGAATATTTGACGAAAGAGACCCTCAAGGGAAAGTAGCACTTTACGCTCAAGAAAATTATTATGAAAAGCTCCGGGAAGGTCTCTCTGCGGTTGCCGACAAATTAGAAAGCAAAGGATACAGAGCAATAATTTTGATAGACGATAATGCTTTAGTAGATCGCGAAGCAGCCTATCAAGCGGGTATTGGATGGTATGGAAAAAACGCCAACATCTTAATACCTAAAAGAGGCTCTTGGTTCGTTCTCGGTTCAATACTAACAAACGCTAATTTTGATCCTAATACTCCGATAAAAGACAATTGCGGGCCCTGCACTAAATGCATAAATGCTTGCCCCACTGAAGCAATAATTTCTCCCGGAGTAATTGACAGTAACCGATGCCTCGCTTGGTTAGTGCAATCCCCGGAAGATTTCCCCCCGGAATTCAGAGAGGCATTAGGCGATAAGATATATGGTTGTGATGACTGCCAAGACATTTGTCCAATAAACAAATACGAGGAGCGAGTAGGCGACTTGAAGAGTAGACAAAATAAATCTACCGTCCCTATTTTTGACATTTTAGAACAGGACGATGAAGCATTAATATCAAGGTTTGGACAATGGTACATACCACAACGCGACCCACGCTATCTGAGGAGGAACGCCCTCTTAGTATTGGGTAATATAGGGGTTAGTGAGAGTGAGAAAGTCCAGGCTATTGTTACCCGTTATCTAGAAAGCCCTGACTCAATGTTAAGAAGTTATGCCGTATGGACGGCAAAACGACTTGGATTGACCAATCTACTAAAGAGAATAGAAAACGATGGATCTGAAGATGTTCAGCGAGAACTCGCGCTACAAGTTGTGCAAGTAGACAAAACGCTAAAGGTTAAGAATTGAACCATTTACTAGTTACGAACGATTACCCCCCAAAAGTAGGTGGAATACAGTCTTATTTGTGGGAAATTTATCGGAGATTACCCCAAGAAGAAGTAACAGTCCTTTGTGCCTCCTATGAGAATTGTGAAGCGTTTGATTCTAAACAGACGCATAAGATTATTCGCACTAAGCAGCGAGTATTGCTTCCTACGCCACAGCTTGCCAGTGAGATTAGGTCAATCATCAAAAACCGGAACATAGATTTTGTTCTTTTTGATCCAGCAGTTCCAGTGGGAATGTTGGGCCCGAAAATCGGAACACCTTATGGTGTCATACTGCATGGAGCGGAGGTAACGATTCCCGGAAGAATCCCTGGACTAAAACAAATATTACGAAAAGTATTGCGTAATTCTCAGTTGGTAGTAACAGCTGGCCAGTATTCTACTGAAGAAGCTGAAAGAGCTGCAAAAACTTCTCTTCCAGTTGTTATTGTTCCCCCTGGAGTCGATGAAAATCGTTTTCAACCCTTAACTCCACAGCAGAGAGTGTATGCTCGCTCCAAATATAACCTCAATGAAGCAGATGAGGTCATTCTCACTTTAAGTAGGCTTGTTCCTAGAAAAGGAATGGACGTGCTGATTAAAGCCTGTGCGGACCTGAAAGCGAGTCGCCCTCGTTTGAAGCTCCTCATAGCAGGAACTGGAAGAGATCAAAGAAGGCTAGAGAATATTGCCAGGAGAAAGGAAGCTCCAGTAATTTTTTTGGGCCATGTCCCAGATGAGGACATACCAAACCTATACGGATTGGCCGACCTGTTTTCCATGCTCTGTAGGGTCAGGTGGGGAGGCTTAGAGCAGGAAGGGTTTGGAATTGTTTTCCTCGAAGCAGCGGCAGCAGGTATACCTCAACTTGCGGGAAAAAGTGGGGGAGCAGAGGAGGCTGTACTGGAGGGAATGACAGGAAAAGTGGTATCGAGCCCCAAAGATGTAGACAGCGTAAAAGAAGCGATCTGTGAAATCCTTGATGATGAAACTAATTATCAAGAAATGAAAAAGGTGTCTAGACTAAGGGCCGAAAAAAAATTCTCATACGATAATCTCGCTGCGGCATTTCACGATTCGCTTCTAAAGATGAACGAAAAATCAGAGGAAGCTAAATAATGAATTATGCGAAATCAAACTACCTAGTAAAGCTTTCTGGAATAGGCACTACTTTATTTTTGATAACAGGCGTTATCGCAACGATACAGTCGGCATTTGAGATAATTTACGTAATCGTGTCTCTAACTATGTTCTCCATTGGAGTGCTCCTTGGGATGAGAGCATTCGCTCAATCAGTTTCGAAAAGCAGATACGAGATAATCACAACTATTGACTTAATTAAATTACCAAAGGCTGCGCCGCAAAAAATAAAAGTTGTTCTTTACGGTTCACTTGCGATAGAAGTCATTGGCAGTATAGCTCTAGCTTCAATGCAACCTAGTAGCAACTTTGCGTTCGGGGTCCTCGCATCCTTATTTGCTCTTGGTAGTCTCAATATGTGGGCTATTATAAATGGCAGATTCAAGAAAAGATCTAACTGAAAGGGGCAACATGAGCGATCACGCAACACAGCGAAAAATCATTAATGCAACACCCCAACAATGTTTCGATGTGATCACTGATTTCAAAAGCTACCCAGAATGGGCTGAAGACATCAAATCTGTTTCCGTCCTAGCAGAAGATGAAAGTGGTCTGGGAGGAGACGTTAGATTCCGAGCTGCAGCAATGGGTCGAAGCACTACCTATACACTCCGGTACTACTACGGAAGTAACCCTCTGCGAATTGCATGGCGACAAATTGAGGGAGATATTACAAAAAAAATTGAAGGTGAGTACGAATTTATACCTGTTGACGACGGAACGAAAACAGAAGTTGCTTACCACCTAACAGCTGATCTTGCGATTCTAATTCCAGGTTTTGTTAAGCGAAGAGCTGAATCACGAATTGTTCGCGCTGCACTTGAAGCGCTAAGCGCACGAATTGATTCTGCCGCTACTACATGAACTCCTAGATGCCAAACCTCGGATTTGATATCGGAGGAACAAATCTGCGTGTTCTGCGTCTAAACGATGATGGATCATCTTCGGCTCTTCAGCAACAACAGCATCCGAATGAACCTGAAGCGATAATTTCAATAGTAGTAAAATTGGCAAGAACATTAATACAAGAAACTACAGAGAGCATCACAACAATAGGTGTTGGTTGTGCTGGACATGTTCTCCCAACGGGAGTGATAAAGTCATCACCAAACCTTCCAAACTTTATTGACTTCCCTCTGAAGCAAATCCTTGAAGAGGAGATTCAAACCCAAGTACTTGTAGAGAATGATGCGAACTGCTCTGCATGGGCTGAATATCAAATCGGAGCGGGGGTAGGTATAGAGAATCTGTTAGTTATTTCATTCGGCACAGGTATTGGAGCTGGATTAATTCTAGGCGGTTCAATCTTTCGAGGTTCCTACGGATTAGCCGGTGAAGTCGGGCACATGACACTAGAAGAGAATGGACGCCCATGCCCGTGCGGGAATTACGGTTGCTGGGAACAATATTCGTCAGGGGCTGAGCTAAGCAATCTAATTTCGAGGGACGAAACTCATGCAGTCCCCTACGAGAATACCTTGACTGAATTTAGTGAAAAAGTAGCGGTTGGATTCCGGAACCTATCTCATGTCCTCGACCCCGAAATGATTATTGTTACGGGTGGAATTACTTCAATTGGGGACCCTTTGCTAGATGCCATACAACAGGCTTATTACAAAAGAGTGGGCCATAGGGATAATGGAAAGCTAACCCAAATTAGGCTTGGAATGTTTGGAAATGAAGCTGGAGCTCTTGGAGCAGCGCTAATGGCCTCGGCGCAAGAAAGAATTAATAGAGATCTTTAATGGTTCGTGCTCTGGACGCAGGAACTTGTTACCCTAAATACATGGAGTTTAGGCGAATCAATAATCTACCCCCATATGTCTTCACGATCATAAATGACCTCAAGATTGAAGGCAGAAGAAATGGGGATGACATAATGGACTTTGGGTTTGGTAATCCTGATCTCCCGTCTCCAGACATCGCTGTTGAAAAACTCTGTGAAGCAGCGCAAAATCCACGTAACCACAGATACTCCCTGAGTCGGGGTTTACCTAAATTACGAGAGGCTATTTGTGAATTATATGAAAATAAATTTGGGGTACAGCTTGACCCTGAAACAGAGGCAATTAACACAATTGGTGCCAAAGAGGGACTTTCGCATTTAATGTGGGCTTTGGTCCAAGCAGGCGATGCAGTCCTCGTTCCTTCACCCTCTTACCCAATACACCTCTACGCGCCGCTTTTCGCAGGAGCGGAAGTTAGGGAAATCCCCCTATCAACGGGAACAGACTTTTTTGGCTCAATGCAAGAAAGATGGGAATATAGCTGGCCCAAACCAAAAGTTATTCTTTTGTCTTTCCCGCACAACCCCACGACAACATGTGTTGATCTAGACTTCATGCAAAAGGTAGTTGACTTCGCAAAGGAAAAAAATGTCATATTAGTCCATGATTTCGCATATGCCGACTTAGGTTTTGACGGGTATCAACCTCCATCAATTCTTGAAGCAGAAGGAGCGAAAGACGTCGCTGTAGAACTTTATTCAATGACTAAATCCTTTTCAATGGCAGGCTGGCGTGTTGCCTTCATGCTGGGCAATAGCGAAGTAATCGCTGCGCTCGCCAAACTGAAATCATACTTGGATTACGGAACATTTCAGCCAATACAGATAGCAGCAACTGTGACGATGAACGAAGCAGCTGATCATCCACAACTAGTGAACAGCATTTATCAAAGTCGGCGAGATAGCCTTTGCGATGGCCTCAATAGGATAGGTTGGGAAATTCAACCGCCAGAAGGAAGCATGTTTGTTTGGGCAAAAATACCTGAACCCTATGCGGATATGGGCTCAATCGATTTTGCTTCATGGCTTGTGAAAGAAGCAAAAGTCGCTACATCGCCAGGTATTGGATTCGGTCCTGGTGGGGAAGGCTACGTACGGTTTGCCTTAATAGAGAATGAACAGAGGACCAATCAAGCGATCCGTCAGATAAAGAGCACTCTTACTGAACTCTGAATCCTAGATAGCCCAATCTAAGCTACGCCTGACTGCAAGTAGCCATTTCTGGTGCGCAAATTCATCCATTTCGGTAAGGTCTGTCGGATAGGCAGTGAATTCAACTGACCAAAGGCTGGCAATCTCTTCCAAAGATTTCCAAAACCCATGAGCAAGTCCAGCCAAGTATGCGGCGCCTAAAGCTGTAGTCTCGTGTGAGGTGGGTCGATATACGTTGACCTGTAAGTGGTTTGCCTGTAGCTGTAGCATCATATTCATCACTGAAGCCCCGCCGTCAGCTTTGAGACTTCTTATAGGTCTTCCAGTGGCTTTTCGCATGCTTTCAACCACATCTCGGGTTTGAAAAACCATTGATTCAATCGCCGCGCGTGCTATCTCGCTACGACCTGTTCCTCTCGTTATTCCTATTAAAGTGCCTCTAGCTGAAGGGTCCCACCACGGGCTACCAAGCCCAGTGAATGCTGGAACCAGAAATACTCCGTCTGTTGAATCACATTGGAGTGCGAGGTTTTCCAGTTCCGACGCCTCTTTGATGATACCCAGTCCATCACGTAGCCACTGAACAGTTGAACCTGTTGAGAAAATTGATCCCTCCAGAGCATACGTCACAGAATTCTTTCCATCGTTTGGAAGCGACCACGCTATTGTATTTAACAACCCATCAACAGGGTCAGGACATGAGTCTCCAGTGTTCAAGAGAACAAAGGACCCTGTGCCGTAAGTGTTCTTTGCATCTCCATCTGCAAAACCTGTTTGTCCAAATAATGATGCTTGCTGATCTCCTGCAATTCCTGTTATTGGAATTCCTGCATTAAGCAATGATTGATTTCTTGTTATCCCAAAATGCCCACTTGACGGTAAAACCTCCGGCAAATTGCTTACTGGAACTCCAAATATTTCAAGGAGGTTATCGTCCCAAGATAAGTCATGGATGTTGAATAGCATAGTGCGCGATGCATTAGTGACGTCAGTCGCAAAAACTCCACCGTCGGTTAATTTCCACAGAATCCAACTGTCTATAGTCCCGAAAGCAGTACTTTCCGATAATTCAATTCTATTCTGAATAAGCCACTCAATTTTTGTAGCTGAAAAATAAGGGTCTAGAACAAGTCCTGTTGATTCCCTTATTAAAGGAAGAACCCCGTCTTCCAGTAATTGTGTGCACCTCCTGGAAGTCCGCCTATCCTGCCAGACAAGAGCATTACTTTGAGGTAGCGAACTTTTCTTATCCCAACAAACTATGGTTTCCCGCTGATTGGTTATACCGATTGCGACTGGTTGTGATCCAAACCTTTGAATAACTTCGGCTATCGTATCTTCTATAGCTTCCCAAATTTCTAATGGGTTGTGTTCTACGTAGCCGTCTTGAGGAAAATACTGAGAAAACTCTCGATATGCGCTTTCAACGATAGATCCTTGCTTATCAACCAGCATAGATCTAACTCCAGTGGTCCCTGCATCTATTGAAAGTACTACCTCCATTTTTCATTTATCCTTTTGGTTTTTATGAATAAGACTTTCTAGGTTTCTAGCCTGTGATTCCTAATGTGACTTCTGGAGCATAGCTCATAAATTGAATTCTTCTTAAAAGTTGCTGATCTCCGCTGTTGGGTGTTGGCCATGTTTTTATTTCTCCCTCTATTGAAATGATAATGGAATCTAAATCACCAGTTTCTGTTAAAGTCCAAACAATTTGTGCCAAAGCTTTAGCAAGTTCATCTCCTTCGATCACTTCCAGACCGCCCGCATTAAAGTTGATAATTGCAAGATCATTATCTTGAGTTACCCCTGCTAACGATAGGCCTATCGGCACTGTAGTACTAAGGTTCGCTTGGCGTTCAACTGGCAATAAATCAGCAGTGAGTTCATTTATTAGGTCAGTGACTTTTAAGTCAACAGATGGGATCTTTCGAAGTACAGGTGAGAGCTTATTGTCTATATCAAATAGGTATATGTATTCATTTCGGCCTTCACCATCAACCGAAATATCTTCCGGAATTTCAGCACGGTCGACCAACGGCGAGGCGATTGTTCCAGGTTTGTTATCCTCTGGAACGCCACAGGATAAAGATGTAAACAAGAGCAGAATGGCTAAAAGAATAGGTGTTTTCTTCATCTAATTACTCCTGGCAAAGTTACGGTGAATCTTGACCCACTTCCATCTGAATTGGCGCTCGTAACTTCTACAGATCCACCATGAAGCTTGACATGCTCAGTCACGAGCGACAATCCCAAGCCAGTCCCTTTGCTGGACCCTCTGCGACTTCCCTCTGTTCCACGAGCGAACCTTTCAAAGATTGATGACCGATCTTCTTGAGTAATCCCTGGTCCATTATCGATTACAGAAAGTATCAATGTGTCCTCATCGGCTCTCACTTCGATGTGGGTAGCACCGCCCGCATAATGATCGGCATTGTCAAGTAAATTGCTTAACACCCTAGCTAACCGCCTCTTGTCAGCTTCAATGAGAATATCGTTTATCTCAAACGGAAAATTGATACTAATTACTCCGGAGCTTCGCTGTTCGGTGAGCCTCTCCAAGAACTCCACAACAAGAAATCTCTCTAGTGTTAGTGCGTTGGCACCGACATCGTAACGTGAAATTTCTAGAAGATCTTCTACTAGTTGTTTGAAACGCTCTAAGTCCTCATTCAAAAGACTAAGAGCAAGTTTAGAATTTTCGTCAAGAGAGTCTGCATTGCCATTAAGAACTTCAATAGACGCCATGATTGTAGTTAAGGGTGAACGAAGCTCATGTGAGACATTGCTTGCAAATTTAGCATCTGCTTCTATTCTTTGTTCTAAGGTGTTAGCCATTTGGTTAAATGTCGATGCCAGCATCTCAAGGTCGGGGTCTTTCCCGACGTCTAGACGCGCCGAAAGGTCACCAACTGCAATTGCTCGTGCTGTCTGTCCTACTTCTTCAACGGGGAATAAAACTCTTCTCGATGACCACATACCTAAGGCAATTCCAAAAAGAAACACTCCGCCACTCACTAACATCAAAATGTTCGCTAGGGAATCAAGAGTATCTTCAATGTCGTCAAGGGGTGTTGCTTCAAAATAAAGTGCATTTCGAGTTGCTAAAGGAAAGCCAACAACTAGTACCGGCGTTCCATTTCCCATGCGGTATTTCATTTTTGCCCCGTCTAGGGGAGAGCTATTGACGACTTCTAATAGCTTCGCATCAATGCTATCTGGAGCTGCGAAAACTACCGGATCAGCCGAAATCCAGTCAGTTTCAAGCCTTAATACCGGTGTTGATTCTGCACGCACCCCCCGAAGGTTTGAAAGAAAATCCCTCACCGCTTTGTCCGTAGCTCCTTCAAAGATCCTCCGTTCAGCTTGTCTCGCATTAACTGATGCAACGCTCAAGGCACTTTGGTCTCTATTTTCAATTAGGTTTCCTCGCACGAGGAAGTATGTGAGTACAGATATTCCGCTAGTGATTAACAGTGCGCTTAGTCCGAATGTCAAAATTAGCCTTGTCCTGATTCGGAGCGACTGCTTGGATGATTTCACTATTTGTCAACTCTTTAGTTTGTAACCAAAACCTCGGACGGTAACTACATACTGAGGTCGTGCATCTTCAGGCTCAATTTTTTTTCGTAGTCTACGAATGTGAACGTCAACTAATCTTCCATCGCCAAAGTAGTCTTTACCCCAAACCCGCTCCAGTAGTTCATCTCTACTGAAAACACGATCTGGTACAGAAGCGAGCTCGGCGAGTAATTGAAACTCTGTTCTTGTTAAATGAATAGTTTGGTCGTTTACTATGACTTGACCTTGATCTGGAAGGATCTTTAAGTCTCCGAAGTCGAGTTTGCTCAATTCTGGTGAGGGGAGACGAACTCTCCTCAAAAGTGCTCTAATTCTCGCGCTAAGTTCCTTAGGGGCGAAAGGTTTAGTTAGGTAATCGTCCGCTCCTGCTTCTAATCCGGCGACAACATCATGAGTATCATCCCTTGCTGTAACCATTACTACGGGTACATCACTAATTTTCCTGACAGAACGGCAAACTTCAAATCCATCTATGCCAGGAAGCATGATATCAATTAGAAGAATATCGCATTTCTCTGACTGGAAAATTTGAAGTGCCTCTTCGCCAGTTGCGGCATCTAAAACTTCCCATCCCTCTTTTTGGAGCGCTAACCGGACCGCTGTGCGAATACGTTCATCGTCTTCAACAACTAAAATCGTTGTAGTCATACGCACAGCATAGGTGATTATCAAGATGGTTGGTAGGTGGGGCTAAGGATTCCTAGTTAATGTTGCAGCGCGTTGTTTATCAATATCTGAAATTCTTTATCCAGACGCGTATTCGTGGCAACTAGGAGGTTTATGCCATGAGCTAGATTGGTAGTTCTAACGGTGCCTCCGGCCTCGGAGACTATTAGACTACCTGCAGCGTAGTCCCATAGGTTCAGTCCCTCCTCATAGAACGCGTCTAAACGGCCCGTAGCAAGCCAGCAAAGGTCCAGAGCAGCAGAACCGAAACGACGAATATCGCCAATTCTAGGAAGAATGTGTTGCAACATGCCCCCTTGAAACTCCCTTCGTTCGGGCCGGTAACTGAATCCTGTTGCGATTATGGCACTCTGAAGAGAATCATTATCGTTCACCGTAATTATTTCGTTGTTGCATCTCGAACCGTGGCCTTTGACAGCATCAAAAACATCGTTTGAGCTCAAGTCTGCTACAACCCCGGCAACGATTTTTCCATCAGCCTCAATGGCAATAGAGATACTGAAATAGGGAACTCCATATACAAAGTTACTTGTCCCATCTATTGGGTCGATTATCCACCGAATTCCAGAAGTTCCAGACGTATAAGCCCCTTCTTCGCCTAGAATTCCGTCACTCGTTCGGTTTTTCCTGATGAATTGAACAGTTTCTGATTCAATTTGTCGATCCAGCGAAGTGACATAATCAGAGGAAGATGATTTCTTTTTAATATCAGTGCTTTGTTCCTTTGTTGAACAAATATTGATTGTAGATGTCACAGAAGCAACGCATTCTAGCGCTATATCACGAAGCTCATGATAGCTAATCATCTATAGAGTCTTGCTGGGGACCATTGCCGGTATCTATTTGAGGCTCTGATTTACTTTTCCATTCATTCATGGCGCGTAGAGCAAGAACTGATACGACACCAACACCACCAGCACCAACTATTGCTCCAATGAGCGCGCTAATTCCGGATGCACCTGTACAACTGCCAGAACACTGCAAATCTGTGAATGCAAAACCTATCAATCCACCGCAGAGTCCGCCTAAAAGTATTGAACCGAACGCCATTGCCTGAGAAGGCTTTGATGGACCTGACATCGGGGTTGCGGTAATGGGTAGATTAGTAACATCGAACTTGCCAATCTTTGAGTTAGGTATAATTTCAATGGAAGATTCTTTATGCTCTGAGGAATCCCCGTCTTTTGGGTCTATTTCATCAGTCATGTTTCAATCATAAAGCATCAGTCACTAAGAACTTGGAATTTTTTAGCAATTAAACAGTGACTAATGGCACCTAAAAAAAGCATAGACTCCTAGCAAGGTATGTCCTAGGCTTAGATTATAGTAAGGGCGCATCAAGCTGGGCATCCTGAAAACCGTCTGACATGAGTAAAAAAATTTCAACTTCACACATCATGCACGTCGACATGGATGCTTTCTTTGTCTCTGCTGAACTTGTGCGAAAGCCGGAACTTATTGGTAAACCTGTTGTAGTAGGTGGTGTGGGAAATCGTGGAGTAGTGGCTGCTGCCTCCTATGAGGCACGTTCTTTTGGGATCCATTCGGCTATGCCAGCCTTTCGCGCAAAGAAGCTTTGCCCTGAGGCAATTTTTCTTCCAGGAGACCACACATATTACGCAGCAACTAGTTACAAGGTCATGCAAACTTTTCATAGATATACCCCACTCGTTGAACCGATCTCACTTGATGAAGCCTTTTTGGATGTCGGAGGGAGTCAACGACTTTATGGTACTCCTGTTGAAATAGCCAAAGCGATAAGGAAAGATATCCGGTCCGAACATGGTCTGAGTTGCTCCGTTGGTATTGCCCCGAATAAATTTATGGCGAAATTAGCCACCGAAGAAGCTAAACCTTCGCCAAGTGAATCTGGACCAATTCCTGGAATCGGTGTCATGGTCATCCATCCTGATGGTGTTATTGATTTCCTGGATAAGTTACCTGTGAAAGCATTGTGGGGCGTTGGTCCAGCTACTGTGAAGCGTTTGGCACAACTAGGCATAACATCTGTTTCCGAATTGCGAACGTTTCCGCTCGGTACCCTCAAGGATGCATTAGGCAAGGTGCAGGGAGCACATCTTCACCGCCTGTCTTTTGGTATTGATGAACGAAGCGTTGAACCTACTCATGAAGCTAAATCTATTTCAAATGAAGAAACTTTTGCCAGTGACTTATTTGACTTACCACGTGTTCATTCAGAGATTTTTAGGCTTTCTGACTCGGTTGGTAAAAGATTGAGAGGCTCCGAAAATCTTGCTAGAACCTTATCCCTTAAGGTACGGCTCTCTGATTTCTCAACGTTAGTGAGGTCGGTAACCCTCCCGAACCCAACCGATAGCGGGAAAGTGATTGCTCGGGAAACAATTGCTTTGCTCGAAACTGTAGATTTATCAACCGGTGTTCGCCTTCTGGGTGTTGGGGCCTCAAACTTCTCTCAGGCAAAAAATGGACTGCAACTGTCTTTTGATGAAGTAGGAACCAATGATCGTGATTGGAGAGAAACTGAAGATGCAATCGACAGAATCCGATCTAAATACGGTCCCGACTCAATAGGCGTGGTAAGCACACTGACTGAAAAGGGTTTGAACTCCAAGAAAAGAGGAATTCAGCAATGGGGGCCGGAGTCGTGAAAATAAAAACTCAGCTTTGATGCGTTGTTGAATGCCGGTCTTTATGAGATGATATAAGTATGCCACTATCAGATGATGAACAAAGAATACTTAGCCAAATAGAACAGCAGCTACATGAAACTGATCCAGCGTTAGCAAAAGAAGTTGCAACAACAACGGTTTATACTCATTCAGCGCGAAATATCAAATGGTCTGTGCTTGGTTTTATTATCGGCCTTGTAACTATAGTTCTGACCTTGTCTATTAGCTTTTGGTTGGCATTCATTGGATTTGCAATGATGCTTGCCGCCGCTTTACTGTTCGAGCAGAATCTCAGAAGGCTCGGTCGAGCCGGGATGAACCAACTGTCAATGAATGTTCGCTCAAGTAATTTAAAAAATTCAATTGCCGATAAAAAAGGCAAAATGAGGGATAAATTCCGACCAGATGACCCAATTCAGTAGTAATCGCTAAATTGTGTCCCTTTCCTTACAAAAACTATGACAGCAAACATAAGTAGTCGAACCGTTATGTCTGTAGTCATTGCTGTATTAAGGAAACCCTCGCTCTGGCCTGTTGCCTTGAAGCAAATTTGGCGTATTCGAAAATCAAATTGGTACAAAAGGCCTCCTTTTTTGCCTGTTCCTGAGAAGTCGTACATTGATTTCAGGATCCACACTGCATATGGGTCAAACGAAGATTTTTCGCGATTAGCGATAGACGTGGTGACCTATCTGAATTGGTGTCGGGACTGGCCTTCAAGAAAGTGAAAGCATCTTGCATGACCATAGACCCGAAAATCAATTAGATAGTTGGACAATTGAAACTAAATATTCTGAAACGGCTCTTGCTCATGAAGCGAACCTTGAAGATTGGCAAAAGCCGACAATTTGGCTCATAGAGCCCGAAGATACCTGCCTCGTATTAGGTAAAAGCCAAAGGGGAAGGGCTTTTCTGAACTTGAGTTACCTTGAAGAGCAAAACATCAACTTAACCGTAAGGCAGAGTGGTGGAGGGGCAGTGCTTGTCTCACCGGAAGATATGCTATGGGTAGATATTTTCATTCCTCAAGAATCAAAAATTTGGAATCCCGACATTTCAAAAGCATCTATGTGGATTGGCAAGATCTGGCATGATGCTTTGAAACAGTTAGATATTGAGTGCTCTCTCTTTGATCAAAAGTTCTCTCGATCAGATGCATCGGACTTGATTTGCTTTATAAGCAGAGCTCCAGGAGAGCTATTTATCGGAAACAGAAAAATTTTAGGCATCTCTCAGCGTCGCTCAAAATTTGGTACTAGATTCCAATGCGCTTTAATCATCAATTGGAAACCAGAGCATATGATAGCTGCGTACAGAAGCTCCCCAATTCCTGACCTTGATAAATTGATCAGTTCCGCTGGAATAGGTATACCGTGCGAAAAACAGAACGCACTGAATGCGTTTTTGTCGGCTCTACCTTTGCTTTAGCGTAGCTCTCTAAGTTCAACTTCAACATGAAGCTGTGCTCAAGAAAAGAACGTTTTGACCATTTTTTGTTTAAAGTGTTGAAAAGTGGAGCAATAGGGGGTAATGTGGGGCAATAGGGAGAGAAAGGGTAGTAATACCCAAGCGCAATATGACATTTGCTTCGCAAAAGTTGAGTGCAGATAACCAGGGAAGACGATGTTTACAGGCGAGCACGAGCGATTACTTGATGAAAAAGGCAGGCTTGTATTACCTCCTAACTTTCGTCGCCACCTGCAAGATGCAGCATTCATTGCTAAATCATTAGAAGCTCCATGCCTTATGGTTTACTCGGCTGAAGAGATTGAAAAAGTTGCGGAACGCTTAATCGAACAAGTTCAAGGCAAAAAGGTGACTGCAGATGCTCAACGAAGATGGTCCGCAAGCATATCAGAAGTTAAAACTGACACTCAAGGGCGAATAGCTATCCCAACAAAACTGCGAGATGAAATAGGGCTTGAGCGAGAAGCAGTTCTCATCGGTGTTATTAACAGGCTTGAGATATGGATTCCGAACGAATGGAATCGTGTTGAGGGAGAGCCTGAAAGCGAATTAACAGAAAGTGTTTGGCTATGAAAAGGAAGCAAGAGATACATGAAAGGAAGAAGGAAGAGGGTGAAAGGTGATAACTAAGGGATAAATTTATCGCTTCTGGGCAGTCTTTCGGGTGATGAGATACGAGCCTCTACTCCGCCCGCTTGCTATCTAGTTCGATCGGGGAGAAATCCCGACGCA
>MDSY01143716.1_pt1 | contig 16996 bp, 17 predicted proteins | sample 811131 | NCBI WGS metagenome assembly MDSY01 (sample SAMN05326643, study PRJNA326480) | marine metagenome | isolation source: seawater | place: Atlantic Ocean: South West | collected 2010
ACCATCCTTAATCCGTACTTTTTTTAATTGAATGTTTGTGCTTGACGTATTCTCTGCAAAAGATAAATTATAAAAAGATTGTCCATCTGGATTTAAAATCAGCGCTTTAGACAATGTGTTTGCTTGTTTTATCTTTCTTGAATTAATTCTGTTTGATAAAGATTTTTTCATCCGAGAAGACATCCCAGCCACCATAATCAGTAATGATGTAGTCATGTACAAATTTTTTTTGATTCACTTCCACTCGATTGAGAAACCACAAATGCGTCTACAGCTCCTGCATCTTTCAATGATTGAATAAGTTCATCGGTGTTATTTTGATTTGTCAAAGCAACTATACATCCACCTCCACCAGACCCTACAATTTTAGCTCCACAAGCACCTGCTTTAATTACAGCACTTATCATATTATTAATACGAAGAGGCGTAATTTTTAAATTTATTTTGAGTTGCTCGTGATGTTGATTCATCAAATCACCAATAGTGATAATATTAGGATTGATCTTATCCAATTCTTGCTTCGCCTTTAGTGTAATATCATAATTCGTTATTGCAGCTGTTAAAAAGGGTTTTAGTTCAGGTGACACAAAATTTAAATACTCTTCTAAATTTAAAAGTTGAGCCGATGATATTTCGAAGGAAGGGATTTTTTGTCGAACTTGATTAATCGATTTTAGGGCATTTTCTTTTAAAAAACTTAACGTTCCAAAAGTATCTTTAGCTAACCCCGAAACTCCAATAACCAATTGACCTATTTGTTTCAAAAAAGTGATGTAAGAGTCATCTTTAGTGTTTAGATATATCATATTGCCTATGGCTATGGTGAATTGATCCATTTTTCCGCCAGAAGTCCCATGTTCTAAGACCTCTGTTTCATAAGCTAATTGAGCAACTAAATTAGAAGTTATTTCCTTATTAATTCCGAAAGCCTCAATCAAAAACTGAATCCAAGAAATTATCAAAGCCGAGGAGCTTGAAAGACCAGCATTTATTGGAATATTACCCGAAATTTGAACATCATAACCCTTAGATGGAATACAAGCATACCTTTTAAGAACTTTTAATGCAGTTTGTAAATAATCAGTTGGGGAAATTTTTTTTTCAGTAGGCGAAAGAGGAATCTTAACCGATTGATCTAAATCGATTTTATGGATCAAAAAATAATCTTTATTATTGGGGATAGCCCTAATTCGAAGTTTTCGATCAATCGCACAGGATATAACCGGAAGTTGCAAATAATCTTGGTGGTCTCCAAACAGGCAAATACGTCCTGGAGCTTCTGATAAAATAACTTTATTCACAAATAAATAAATTAAAAATTAATAGATAAATGTCTAATTAAAAAGCAGATTAATAGATATAAAAAAACACACAAGAATATAAAGCCACGATGAACTGGTATATATGTATCGCAAAAAACGAAAGGATTAAATGTTAAAATTATAAAAATCCACCAGTTGCAATATATAAAATCAAAAATTATTTAAATATGTATTTTATCAATTAGGTTAATTTTACTTTTATCTAGTTTATTTTATTTAAATAACTTATCATCATAGGATATAATAAAAATTGAAAGCTCAGACTATGTGACGGTTTTATAGGTTTATATAATGTATTATGAAGAAAATCAAATTTAATATATTAGTAATTAAATTAATAAATTTATGATATGAAAAATATTGACAGAAGGTCCTTTTTGAGAACTACCTCCTTATCAGCCGCTGCGATAGCATCAACTTCTTTATTAAGCAGTTGTGTTGAGCCAAAAGTGGCCTCAAAAGGAATTTATATGGGAGGCTTTGCCGCACCAAAAATAGATTATCTCCGAGCTGCGTTCATTGGAGTCGGTGCACGAGGAGGAGATCATCTTAGGGTGTTTGCTTCTATGGAAGATACAGAAGTTGTTGCTGTATGTGACCTTTATGAAGACCACGTAAATCGCTGGACTCAAATTGCTTCAGATATAGGAAAAGGAGAACGACACCAAAAGGTAGCTACCTATTCTGGGGATGAAAACTTATGGAAAAAGATGCTCGAAGAGGTTAAGCCCGATGTTGTTTTTATAGCCACCAACTGGGATAACCATGCTCCCATGGTAATTGAGGCAATGAAAAAAGGAGCACATGCTTTTGTAGAAGTTCCTATTGCCACAACTTTAGAGGATATGTGGGAAATTGTTCGTACCTCTGAAGAAACTGAAAAACACTGTATGATGATGGAGAATGTTAATTACGGAAGAACCGAATTAATGTATCTCAATATGTGTCGCCAAGGAGTAATAGGAGATCTTATGCATGCAGAGGCCTCATACATTCATGAACTCCGTTTTCAAATGGAAGAACAAGAACGAGGAACGGGGTCTTGGAGAACACATCATTACGCAAGGGGAAAAGGAAATTTATATCCAACTCATGGACTCGGCCCAGTTGCTCAATACATGAATATTGGCCGCATGGATGACTCCTTTAAGAGTATTGTTTCTTACTCTACTCCTGCAATGGGTAGAAAGCTTTATGCCAAAAAAAATTATGCGGTGGATCATAAATGGAACCAATTGGATTATCAAAATGGAGATTTAAACACCTCTATAATTAAAACACAAGTCGGAAGAACCATAATGGTTCAATGGGACGAAACCAGTCCTCGCCCCTATACACGTCATAATTTAATTCAAGGAACAAAAGGAATATTAGCTGGCTTCCCTACCCGAATAGCTCTCGAAGGGGGATTTGAAGGGATTACTAAAAACCACCATTCCTGGGTACAAGGGGAAGATTTAGAGGCGCTTTACGAAAAATACGATCATCCTTTATATAAACGCTTAAATCAAAAAACTCAAAACAGCGGACATGGAGGTATGGATGGGATTATGGTGTATCGTATTGTAGAGTGCTTGCAACAAGGTTTACCACTCGATCAAAATGTATATGAAGGTTGCTTTTGGAGTTCCGTTACCCCACTTAGTGGAGCTTCTGTCGCTCAAGATGGAGCACCGCAGCAATTTCCTGACTTTACCAGAAATCGGTGGGATAAAACACAACCACTTGGAATTATTTCATAATTTAAACTATTTATATATTGATTATACCATAGGCGCTGGCTCAAGAGGAATCGTATATGCTAATTATGGCATCCAATTTCCAAAAGAACTAAGCATAATTATTTAAAAAAATTATAAGTCTTACAAGATTGTAATACTATTTTAATGTATTAAATTAAATACTAATTTCTTTTGCATACACTAATTTTGCGTAATAAATATTCAGGTATATAAAAATATAATCTACAAAATTAAACGAAGCAGAATTTTTTGAATAGATCAATTAAATATATAATATATCTAAAAGTGTCAATGTTTATTTTCTTTTTAGCATCCTGATCTGAGAATATTATTGAGGAGAAGATAGATTTAAAAACATCTCCTACATTTGATTATTATTCATTATAAGTTGACTTTTATTTAATATTCTAATTAAAACACTTAGTGTTAATTAATTATTTTTTTTAACCTAAAAGCAGCCTGTTCCGGTGTTATATCTCTTTGAGGGGAGCCAAACATTTCATAACCAACCATGAATTTTTTTATAGTTGCACTTCTTAATAAAGGTGGATAAAAGCTCATATGGAAGTGCCAGTGTTTATTTGAATTACCATTGGTTGGAGCCTGATGAATTCCACTTGAGTATGGAAAAGAGCATTCAAATAATTTGTCGTAAGCTTTTGTTGTTTTTGAGATTGCATCTGCAAATTCTAAACTCTCTTCAATTGAAATTTCGGAAATATTAGCATATTTTTTTTTTGGTGCGATCATAGTTTCAAAGGGCCAAATTGCCCAAAAAGGTGTCAATACAACGAAATGATTATTTTCATAAATGATTCGTTCCTTTGCTTTAAGTTCTTGTTTTAAGTAATCCTTTATTAAACTGCTTTTGTTTTGGCTTTTATAATCTCTCTGTCGTTGATCTTTCTTTAAAACTTCGTTAGGAAGTGAAGATTGACTCCAGATTTGACCGTGTGGATGTGAATTACTACAACCCATAGCAGCTCCTTTATTTTCAAAGATCTGCACATAATTTATCATTTCATTTGAGCCTATAGAGATGTATTCTTTTTGCCAAATTTCAATAACCTTATATATATCATTAACTTCCATTTCTGCCAAGCTCATTGAATGATCTGGACTAAAACAAACCACTTTACATATACCAAGCTCACTTTCAGCCTTAAATAATCCTTCATTTACCGAAATATTTGGTGACTTTGTCTGTAATGCTCCAAAATCATTTTTAAATACAAATACATCTTTGTACTCAGGATTCTTTTCCCCATTAATTCTAGTATTACCCGAACACAAGTAACAATTTAAATCATAAGTAGGTCTTAGTTGATTTGAAATCACTTCTTTCTGTCCTTCCCATGGGCGTTTTGCTCTATGAGGAGAAACCAAAACCCATTCGCCTGTAAGAAAATTAAATCTCTTGTGCGAATACTCTTGTAAATCTGGATTTATTTTAGTCATAACTTATTTTAATAATCGACTATTTGTGTTCATTGAAATAGTTTCACATTATACAAATATCAGTATTTCTGAATACTTTGTAATATTTTAAAGATACCTAATTTTTAATTTATAGTCCTCAATTTCAATCACTTCAACACTATACCTTGAGTTATAATATTTACCCTTTATTAATAGATTTTTATAGCGAAAGCCACCTAATAGATCAATTCAGCAATATTAAACGTTATTAAAAAAGCCAAATACTCCAATAAATTTAAAATCTCTAAAATTAATTAGAGGTTTTCAAATCAAACCAATTAATTAAGAACTTAAATAAATATCCAATTAAAAAGTAGGTTAACAGATGCAAAAAATGCGTAGAAGTCTATAGTCACTTCGAACTCGTATATATGTATCTAAAAAAAACTTAAGGATTACATATTTAATATTACCCCAAACAGTAAAACTAATTAGAGAGAAAGCTATCCGACACTATATATATCAAAACTTTTGTAGCTCCTCTAAAGCTAATCACTTGAAGTTCTATTTTACTGCTTTCAAGATTTTTTCCATTGTGTTGATTTTAAGATATTTAAATATAGCATTTATATAATTAAATCTAATCACACAATCAAAGCCAAGTCTTCACTTATTTCCTTAGTTTCTTAAATGTTCTCTTTGGTTTAAGTTTAGTTTTAATGTCTATATAAAATATATAAGATTATACTAAAAAACCATTTGACAAAAAGGAATAGATGAATTGAATATCGAAGCAATGAAAATTAAAGATTGGGAGTCTTTGACTAATGATTTATAGTATAATTATTTTTCTGGAGTTAAACTTTGTATATTTAATATGATGATCAGAGTTTTATTTTGTTAAAGCTCTTAAACACAATTTATTATTATGTTGAAAAACACACTATTATCCTTACTATTTTTAGTTTATGCAATTCAACTAAATGCACAAGGAAAACATGCTTACCCTATTAATAACCAACTAGTTAAGGAATTTTTAGAAATAGGAATTATTGACCAAAAGGTCATGATGCCTATGCGTGACGGCATCCGTTTGGCTACAGATATTTACAGACCAAAGACGGACAAAAGAGTCCCTATTATTTTTTCAAGAACTCCTTATAATTTCAATAACTGGACGGATGGAAAAGTCAATACTCGAGCGATTAAAAAGGCATTAGAGGCAGTAAAACTTGGTTATGCCTATGTAATACAAAATGAAAGAGGACGTTATTACTCGGAAGGGAAGTGGGATATTTTGGGAATACCTTTAACAGATGGCTTCGATGCATTTACATGGATGAAAGATCAAGAATGGTCTAACGGTAAAATAGGAACACTGGGATGCTCTTCTACTGCAGAATGGCAAATGGCTGTTGCTGCTTTAGATCATCCATCACATGCTGCTATGGTGCCTCAAGGCTTTGGAGCTGGTGTAGGTACTGTAGGTGATTTTTTTGAACAAGGAAACTGGTATAAAGGAGGAGTAGAGCAACTCCTGTTTTTCTCTTGGTTATATGGAGTAGAACAAGATAAATTTAAGCCCAGAATACCAAGGGGTGCCAACCAAGAGGATTTATTAAGAATTTCTAGATATTATGATCTAGCTCCTGAAAATCCAAAAGTAGACATGTCAGAAGCTTTAACTCATTTGCCCATAAAAGATATATTAAAGAATATGAAGGGTAAAAGTGAGGTATTCGACCAAATGGTAATTAGAAAACCAAATGATCCCGCTTGGTTCAAAGGGGGTCTTTATCATGATACTATGGATTTTGGTGTTCCAAGTTTTTGGTTTGCTTCTTGGTATGACGTTTCGGTAGGTCCAAATATTACTTTATTCAATCATTTACGTAAAAATGCTAATGATCTAGAAATTAGAGACAACCAATACTTAGTTATTGCACCAACTCTTCATTGCGCTTATACCCGAGCTTCAGATAATACTATTGTAGGAGAAAGAAGCATGGGTGATGCAACTTTAAATTATGATGAACAAATTTATAAATGGTTTGATCTGTGGCTTAAAGATCAACCCAATGATTTTAAGGAAAACACACCTCGGGTTCAATACTTCACTATGGGAAGTAATACCTGGAATTCTTCCGAAGTATGGCCTCCAAAAGAATCTAAAATGACGACCTATTACCTACATTCTAAAGGAAAAGCAAATAGCCGCTTTGGAGATGGTAAACTAAGTAGAAGAAAACCCTCTGAGAATAACCCAAAAGATAGCTTTGTATATGATCCCATGGATGCAGTCCCTTCTTATGGTGGAAACGTTTGTTGTACAGGGAATGCTGTTAAAGGAGGAGCGTATGACCAACAAGATCTTGAGGCTAGAGATGATATCTTGGTTTATACAACCGAACCTTTTGAAAAAGGAGTAACCCTAAGTGGTTTTGTAGAAACCACCCTATACATTTCTTCTGACGCCAAGGACACCGATTTTACTGTTAAGTTAATCGATGTAGCTCCAGATGGAACTGCCTATAATTTGGACGAAACCATCCAAAGAGCTCGATATAGAGAAGGGTATGATAAGGAAGTTTTTATGGAAGAAGGAAAAGTATATGTACTTGAACTTTCTAAGCTAGCTACTTCAAATTACTTTCAGCCGGGGCATAGCATTCGAATTGAAATTACAAGTTCTAATTTCCCTAGGTTTGCTCGCAACTTAAATACCGGTGGAGATAACTTTGACGAATCCAAATCAGTAATTGCAAATAACAACGTACATCATAACAGTAAGCATTTGTCAAAAATTGTGTTGCCACTTATTAAATAATAAGCTACTTTGTTAAAATTGTAATTTTATTTTTGTTGGTTTAGTATTTCTATTTGTTTAGATATCTCATTGGCTTCAAAAGTCTTTTGATCACTCTTACTTCTATTAGTTTTTGATAAGTCATACGCTTCCTTCAATAAGGCTTTATATTTACTTTGTAGTTTTTCTACTTCTGTCTTCTTTTTAAATATTCCGAACATATAGTTTGTTTTATTGCGTTTTAAATTACACCTAAATTTAATGAACCAAAAATAAAAAGTAATAATTAGGAATTTATTTTTTTGGTAAGGTTTAGCTAAATTTTACAGCTGTATATTTTGTAATTTGATTAAAGTTGTTTTTACTATCTTGCAATCATATAAAAATTTTTACTATGAAAAATATTAAAGAAACTATTATCGGTGTATTTACTGTAATTGGATTTGTATTAATAATGTCCGGGTTTACTAAGAACAATGCAGCAGAAGAGCAACAAACTACTTATGAATTTGAAACAGTAACAGTCGTTGAGTCTCTTATTAAAGGAGGATTGGGTAGGTCTAGAATGATATCGGGTACAAAAGCAATTGATTATAGAGAATCTACTACAATAAGACTAGATGATGGTGAAAAAATTAAAAATGATAAAAAAAGGTCTGAAATTAGAACAAAAGCCTTCGAAGAGACTAAACTATTGAACTTTTATAACGTTGGAGGAATACGATTTAATAATGTTGCTACAAATGACGCTTTGGTTAAGTCAAAACTAAATGAAATGTCAATTCAGGGTTGGGAATTATTTACTGTGGTTGCGGGTGTGGAAAGTGCTGATGAAAAAAAAGATGCTATATTTATTACTCGTTATATTTTCAGAAGACCCTTATGATTTATGCTTTATAAGCATTTTTATGATTTTGTAAAACAGGGATGATAGCTGGATATACTGCCACGGATAAGACAGCTTTTTTTTGAATCTCTAAATAAAACCTAGTAAAAAAAACTGATCTAATTTCAATAAAATCAGTCATAAGGGATGTGACTTACTAACAAAAACTCACTTAAGAAGATACGCCTGTGGTAAAATAACAAGTCGTGTGATTTAATTTTCTAATTAATATTTTTGAAAATTTATTTTTCTATGTAAAGCATATATTTTTTTTCTATATGATCCCATCTGGAATTCACAATTACTTTTTTCCTTTCAACACTAAAAATACCTACAATTCTCACATCAGAATTTATTATAGAACCATTACAGCCTCATGTGATCTTAAGCCCCATCCTTAGCGAATTAAAATCAATAATTATTTTATATTGATTTATTACTTCTACTTGATAAACATTAATATATGCTTTGAAAAGCTCAATTTTGAATTAATTACATAAAATGAATTATTTTTAAATTTATCTTTAATATTTACATCAATATCGTATTTATATATCCACTTTTTGAGCGTGTAAAAAATTGATGAATAATAAGGACAAAAAGATATTTTTAGTTAACATTACCACCCTGGACCTAGGTCCCCTATACAAACACGTATAAAATCTATAAGAAACCAAACACCTAGGCCTCCCAATGTTAATAGCTGAACGATTCCTTGCCATGTGTCTCCCAAATAGAATCTATGAAAACCCAGTGGACCAAAAAACCAACAGAGCAATAAAGTAGCAATTTGACTGCTGCCAGCAACAGTTGCAATTAGCGTTGAAGTATTTGAATTGTCAACATCATTGATGGATGTGTTTTCAGTTGTTATGACATCAATAGTCCTTTTTACAGGAAAAGAGGCGTAAGCACTTAGGTTAATTGAGAATAATAAAATAAAAAAATAATAACTTTTCATAATTAAATTGTTTTTATATTTAAAACTAATTTAGTTAAAATTCATTAAATTATTAATGATAATCTCATTAGTTTCTCCTTTTTTTAATTTCAGTTTTATTTTTTGGATTGTTTTTCCAGACAAATTTTGAATTATAATTGATGCAGTCACAGGAGAGTACTCCCCTTCAGATATTCCCGTTATCTTTATTTTATTTTCTTTTTCAATATTATCTATATTAAAGTAAAGCGGTTCCTCTGATATTATAATATGCTTGATTTCTTTATTATTAATTATCACATTAATTTTATCTCCGTCATATATACTATAGTCTTTAACGTATATTGTATAAGGTTGACTAACGTTGAATTTTAATTTATCATTTTTCGTAAAAATTATTTCTCCAGAATCAAACAGTTGCTCTTTAACAGTATTGATTTTTTCATTTATTAATTTGATTGAATCACCAAGATTTCTGACTAAAACTTTACTTTTAATGAGTTTTCTTTTTGCTTTCAAAAACTTTTTTTCAATAAAATTTTTTTGAACAAGGCTTAAACTACCATTAATGCAAGGCGTTTCATCTTTAAAAAAACCTTTAAAATCAACTTTGATTTTATTAGATTTAAAAATCTCTTTTTCTTTGAGACTAAATGTGACTAGACAAAAATCATCGAATGAGCCATAATCTGCCTTAGTGTATATTACATCTTTTTCTTTAAATAATATTTCTTTATTTATTCTTGAAATCTCAAATGCTGTTTTCGTTTCTGAATTACCGCCCCTGTCAGAAATAGAAAATCCACTTATTGAATTACCAAGTCTTGATATATTTATTTCATACGGAAAAACTACAGAATCACCCGTTTGGATTGTGCCAATAAAAGATGTGATGTCGAATTGCCCGAAAGAAACCAAAGGAGCTAGAACTAAAAGCAGAAGGAGCTTTTTCATAACATCTAATTTATCAGTATAATATACATAACTACTTTTAATAACTGTAGCTTGTGTTGTTGAAGACTTTGGCAAGTTTCTTTGAGCAGAGGAGGTAATAAAGATTCTACTAGATATATGACTTGGTATTAACTTCCATATAGGTAAATCCTTTGAAACTTTTTTGTTTCCATAGAATTCATCTATTTAAATAGTTTGTTTAAAACCAGCAAGTTTATTAACTTTTTGGATTTTAATTTATATGTTTTATGCTGCCTTAAATGCTTTTAATTTCTCAATTAATGCTGGTAAAACTTCGAAAGCATCACCTACAATCCCATAATCTGCAGCTTTAAAAAATGGTGCTTCAGGGTCTATATTAATTACAACTTTTATCTTAGAAGAATTGATTCCTGCTAAATGCTGAATAGCTCCAGAAACTCCAATGGCTATATATAAGTTTGATGCAACAGGTTTTCCTGTTTGACCTACATGCTCACTGTGTGGTCTCCACCCCATATCAGATACAGGCTTTGAACAAGCAGTTGCTGCTCCCAATGTTGAGGCTAATTCCTCGATTAAATGCCAGTTTTCAGGTCCTTTTAGTCCTCGACCACCAGACACGACAATGTCCGCATCTGCTATGGTAATTGTCCCTGTTACTTTTTCTATTGAGGATACTGTCATAGAACTATTAGCTTCTTGAGCTGCAATACTGCTTTGCTCTGGTGAACTTTGAGTTTCAATAATTCCAAATGCATTACTAGACAATCCGATAATATTAATGGACTGATTAGAAGTCACTGTACTATACGCTTTACTGGTGTAGCAGCTTCTTCTGAGTGTAATTGGGTTTATGCTTGAGGGCAACGCAAATACATTTGAGGTGTAAGCTGCTGTTAATTTTACCGCTAATAAAGGAGCTAAATATTTGCTATTTGCACTTGAACTAACCACCACAACAGATGTTTCTTTATCAGATGCTACTTGAGCGATTGCTGAAGCGAATTTTTTTGCAGAAAACATTTCCAAAAAACTACCAGTAATATTTACCACATGATCGACACCATAACCACCTAGAGCACTCCCATCTTCTTGGTTAAAAGTAACTGCAAATAATTTTTGTCCTATTTGATCTGCTAGAGCTTTTCCATATGAAGCAACTTCATAAGCAGCTTTTTTAAAACTCCCATTTTCAGTTTCTGCGTATACTAATACTGCCATAATTTATTTTTTAAAAGTGTGTTATATAACTTTTGCTTCGTTGTGAAGTAAATCAATTAAAGTGTCAATGTCATCAGCATCGATTAGTTTAACATCCCCTTTAGGGGCTGGCTTTTCAAAAGAAGTAACGTGTAATGATGCAACTGCATCAGTTGATGGAATTACTTTAAGAGGTTTTTTTCGAGCTTGCATAATTCCTCTCATGTTAGGAATTATAAGATCAGACTCTTCAACTAAACCTTTTTGAGCACCTATCACCAAAGGTAATCCACTGGTAACAATTTCTTTTCCTCCATCAATTTCTCGTGCAGCTGTAGCTTTATTATTTTCTACTTCCAAAGATATACAGTTGGTAATATATTCATATTCCAGCATACCAGCTACAAGACCGGGAACCATTGCCCCGTTATGGTCTATCGACTCTCTTCCTGCAATAATAAGATCATATGATTCTTTTTCACAAACTGCGGCAATTTGTTTTGCGACAAAGAACCCATCAGTAGGAATTGTATTAACTCGAATAGCTTTGTCAGCACCAATAGCAAGACATTTCCTTAAAATAGGCTCACAACTAGAGTCTCCTACGGTTAGAACAGTTACTTCAGCTTGTTGTTTTTGCTGAAACCATACAGCTCGGGTTAAACCAAATTCATCATTAGGATTAATGATAAATTGGATTCCTTGATTATCAAATTTTGTGTCAGAGTCAACAAAATTTATTTTGGATGTAGTATCGGGTACATTACTAATGCAAACTAAGATTTTCATATATTTCTTTAATAAGTTTTTTTTTATGTTTAGTTCTAGTATTTTGCAAATGAACAGATGCGTTGATTATTTACACAAAAATGATAAAAATTTTATTTAATTTCAATTTAATTTCAATTTATATTTATTTAAATTAATATAGCTAGAAAAAACAAAAAACAAAAATAACTTTATGGGTAGTTTAAATATAAAAAGAAAAAGGGGAAGACCAGTCACATCTGAGAAGTTAGATAAAGTAGTTTTACTAGAGGCCGCATTAAGTGTCTTTTCTGAATTTGGCTATGAAGGAGCACAGCTTAAGGAGGTTGCTGCTAAGGTTGGAGTAACAACTCCTCTAATTAGTTATCACTTCGAAAATAAGGAAGATTTATGGAAACAATCTATAATCCATTTATCGTCAAAAGTTATGCTTCGTTACGAAGAGGTTAGGTTATTGAATAAAGATTTAAGTGGTATTGCTTTACTAAAGTCTTTTACAAAACACTATCTTTTTTTAATGGCAGAATTTCCTTCTATGTATAAGGTTTTTCTTCAGGAAATGGGTAAAAAGTCTTGGCGCTATGATTTTGTAAGTCAACATTTATTAATGCCAGTGGTCTGGTTTAGTCACAAACCGATTTCTGAAAGTAAAGATCTTGTAAAGTTTAAGGCAATCCCTCTAGCAAACTTTGTTACTATAATGTTTGGAGGATGTAGTAGTTTTTTTCTTTTGGCTCAAACTCTAGAGGTAGAATATGGTATTTCGCCTTTTACAAAAGAAAACATAGAAATCCATGCAAATATTCTTAATGATCTTATCTTTAAACAGTTTGAATGATTTCTAAATAAATTTACCCCCCTAATCGAGACTAAAAACCTAAATAAAATGATCTTAAAAGATATCAAAGAATTCAAATCACTAATTGGGACTAACCTGAAACCATCTGCTTGGATTCAAATTGAACAAGAAATGATCGATCATTTTGCTGAAGCAACTAAAGATTATCAGTGGATTCATGTAAATAAGCAACGTGCCGAAAAAGAATCGCCATATAAGTCAACAATAGCTCATGGATTTATGTCCATTGCCTTAATTCCTAAATTCTTAACGGAAGTACTTGAAGTATCATCACTTAAAATGGCATATAATTATGGTCTTGAAGATGTTCGTTTTCCATATCCAGTTTTAGAGGGCTCACATTTGCGAGGTATCATTCACGTAGAAAGCATTGAAAATCAAAAGTTTAATAGCTTTAAGATTGTTTTTAAAGTAACCGTAGAAATCAAAGGAGTACGCAAACCAGCTTGTGTTGCTAAAATGATAACAATAGCTTATGAATAATTTTTTTAAACATTAAGTTTAAAGTAAATTTGTACATTTACATATGTTTACTCTGCTTCGGAGAAAAGAAGTTGTGTTGCTTGCATGAAAGTGTGAGAGGTTTGTAGAAAACCAGTGAGAAGCTTTCCAATCATTTGGGGGGCTTTTTTTATTTTTTAGCTATTTTTTTAGTCTGGGTTAATAATTAATTTTCCGAGTTCTTTTTTTCTCAAAAATAAAATCATTAATTTCCAATAAATTATTTTTTATGCTTATTCTAAATACAATTGTTGCGCTAGTTTCACTTCTAGGAGTAGTCTATTTAATTTTCAAGAAACAAGAGGAACAGAGTCTTAACGAATTAAATGATCTGATTGAAAAAAGTATACTAAATCAATTTTCTTTAAACCGTGAAGAGTTTTCAAAGAGCTTAAAAGAAAATCGACAAGAACTTACTCAAGGTTTGGAGCGTTTGACAGAAAAAATGGAATTGAAACTTGTTTCAATTAACGAAACCTTAGTTACTACTGGTAAAGAAAATCGCTCAGAATTAAAGTTTAACCTTAAAGAATTCCAGGATGTATTTTCTAAAAATGTTAAAGAATTCAATGAAATGCAGAGACAAAAATTTGATCAAATGAATCTTCGTCAAGAAGAATTGGTTAAAATGACTGAAACTAGGTTGGAGAAAATGAGAGAAACGGTTGATGAAAAACTTCATAAGACTTTAGAAGATCGTTTAGGGAAATCCTTTGAAATTGTCACACAGCAATTATTAGAAGTTCAGAAGGGATTAGGAGAAATGCAAAACCTTGCTTCTGGAGTTGGAGACCTTAAAAAAGTATTGAGTAATGTAAAAACCCGTGGTATACTTGGAGAAATTCAGTTGGGCAATATTTTAGAACAGATTCTATCTCCTGAACAATACGATTCAAATGTTAAAACTAAAAAAGGTTCTGATGCACACGTGGAATTTGCAATAAAACTTCCAGGTAAAGGAACTAACGATTCTTCTGTTTATCTTCCAATAGATGCAAAATTTCCACAAGAAGATTATGCTCGTCTTCAAACCGCTTATGATGCTGGAGACACTGTTGCAATTGAGACCTCTATTAAGGCCCTCGTTCAAAGTATAAAGCGTTTTGCTAAAGATATTTCTAGAAAATATATAGACCCCCCACACACAACCGATTTTGGAATTATATTTTTACCTATTGAAGGTTTGTTTGCTGAGGTTGTTCGTCAGCCAAACCTTATAACGGATTTACAGCGCGATTATAAGATTGTAATTACTGGTCCAACCACGCTTGCGGCAATGCTTAATAGTCTTCATATGGGATTCAAAACTCTTGCAATTCAAAAACGAAGTAGTGAGGTTTGGAATGTGCTATCGTCTGTTAAAAAAGAATTTACCACCTTTGGAGGTGTATTAGAAAAAGCACAAAAAAAGCTCAATGAAGCCAATAACGAGATTGAAACACTGGTCACTACTCGTTCCAGAATGATGCTTTCAAAACTTAGAAATGTAGAACAGATGGAAGGAAACTTTCTAGAAAAATCAAAAGAAGATTCTTTAATTGATCTTAAGGAATGAAAACTTTCTGTATAATTAGTGCCTTATTTGTGTGTTTAAATTTTTAACCCTTCAAGCCATTAGTTTAAATGGTTATTAAGTGTTACCTCCTTCTTTATTCTCAAGGATATTGTGTGAGTTCGGAATATTGGTGAGCTACTTATTTTTATATCTGGTTAACCTTATGATCTTTCATTTTTTTTAGTTTTTATATTATTTATTTTAAATATACTCATTATAAAAAAAATCCTAAATAATTGAATAACAACTAGTTAGGGTCATGTGGTGCCTCCAGAAATCAAACCATCAAATTATACACTGATAATTAGGTGTTTAAGAATTTAATGGTACACATCGTGTAACACGATAAAAATTAATATGTAAAAGTTAAAGAGTACTTATTTGGAAGGGTTATAGAAAACTTTACCCTTGTAGTTCAAGACAAGAACTATTATAGAAATGACTACCCATATTGTACCAAACAAAAAATCTCCATCAAAAAAGATATCACTTAATCCGTAAAGGAGATAAAAAACACCATAGAAATACCAAAACCAAGTGAGGTATTTATTTTTCTTATGTTGAGAAACTTTATCTAAATCTACTCGTTGTGTAAAATAGTTTATTCCAAAAACTAAAACCATTAGAAACCCGAAAAATAAAACTCCAAATAATTCATTATCCATATTGTAAATTTAATTAAATAAAGATGAATTTTAAGGTTATGAAAATGTGTACCACAAAAAAATATTTAATTACTCGATATAGAATGAATTAAGTAACTGGTTTGATTCCCGAAAGGATTAAAAATCATCAAAATAAAAAGACCCTAACTAATTGAATAACAAATAGTTAAGGCCTAGTGGTACCTCCAGGAATAAAACCTTCTATTTAGTAGCTAGTAATCAAATAGTTAGTAATAATATGGTACACATTGTGTACCATATGTGTAATTACATGAAAACATTTTATTTCTTTTTTATTGAAAATTTCTTTGAATTAAATTCTTCACTTTTACCTTTGGGAATTGATAAGGATTCCCAATTTTCTTCCAATATAATTTTTCCTAAGTAAACAATCTGTCCAATATGATATGAATAGTGACAAAGTTGAGGATTAATAGATTCAATAACTGTATGACTCTCATTTCTGATATAAACAATTTTTTCTAAGTCTGTTTCAGAAAGACTTTCAAGAGTGTTAAATAGACAATCCCAACCTTTACTCCATAGATTAAGTAATTCCTCTTTGTTATTGATATCATCAACAAATTCATTATCTCTTTCTCTGAAATCTTTTTCACCGTCAGAATTTAAAAAGTTTGTCCATCGAGATAACATATTACCATTTAAATGTTTTACAATAGTATTGATACTATTAGAATTGTCATTAAGTTTAAAAGATAGTTTGTTATCAGGAATTCTTGTAATGGTTTTTTCACCTAATGTTTTGTAATATTTAAATTGTAAAATTGAAGATGATAAGTATGATTTCATATTACAAATATAATCATAGAATATATTCCTGAAAGATATTTCAAATTTTTAAAATCACTAAATGGTACACAGATAGGTTTATAAAAACAGAAAACCCTGTAAATCACAGACTTACAAGGTTAAAATGTGGTACCTCCAGAAATAAAACCATCAAATATTTTATTGAAAATCAGTTAGTTACAAAAAATATGGTACACATTGTGTACCACTATAAAATTTACATGTAAAAGTTGATTATGAAAAGTACTTATTTGGAAGGGTTAGAGAAAACTTTACCCTTATAGTTCAAGATTAGAATTGTTATGGAAATGACTACCCATATTGTACCAGACAAAAAATCTCCTTCAAAAAAGATATCACTTAATCCATAAAGGAGGAAAAAAATACAATAGAAATACCAAAACCAAGTGTAGTATTTATTTTTTTTATATTGGGGAATTTTGTCCATATCTACTTGTTGGGTGATATAGTTTAATACAAAAACAAATAACATTATCAAACCGAATAATAAAACACTGAATAACACATTTTCCATATCATAAATTTAATGAAAAAAAGAGGAATTTTAAGGATGTGGGAGTGTGTAC
>MDSY01144527.1_pt1 | contig 16984 bp, 13 predicted proteins | sample 811131 | NCBI WGS metagenome assembly MDSY01 (sample SAMN05326643, study PRJNA326480) | marine metagenome | isolation source: seawater | place: Atlantic Ocean: South West | collected 2010
GCGTGAGCGACTCATTGAGGAAAAACGTTTGGCTAAAGAGGCGGCAGAAAGACAATGGCATTGTCTCATAAAGTTTTCATATATACAAGAGGTCGATGTACGAGGAGCAAAGCCATCTCGCGTAAAGTCAACTTTTAAATACTGCTTTGATGACGAGCCTTCTGATTATGATATAGAGCGTGTAGTGTCTCGATGGGTAGATGACTTAGACCGTGAAATAGACGAAGCAAGACTCCAGTTTGATGAAGTTTTATCTTGGAGGAGGCTCAAAGTTGTTAAGGCTTGCAGTCAAAGTGAGCTTGAAGAATTAGGCTATTTTATGTAATCCAAATTTATGCTTTCGTGTGCCAATAGGCAAGACCTATAAATAAGGCTTGAAAGGGCAATCGAACAATCGCAGCGGTCTGACTAATGTCGATGGCTTGCTGAGCGACCTCATTTTGAGCAAGGTATATATTGGCTGGGAATACAGCCAGCAGTAGAGCAATCAGTCCGAATCCGGCTATTTTCCTCGATTTTTTAAACAAAAGCATTCCTCCCAAAAGGATTTCAAAAACGCCACTTATATATACTGCTTCATGGTGTAATGGAAGGTAATCCGGCATAATCGCCAAAAAGAAATCTGGATCAATAAAATGTCGGATGCCCACATAAATGTATGCGGTGCTCATAAAATAAATCGTCATTTTCTTGAATCGGTCCATAGAAGCGCAGGTGTCTATTTTTTTCTATTTATCATTCTAAATCGTTGAGATCCGCACCTTTTTTTTCTTTAGGCGTTGGTTGTTTAGTTTGTTGCAAAGCTCAGTGGCCTTTGATGCATTAACGGCAACGAATGCACAGTCATTTTTCAGCTCAATAACACCCAATTCACTTCCGTCAATATCTCCTTTCTTTATAAAAAGTCCTGCGATGTCGCCTTTTGAAATCTTATCCTTTCGTCCTCCTGAAATATAAATTGTTTTCCATTTATTTTTTGGAATACTTGGCCCTTCAGAGACTTTGCTGGTTTTTATCTTTCGCGCATATTCTGGTATTTTATCATTCTTACCTTTAATGCAAAAAGCGGCACCGTCTGAATTCATTCTGGCGGTACGTCCATTTCGGTGCGTGAATTCTTCTTCGCGTGGAGGCATTTCGTAGTGAATGATATAATCTAGACCGGGTATGTCAATTCCTCTGGCAGCTAAATCTGTCGCCAATAAGGTGCGTTGACTAGAATTTCTAAATTGAATAAGACTTCTCTCTCGATCTATTTGCTCCATACCTCCATAAAAACACGTGTGCTCAACCTGTTTTTCTTCTAAAAATTCAGAAACTCCGTCCAAAGTATTCTTGAAATTACAAAATACAATACCTCTTTTGTCACCAAGAGATTGAAGCAGATCAAGTAAAGTTTCAAGCGTATTTGTTGTAGAGTTTATCCATGATAAATCAAGGGATATTGTCTTTTTTTCAAGAAAATCAAGACAGATTGGGTTTTGGAACTCCATAAATTGTGGCACCTGCTCTTTATGCGTTGCAGAAGTTAATATTTTTCTCTCCAATGAGCTGAGCGCCGATACAATCTCCTTCATCTCTTTTTCGAAACCAATTTCTAAGGATTTGTCAAATTCATCAATGACAAGACTTTTTATTCCATTTAAAGTAATACGATCGCGTCTAATGTGATCTGCCACCCTACCTGGGGTGCCGACTAAAATACTCGGTGCATGTGTCAATTCTATCTTTTCTTTTGCACCAGACCTGCCGCCGTAAACGGCATTTACTTTAAATCCTGTTCCCATGTCCCTAACAACTTGCTCTATTTGAATAGCAAGTTCTCTTGCTGGTACAAGAATCATAAGCTGTGTTTGGGATAAATTTGGATCTAGCATTTTTATAAGTGGAAGAAGAAACGCCAGCGTTTTCCCTGTCCCCGTTGGGGATAAGATTAGGATTTCTTTAGAGGAATTGATTGCCTCTATTGCTTCTTCTTGCATAGGATTGAGTGCCTCAATTCCCATTTTTTGCAAAATTTCTGATTGATTTTTTATTTGATTATTCATGGTGAAAAGCTCCTCTAAAGAAGCACAAGTTAAGTAAATGATAAGTGCCGTTAGAACGGCACTTTCAATTCAGTCGGGATGAGTGGATTCGAACCACCGATCTCGCGCCCCCCAGGCGCGCACTTTAACCGGACTAAGCTACATCCCGAATCGGAGCGTAAAAATATGAATTTGTAAGGAACAAGCATAGGAATTAGATTGTTCTTATTTGTAATTTTGCAATATGAGCAGTATAAAAACTTGGATTGGTGCCATGAGGTTGAGAACACTACCTCTATCTCTCTCGGGAATTATCGTTGGGTCATCGCTTGCGGGTTCATTGGGTCAGTGGGATTCAATGATATTTTTTGCAGCGATGCTGACTACAGTACTTTTTCAAATTTTATCTAACCTTGCCAATGATTTGGGGGATAGTCAAAAGGGGACAGACAACGAGAATAGAGTTGGTCCTTTGCGCGCTGTTCAATCTGGCGATATTTCAATGTCTGCCATGAAAAAAGGTGTTGCTTTATTTGTGGTTTTATCTTGTCTGTCTGCGGCGGTATTGATATACTTTAGTTTGCCGAATTTAACAGAAGCCTTATTGATTTTTTATGGTCTTTTGGCCTTCCTTTCTATCCTTGCAGCAATGCTTTATACAATTGGTAAATCTGCATATGGATATTCTGGATTTGGAGATATAATGGTTTTTCTTTTTTTTGGATTTGTAAGTGTTTTGGGTGTTTTCTCATTATATGGATTGACTTTTGAATGGTTGACCGTTTTGCCTGCAATCACAATAGGATCTTGGAGTGCTGCGGTACTCAATTTAAATAACATGAGAGATATTTCTAATGATGAGGCCTCAGAGAAACGGACGATGGTTGTAAAAATGGGTTATGCGAAGGCAAAATACTATCATTTGACTTTAGTTTTTATCGGTCTTTTTTCATGGTTAATTTTGGTAGCGGTCTTTATGTTTATTACGTACAGTTTATTTCCGTTGCTTGCATTGATCCCTGCTTTTATAATTCCGGGTCATCTGAAAAGAGTTTTGTCAACAAATAAACCTAGTACTTTGGATAGCGAGCTCAAAAAAGTGGCTTTGTTGACCTTTTTTTCCGCACTTTTATTCGCGATTTCCTTGTTGATTACTCATTAATTAGATTTCATTAAATCTCTTTTTCAAGGCTTTCATCGTGTTAGATAATTCAGTAAATTTGCAACACCTTAAATTAAAACAATTGACATGAATATATTAGTTTGTATAAGCAAGGCTCCTGATACGACATCAAAGATTTCTTTTTCTGAAGGAAATACAAAATTTGATGAAAATGGAGTTCAGTTTGTAGTAAATCCTTATGACGAGTGGTATGCTTTAGTGAGGGCTCTTGAATTAAAAGAAGCTGGAGGCGGACAAGTGACAATCATCACTGTTGGTGGTATGGCTGACGATGCTATTATTAGAAAAGCACTCGCAATAGGTGCTGACAATGCTGTGCGCATTGATATAGAACCTAAAGATGCTTATAATGCTGCGATGCAGATTGCGGCTTACGCAAAAGAAAACACATTTGACCTGATTTTAACGGGAAAAGAAACCATAAATTACAATGGCTCTCAGCTTGGTGGTATGCTCGCTGAAGGATTAGATTTACCATTTGTATCATTGGCCAATAAGTTAGATGTCTCAGGAACAACTTTAACGGTTGACAGAGAAATAATTGGTGGTGTTCAGGTGATTGAAGTTCAAGCGCCAGCAGTAATTAGTTGCGCGAAAGGAATGGCTGAGCAAAGAATCCCGAACATGAGAGGGATTATGGCAGCAAGAACAAAGCCATTAACTGTTGTTCCAGCAAAAGAAATTGATGATTTGACCACTTTCGTTTCATACGAAATGCCGGGCGAAAAATCGGCTGTAAAAATGATTGATCCAGAAAACATGGACGAGCTAGTTTCTCTATTGCATAGTGAAGCCAAAGTAATCTAACTAAAAATTTAAACAAATGATATTAGTATATATAAATTCAGAAAATGGCATTTCAAAAGCTTCTTTTGAGGCCGTGACGTATGCCAGTAAGCTAGGTGACGTAGTTGCGTTAAGTAACGGATCGTTGTCTAATGACGAACTTTCCACCTTGGGTCGATACGGTGCTTCTAAGGTTTTAGTTGACCGTTCTGTAAATGGTGAGGATCAGCAGCAGGTAGTCCGAATGATTGCTGAAGTATCTACTTCAGAAAATGCCGATACCGTTGTTTTTGTTCATGACCTATCAGGAAAGGCAGTCGCACCTATGCTTTCGGTTCGTATGAATGCAGGATTAGTATCTGGTGCAATTTCTTTGCCGGATGATACTGGGGGAATAGCAGTGAATGTTTTCTCGGGTAAAGCAATTGGAAAGGTAAAGGTGAATTCTTCTTCAAAAATAATTTCCCTACTTCCGAATAGTTTACCTCCAGAAGAGAATGGCGATAATTGTTCGGTTGAAGAGGTTTCTACGCAAGCCGGTGAGGCCAGGATTAAAGTAATTACGACGAAAAAACCAGAAGGTGAAATACCATTGCCTGAGGCTGAACTTGTTGTTTCTGCAGGAAGAGGATTGAAAGGCCCCGAGAATTGGGGAATGATTGAAGAATTAGCAGGAAAGTTGGGCGCTGCAACGGCTTGTTCTAGACCTGTTGCAGATATCGGTTGGAGACCACATCACGAACACGTTGGTCAAACAGGTGTCGCAATTCGACCAAATTTATACATCGCAATCGGTATTTCTGGAGCAATTCAGCATTTGGCAGGTGTTAACGGATCAAAGGTTATTGTTGTTGTTAATACTGACCCTGAAGCACCGTTCTTTAAGGCTGCAGATTATGGTGTTATTGGTGATGCATTTGACGTAGTACCTCGCCTAAATCAAGCCATTGAGAAGTTTAAAGCATCTTAAAAACCTTATATTCGTTTAGCTATATCGCTTCAAATATGCAAAAAGTAAGATTAGAGATTTCGGGAATAGCCTATAGCCAGACACAATCTGGTTCATATGTTCTGACTTTATCAGAGGCGTCAGGGAATAGGAAATTACCTATTGTCATAGGAGGATTTGAAGCGCAAGCCATTGCCGTAGAATTGGAAAAAATGATTCCGAATCGTCCGCTGACACATGATCTGATTAAGTCCTTCTGTGTCTCCTTTGATGTTGTGATCAAGGAAGTCTTAATCTATAAGTTTGTTGAAGGGGTTTTTTATGCGAAGCTAATTTGTGAGAGAGACGGCGTTTTAACTGAAATTGACTCTAGAACTTCAGACGCAATTGCTGTTGGAGTGCGATTCAATAGTCCGATATACACGTTTTCAAATGTTTTAGAAGATGCGGGAATCACACGGGATCAAGAAGATGCTTTTGAAAGTGATTCATTGATTAGCCAAGATGATACATTGGAACTAGAAGAGGCAACAAGTAGCTATTCTTCTAGTTCTATGGATGAGCTAGAAAAACAACTTCAAGATGCTCTCGAAAATGAGGACTATGAGCTTGCTTCGAAATTAAGAGATGAAATTAAAAAACGAGATCTATAGGATACTTTTAAGTATATTTTGTTGTGTTTCCCTAGCAGGATACGCAATAGCAGCTCAACAGGACCATTTTCAAGATGAGACTTATTATCGATCCGGAAAAAAGCTAACACTTTTAAGATCAGGTACTTTTGAAAATACTGATTTTGAATTATCTTCATTAGTTTCAGGGTTTTGGCTTGCTTCAAACGATACATTGTACCTGTCTGAATCCTCTGTTAAGAATGGCAATGCTTTTTTTGACAATCCATTTTTTATTACATATCACTCAGATAATAAGCTAACGCTTACTGGAGGAAATGGCCGGTACTCATACCATGATTATGCCAGTGCATTCAAGCAGCCAGGCTTCCCTTTTTCTTCTGTTTTTAGAGGAGTTTTGGGTATGTTTTTTCTATTCGCTGTGGCGTATGTTTTGAGCAGAAACAGAAAAGGAATCAATTGGAGCCTAGTTATAAAAGGGTCTATTCTTCAGCTTGTTTTGGCAATTTTCATTCTCAAGGTTCCTTTTGTTAGCGGAATTTTTGATTGGTTGGCCAAGGCGTTCACCAAGGTGATCGATTTTTCACATGATGGCGCGATATTTCTATTTGGTTCGGCTGGAGAAATGCCTCCAATGCTAGCCAATTTCGCTTTTTGGATACTTCCTACGGTAGTCTTTGTATCTGCATTATCAAGCCTTCTATATTATTTTGGAATACTCCAGTTTGTTGTCAAGAAAATGGCATGGGTGATGAATAGGTTTTTGGGTATATCTGGCTCTGAAAGTGTTGCAGCAGCAGCCAATGTATTTGTTGGACAAACAGAGGCTCCGCTGCTCGTAAAGCCTTATTTAGACAGAATGACAAGGTCTGAAATGTTGTGTCTAATGGTCGGAGGAATGGCTACAATTGCTGGTGGTGTTTTAGGTGCCGTGGTTGGTATTTTGGGTCAAGGTGACCCCGCTATGGAGTTGTTTTATGCAAAACATTTGTTAACGGCTTCTTTGATGTCGGCACCTGCAGCAATCGTTTTTGCTAAGATATTACTTCCTGAATCTGAAAAAATAAACAAAGATCTCGATGTTGCAAAAGATAAAATGGGTGTAAATGCATTAGAAGCTTTAACAAATGGCACAACGGATGGATTGAAGCTTGCTGTAAATGTTGGCGCTATGCTTTTGGTATTTACTAGTCTAATTGCATTACTCAATTATTTTGTTTTTAAAATAGGAGATTGGACGTCTTTAAATGCCCTCATAGAATCTGGTGGAATGTATGATAGACTTAGCTTCGAGAGTATTTCTGGTTATCTGCTTTCTCCTTTAGCTTGGGTATTAGGAGTAGAGTGGCAAGATGCCATGTATTTTGGTCAGTTGTTGGGGGAAAAGACAATTATAAATGAGTTTATTGCCTATCCGCATCTTGGTGAGATACAAGATGAATTATCAAACAAAACCATTATTATGGCCACGTATGTCCTTTGTGGTTTTGCAAATATTGTATCTATAGGTATCCAAGTAGGTGGGATAGGAATCCTGATACCAAACAAAAAATCTATGCTTGCACGTCTAGGATTGCTTGCTCTTATTGGTGGGACATTGGCTTGTATGTCGACCTCTGTACTTGCTGGAATGCTTTATTGACTTATTTTAAAGCAAAAAGGTCTTTCACTCCTAAAGTCCGATCGATTGTATAGGCTTCGCCGTACCTGACGCCCAATTCTCTTCCTAAATTCAACATCCTGCCCTCTAGATAGTCGAAAAACCCTTCTCCGGATATTGGTGTTTTCGGTTCTTTGGAGTTTGGATTATAAAATTGACTACCAAAACATTTAACGAGTTCTAGCTTTTCTTTTCCAGTCTCACTAACATCTAGAATGATATCCGGTGTCAAATAATAATCTTGAACGTAATGTAATAACATTCTAGGGCGATGGGCCTCTTGAGGAATGCCATCGACTTCTGTTTCAATTTTGCGTAGACCAGAAAGATAGCTTGCTTCAGCGACTATTTTTGCTCCTTTTGCATGGTCTGGATGTCGATCATGCACAGAATTAGCGAGGATTAATTCAGGTTTATACTTTCTGATGCATTCAATGATTCTTAGCTTATTTTCATCAGAGTGTGCGATAAAGCCATCACCCATATTTAAGTTTTCACGAATTTTCAGACCCAAAAATTCAGATGCTTTTTTTGCTTCTTCGTATCGCTTTTCAGTCGAACCACGGGTTCCTAGTTCTCCTTCTGTGAGGTCTATTATTCCTATTGATTTTCCTTCTTTCGCATATTTAAGCAATGTCGCTCCTGATGATATCTCAACATCATCGGGATGTGCACCAAAAGCAAGAATATCTAATTTCATCTAGTCTAAATGTACATAACTTTCAACGCTCGGACAAGCACAAATTAGATTTCGGTCTCCAAATGCGTTGTCAACTCTGCGCACAGGAACCCAGTATTTGTTTTCAATTAAATATGCCAGCGGGTAAGCTGCCTCCTGAGGAGAATAAGGGTGATTCCAATTTTTATTGATGATGCAATTCGCGGTATGCGGTGCGTTTTTCAATAGGTTATCCTCTTTATCAGAATGTCCATTTTCAATGTCACGAATCTCTTGTCTAATTTTAACCATTGCATCAATGAAACGATTCAGCTCCTCTAAATCTTCTGATTCAGTAGGCTCAATCATCAATGTACCTGCCACAGGAAAAGATACGGTAGGCGCATGGAATCCATAATCAATTAATCTTTTAGCAATGTCTGCTACTTCAACTTCTGCACTTTTTTTGAAGGCACGGCAGTCTAAAATCATTTCATGTGCAACAGTTCCATTTTTACCTTTATATAAAATAGGGTAGTGGTCCTCTAATCTTTTCGCGATGTAGTTGGCATTTAATATTGCAATTTCAGTAGATTCAGTCAAGCCTTTAGCGCCAAGCATTTTGATATATCCGTAGGAAATTAATAAAATTAAGGCACTGCCATAAGGTGTTGCTGAAACAGCGTGAATCGCTTGTTCCCCTCCCGATTCAATAACTGTACTTCCAGGAAGGAATGGAATTAGATGCGCACCGACGCCAATAGGACCCATACCTGGTCCACCGCCTCCATGAGGAATGGCAAAGGTTTTATGAAGGTTTAAGTGACAAACGTCGGCTCCTATATTTCCCGGATTTGTTACCCCTACTTGAGCATTCATGTTCGCCCCATCCATGTAAACCTGACCTCCATTGTCATGAATTATGCCTGTAATTTCTTTTATTGCCTCTTCAAAAACACCGTGCGTTGATGGATAGGTGACCATTAATCCTCCTAAGGTGTCTTTATTTTCTTCAGCTACTCTTTTTAGCTCTTCAACATTAATATTTCCGTTTTCGTCACAGCTCGTAACCACAACTTGAAAACCAGCCATTACTGCCGAGGCTGGGTTCGTGCCATGTGCAGAGGAAGGAATAATCATTATTTTTCTTTGCAAATCTCCTCTTGATTCATGGTAAGCTCTGATTACCATCAACCCGGTATACTCTCCTTGAGCACCCGAATTAGGCTGTAGGGACATACCTGCGAAGCCTGTGCATTCGCAAAGTGCATCGCTTAGTTCTTTGAACATGGTATGATACCCTTCTACTTGATTTAAAGGTGCAAATGGATGCAGATTACTGAAAGATGGATTCGTTATTGGGATCAGCTCACTTGCTGCGTTTAATTTCATGGTACATGATCCTAAAGGAATCATGCTATGGACCAAAGAAAGATCCTTGTTCTCAAGCTTTTTCAAATAACGCATCATTTTCGATTCTGAATGATAGCTATTGAAAATTGGCTGAGCGAGTACCTCATCAGTACGTTTTAGGTCCGCGGCGAGAGAAATAGAGTTGGATTGATTTGTTGAACTTGAATCATTCAATTCTTTAAACAAACTTAAAATTAAAGCAACATCTTCTTCAGTATGCGGTTCAGCAAAGCTAATGGTTGCATCGTTTTCGTTCGCGTAGTAAAAATTGAGCTCGTGAGATTCAGCTAATAATTTAAGTGCTTTGCAATTCACATCTTTTACCCATACGGTATCGAAGAAAGCTTCAGATCCTAGTTTGTACCCTAAACTCTTCAGCCCAGAAGCGAGCTTATTTGCTAAGTTATTTACGTGAAGTGCAATATTTTTTATTCCCGTAGGTCCGTGATAGACCACATACATACTTGCCATTACAGCCAATAGGGCTTGCGCAGTACATATATTGGAAGTAGCTTTCCCTCTTTTAATATGTTGCTCTCTTGTTTGTAGCGCCATTCTCAGTGCTGTATTGTTGTCTGAGTCCTTGGAGATGCCTATGATTCTTCCAGGCATATTTCGCTTGAACGATTCTTTGGCAGCAAAATACGCTGCGTGTGGACCTCCATATCCCATTGGTACACCAAAGCGTTGCGAAGACCCTAAAACAACATCAGCGCCAAAATGGCCGGGTGCTTTTAGCAGGGCTAAGCTTAATATGTCAGCTGCGACTGCTACTTGCAGAGAATGGGTCTTTAATTTATCAATGCGTTTTTCAAGATCACAAATATGGCCTTTAACATCAGGATATTGGATAATCGCTCCGAAATAAGAATCGTCAATGGTACAAGTATCAACATCATCAATAATTAATTCAATACCTAAGTTTTTCGATCTACCTTTAACGACATCGATGGTTTGTGGTAAAGCGTTTTTATCAATGAGAAATTTAATTTTTCCAGCTTTAACGTCTGCACGAGAACGGCCATTGTAGAACATGAGCATCGCTTCAGCGGCTGCCGTTGCCTCATCGAGAAGAGAAGCATTCGCAATCTCCATTCCCGTTAGGTCCAAGACCATCGTTTGGAAGTTCATTAAAGCTTCCAACCTACCCTGAGAAATTTCCGCTTGATACGGCGTATATGCTGTGTACCAACCCGGATTCTCAAGAACATTTCTTAAAATCACTGAAGGCGTGATTGTCTCGTGATATCCAAGCCCAATAAAGGATTTAAAAACTTTATTTTTAGATGCCAATGCTGTCATGTGAATCAAGAAATCATTCTCACTCATTGCTTCTGATATTTTTAAATCCGAAGACAAGCGTATTTGAGATGGAACGGTTTGACCAATAAGTTCTTCCATTGAAGACACTTCAATGGCATCCATCATTTGTTGTTTTTCCGAAGGGGATGGGCCTATGTGACGGCTCGTAAATTGACTCATGAAAATGTTGTGTTAATTAACGTTTTGCAAATATACTGTAACTAAAGAAAACAACAATCCTATTCGAAAAGAGTTTAGTGTTTTTGAGATTTTGCAATTTCTTTTTGCTGATAGGCCCGCACTCGGTTTTTTGCATTCTTCTGTATGTCTTTCCAAAACAGATTAACATCGCCTATGTGATAGTCATCAAGTGTCCATGCCAAAGAGCGAAATGGTACATGCGGTAGACTAATCCAAATAGCTCCATTTTCGAGATGCGTATGAAAGGATTGCTCGTACATTTTATTATCCGAAAAAAGAAAGCCTTGATGCAATTTACGGTCCGCATGTTTTTGTTGGTCCCAAGTAACTGGATTGATTGTTGCCTTTCCCTGGTACCAATTTTTAAATTTTTTTGTTTTATACCTTCTTTTAAATGTATTCCAGCTTACGAATCCTCCCGTTTTGATTTCATTTTTCAGAAATGGAATTGATTCAAATTCATTTTCGTGAAGCCCAATGCCTGGAAGATAGGCGCAAACTAACTGCTCCTGGAGCTTTGTTCCATCAAAAAAGTCTTTTAGTAGAAGCATTCCATGTGTAGAGCCTTGGCTGTGTCCTGCAATGATTATGGGACGGCCATTATTATGGTTTTTTAAGTAATAGCTAAATGCTTCTTTAACATCTTTGTATGCTTTGAGCAATGCTTTTTTTCCTCCCGATTCTAATGCTGTATAGCTTCTGAGATTGGCCTGTGTGTAATAGGGAACAAACATTCTTCCAGATTCCGCCCAAGCAGAGCTTTGAAGTCTTGTTACTCGAATGGCCTTACTTCGTTGCTCCTTATCGTCAATAGAAACATTCCAATCTTTATTTTTTTTATCCGTAAAAACAGTTGGGTATAAATAGAAAACATCCGCGTATGAAATTAAAGATGAATCTGAAATATAGGGCTGTAGTATCGTTTCATTGTGTTCAGGTAATATTAACCAATGATCCTTATTCGAATAATCAGCCTTTATTTGTGCATTCAACGTGAATTGTTGAATAATTATCATTAAAATCGGAAGAATACGTACCACAAGCAACTATTTTTGTATCAAAATTTAATTTATGTACCGCGAAAATAAACCATTTCTCGTTATCCTTTTTTTGTTTAACATTTTTTATATGTACGCACAGCATTTAGATTCGTTATCTCTCGATTCATTGCAAGTGGACACCTTAAAATCAAGTAATTGGAAATTAAAATCGCTTTATTCCTTGAATGGGACACAAAGTTCTTTTGTGAATTGGAACGCGGGTGGTAGAAATAATATTTCTTTAAATGCTTCCATTCGAGCGAGTGCGAATTTTAACAAAAACAAATGGAATTGGTCCAATGATTTGTCCTTGGCTTTTGGAGGCATAAAGTATTTGGATGAGTCTGAAGTTTTCATGTATCAGAAAACCGATGATAAAATTGATTTGTCCTCTATGGCAGGTATACGTATTTCTAAAAAGTATTTGATAAGTTTGAATGCAGGTTTTAAAACACAATTTGCAGATGGGTTCACCTATCCCAATGATTCTCTTGCAGTCTCGAAATTCATGGCACCGGGTTATATGAATCTAGCACTAGGTATAGATTATGTTAAGGATGCTAATTTCTCGGTCTTTGGATCGCCTTTCGCCGCGAAGACAACCTTTGTAATGGATGATTCTTTATCCCAGTTAGGGTCTTTTGGTGTGGAGAAGGGAGAGCGCATTCGTCATGAATTTGGGGCATTTGTAAAATTGAAATGGAATGCAGAGCTCATGAAAAACATCGAAATGAAATCGAAACTTGAGCTTTTTAGCAATTATCTGAATAATCCTCAAAATATCGATGTGAATGCTGAGCTTGTTTTTGTATTCCGGGTAAATTCATTGTTCTCGGCTACAGCGCAATGGAATTTGATTTACGACGATGATATTCAAATTCGTGATATTGATGGGAATGTTGGTCCGCGAACTCAATTTAAGTCTGTTTTAGGGATAGGCATCTCCTACAAGTTAGAGAATTGATTTCTGCATAGTCACTCTTAGAGGTAACTCCAAGCTACAAAATGACTTTTTTTATTTCCTTGGTTCATAGAGATCACCTCAAATCCAATTGGTTTTGTTTTTTTTATCTCATTACAAATTGCTCCTAGGTTTGTATGGCTTGATACTAAGGTTGTGAACCATTGCACATGGTTTTTAAATTTGACGCTCTCTCTAATAAGGTTCTGAATAAACTTCTTTTCTCCTCCCGGAAACCAAAGCTCGTGAGATATACCACTAAAGTTTTTACTTGTTTTTCCAAGCTTTAAGTTCCGAGCTTTTCTCTCGTTCTGTTTTGTTGCTTCTTTTTCATTTTTAAAGAATGGAGGATTACACACGAGTACGTCGAAATAATCTTTTTCGTGAATAATATTTTCTAATATTTGGTTTTTGTTGTCTTGTAACAGCAATGTTATGCCCCTTAAGGCAGGGTTTTTTTGAATTAGCTTTTGTGCATTGTTTAAAGACTGTTTTATTGTTTCGCTTGCAGTGCACTTCCAATTGAAATGACATGTTGCCAGAATGGGATAAATTAAGCTTGCTCCTGTGCCAATATCGAGCATATGAACCTTGTCCTTTTGAATAAGTTCTGAGACATGAATTAAATAATCCAATCTTCCGGGAATTGGTGGGCAAAGGTTTTTATCCGGTATGTCCCAATCAATTCCATATTGAGATTTTAAAAGTGCTGTGTTTAATACTTTTACCGCCTTAGGATCAGAGAATTTAACGGTAACTTTTTTATAGACATTAGTGAAAAGATAATCCTTGAGGTCCGGGTGACATTTTACGAGCTTTTTAAAGTCATAATCTTTGAAGAAAGGATTGTTTTCATGCATGAAAGGAAAAGTAAGTGATTTTTGCGATAGTTGTGCTTTTTATTCTTTTCAAAATTAGTTTAGTTTAAAAGCTCATCTTTAAATCAAGCGGTTTTTAAAATTGCAATTTCACAACCCTGTTTTGAATGTGTGATAAACGAGATTTGTTCTGTTCTGAATATTTCGATCAAGTAGCCACTTTCTATCAATATTATTTTTTGTTTGATTTCAATTTCTAGACAACCACGAATGACGTAAATGAATAACTTGCTCCATTTTTTATCAAAATCAATCTTAGCATTGCTTTCTGGACTCATTTTTTCTCCAAAAAGAGAGCTTTTTAAATCTCCCAAGCTCATAATATTGAAGTTTGTGCTTTGTCCAATTGAGGTGGTATTCCAGCTTCCATTAAATGAGTCAATATCAAACTTTTTTAGCTGCTTAGAATGTTGGTTTTCATGTTTTAAAATGATTTCACCCTCTAATACCATGAGTTTTCTTAAAACCCCCTTTAACGGGGTGAAGGTGGTCTTTGAGACTTTTACTTTAGCAAGGCTAATTCTAAGTTCAAAATCAAGGGTGGAATAATTACCGTCACTAGGACTTATAAATAATTCCGTTGTTGACCCACCTGACCATTGGCTTGTTTTATGAGCCTTGTAAGTTTTGAAATACATTTTATCGTCTCATATTTTTTCGAGATACTACTTGTTGGTTTTATCAATCTTATCTCTCATGTTAATGTTTACCCTTAAATATAGGAATTAGGAACATTTAAGACCCTCCTTGCACTCATTTCAGTTTAATCGAATTTTAATTCGCATTGAGGCAAAGTAAATTTTTTAAATTTGCGCCTATTGCAGACGCTCTATGAAATTAATTTTAATTGCTGTTTCCTTGTTTTTGATGATTTGTTCTTGTTCAGAGCAAACGTTTCAGTCTGAAAAACATCTTCATCTAGTTTGTGGCGGAGAGCATGTGTCAGGTGATGCCTTTGTCGAGGATAAAATCAGTCTCTCAAATGCAAATTGTCGCACGCAGCAATACAGTCGCACAGGAGACTTTTCTTTTAAACTCAACAAAGAAAAGCAGTTTGGTCCTTCCTTGAGATTAGATTCCATAAAAATGGGGGATGTGGTTTATGCCTCAGTTTACCGTAAAAAAGGCCTGTCAAATGGCCACCTTGTTATAGCGGCTTGTGACAAAGGTCAATACGAAAGCAATCAAATTTCACTTGAAGAAAAAGTAGTTTGGGAGCAGGTGAAATGTACGTTCGTAGCAAAAAAAGATTATGATTTCGTTACCGTTTATCTCTGGAATCCAAATGAAGAAGATGTTTATTTTGATGATTTAGCTATTGACTGTTTTCGTGAAAATGAAAAACCAAAAGTTGTTAATGAGAAAGATATTATTAGGATTGAAATTCCTCAAAGTGCTTTAGATAGCCTTTCGGATTTCCGAGAAAAAGCTCTGAAACAAGAGGTGATTACCTCGGACCTTAAGCGTTACTTCAAAGCTTTTGTACTTTTAAATGGAGATAAAGTGCCTGTTTCTTTGAGGTTTAAGGGTGATTGGGTAGATCATTTGGACGGTGAAAAATGGTCCTATCGCATCAAATTCAAAGGAGCTAATGCCTATCAAGGTATGAAGAAGTTTTCCATTCAGGACCCTCAAACGCGTTCGTTTATGATGGAATGGCTTGGTCACCGTTTATTTGAGAAAGAAGATATCTTGACCACACGCTATGAATTCAAGGTGGTTTATATAAATGGAGTTAATAGAGGTGTTTATGCACTTGAGGAACACTTTGACAAAAGACTTCTAGAATACAGAAAACGAAGAGAGGGTCCCATTGTAAAGTTTGATGAAAGTGGTGTGTGGCAGGGGTATTACGACCAGCAAAAGCACCAGCAAGGGTTCAAGAAATTCCCCTACCTGGAATCAGCAGAGATCTTACCATTTGGTAAAAAAAGAACACGCAAAAACCCTGTCCTGCTAAATCAGTTTCTTTTGGCCCAAAGCCATATGTCAAGATTTAGAAATCTTGATACGACTTTTCAAGAATACTTAGATCTCGATAAAATGGCATGCTTTATCGCTTTGTGTGATGTTATGAATGCAACACATGGTCTAATATGGCACAACCAGCGAAACTATCTAAATCCGGTAAATGGACTGCTTGAACCAGTCGCTTATGATTGTTTTTCTGGACAGCTATCAATTCACTACGAGTTACTCGGAATGGCACCAAGATGGCGTGAACAAAGAGATTTTACAAGTTTTGATGCACTCTTTTTAAATCAAGAATTCAACGAGCGTTACATAAAGTATCTCAGTAAGTTTTCGGCCGAAGATTACATGAAAGCCTCCTTTCTGGAGTTAGAAAATGAGATCCGATATTACGAGTCACTTTTGAAACATGAATATCCTCTATATTCTTTGGATAAAGAATATTTCCTGCTGAATCAATTCAATATCCAAGAAAAAGTAAAGAAATATGAAAGCTTACCTAGAAATGAGCGTAAGATTGATAAAAAAGAATTGTATCGGGATACTCCCCAAAAGGTGGTATTTGATGAGGTTGCATTAAAGGTTTATACCGTAGAATCAGATTCGTTATCCGGTGTTTTTCAGTTTGAAAATTACCTACTTTCACCAATAGAAGTTGTAGGTTATTCTAAAAAAGCGAGTAAGAACCTTGTTTTCAAATTAGATAAAAAATTCTCTTTGGATGCTTACGCTAATGAGGCCGTTAAAAAAGAAGTTTCCTTTCCCTTCAGACCTCGTAAGATTTTCTATAAAACGGCAATCACAGGAGATTCTTTACTATCTGTTAAGGTTAGTCCGTTCCCCCCGGTTACTTATAAATCTATAATGGACTTTGGTAGCGGTCAATTTGTTTCAAATAATGACGATGAGGTGCGCTTTAAAGCCAATGAGGTTTACACTTTTACGGAAACTGTTTTGATTCCTCGAGAGAAGAACTTAGTCATCGAAGAAGGTGTTAAAATTTCTCTTAGTAATGGTGCGCGTTTGGTGGTTTATGGCCCAGTTAAAATGCTCGGCTCAAATAATAGACCTATTACAATTGAAGGGAAGGGTGCGGAAGGTGGAGGTGTTGTTCTATTTCCACAGGGGGGTTCTGTTGACATGAATCATGTAATATGCATCAATCTAACGGATGCCAATACAGACACATGGACCTTGACTGGAGGCGTTACCATATATGAAGGAAAGGTCAGTTTGCGGAACTGTTCCTTTATCAATGCACGAAGTGAGGATGCTTTGAATCTAATCCGCTGTGATTTTGAAATCGATGGCATTCTTATTGAC
>MDSY01007742.1_pt1 | contig 16980 bp, 14 predicted proteins | sample 811131 | NCBI WGS metagenome assembly MDSY01 (sample SAMN05326643, study PRJNA326480) | marine metagenome | isolation source: seawater | place: Atlantic Ocean: South West | collected 2010
CTGCAGATTTTATCATTGCTTCAAGTGCTAGATTAACATCATAATCTCTAATTCCTTTCATATAAGCATCTACAATAACAGGAATTGCATGGTAGCCAATCATGCAGTCTGTATAATTTGCAGCTAATTCCCAAATAGGCAACTTTCCTCCGTCTTTATATTGTCGTAAAAGAGTTCTTATAAACTCATTTGTTCTTTTGGTTTCTAAAATTGTAAAAAGAGGATGAGTTGCTCGAAATGTATCCCATAAAGAAAATACAGTATAATGTTTATCTGAAGAATTATGTTTTTTTAAATCCATGCCATTATAGTTTCCATTAATGTCATTATAAGTATTTGGTGCAAGAAATGAATGATAAAGAGCTGTATAAAATATCTCTTTTTTCTGTTCTGATTTTGTATTTATTTCTATTTTTTTTAGTTGATTATCCCAGATTTTTCGAGCATTATTTTTACACTGATTGAAATTCAACTCTTTTATTTCTTCAAGGTTTTCTAACGCACCTAAACTATCAACTGAAGAGATCGCAACTTTTGTAATTAAGGGTTCTTCTATTTTGCCAAAGCTAAGTCCTAAAACATTTTCGTCATCACTAAGAATATATTTTTTGAAAGGGTGAGAAAGTTTTATTATAAAATGAATTCTTTGCTCTCTTGCCCACTCACTTGAATATCTAAATCCTGATATTGTTAAACTATCTATAATATTAATCTTATAATTTAATAGCTTATCTCGATGTTGTAGATCTAAAATAAGATTTGCTGAATCTTTTGAATTAAACGTATATTTATGGATCCCGCTTCTAATACTTGTTGTGAGTTCAACATTAATACTATAGTCTTCCAAAAATACTTGGTAATATCCAGGGCTAGATGTTTCGTTAGAGTGAGAAAATTTAGATCCATAACCTAATTGATTAATTGCTTTTTTTGATCCATGAGATTCTTTCACCCCATTAGTAAGCTGAATCTTTCCTCTTGTAGGCATCAAAAGGACATCTCCATAATCTGAAATTCCAGTTCCACTTAAATGAGTATGAGAAAAACCATAAATAATTGAATCTGAAAAATGATAACCTCCACAGCCGTCCCAACCGTCTAGTCTAGTATCTGGACTTAGTTGCATCATGCCAAAAGGAAGTGATGCTCCAGGATAAGTGTGTCCGTGTCCTCCTGTTCCTATAAAAGTATTTACATAATCTGAATTCTGCTTAATATCATTACATGAACAAGCTATAATAGTTAGTGCAATTAGTAAGTTTAGTTTTTTCATTTTATTATTAATTCATCAATAAATATCCAGCAGTCGGATCCAGCTGCAGGATGGTTTTTAGGTAATTTTCCAAAGTTTCTTGCAATTAATTTAATAAATCTAGCATTATGTTTTTTATTGAATTTAAAATTTTTTTTAAACTTACCTTCATGCATTGGATTTGAGTCAAAATATTTTTTATCATATTTAGTGAAATCTTTTCCATTATTAGAAACAAGTACCTCAATCTCGTTTGGTATTACAATCCACGATAAGTTGTATTGAAAGAAAGAGGTTTTTATTTCTGAGAACTCAATTTCCTTTTCTAAATCCAACACTATTTCAACATCTGTACCAAAAAAACCCTGCCATTGCCCATCTCTAAAATCATTATCACTACCTAATATACCATTTGTTAATGTATTTGCACCTGAACCTATATAGCTTGCATTATATGGGATTTTATAATTGACTTTTTTACTTAATCCTTTATGGTGATTTAATTCCAATTCTTTTATTGCAGTATTTTTTCGATTAGAATTTATTTCTTTTGTTTTGATAATTAGACTTTCTCTTATTATAAAAGGTTTTTCATATTTCATCCATAGTTTATCATCTAATGTGTATTCTAAATGCATATCCTTCCTCCCTTTTTCAATAGTGATATTAAATTCATTATTTTTTAATTCAACATTATATTTTATTGGTGTCTTTTCATATCCATAATCAACATTTAATGCATCTAGTTTTGGATAATGATTTTGAACTCTTTGATAAAAATTTACATAATTTTTTTCTTTGGAACTCCATAAAACTTCACTCATAGCTAGTATTCTTGGAAAGACTTTTGAATCAATTTTTTCTTGAGGAGCATGCTCTGTCCACATATTACATTCACCGCCAATTATGTAATTACTCTCAGTACTGTTAAGCTCTTTTGGAATAGGTTCAAAAGAGTAAACCTTTTCTAAATTAATTGCATCAAGACCATAATCAAAATAGCAGTGAGATGTTGGGGACATTATTGCATTATGTTGTGCTTTAGCAGCTAATATAGCTCCCTTTGTTCCTCTCCAAGATTGTATTGTCGCCGAGGGTGCTATTCCTCCTTCAATAATTTCATCCCATCCAATTATTTTCTTTCCTTTTGTGTTTAGAAATTTCTCTATTCTTTTAATAAAATACGATTGCAACTCATGTTCATCTTTAAGGTCTTCATCATTTATTCTCTTTTGACATTTAATACATTCTTTCCATCTGTATTTAGGAGCTTCATCACCTCCAATATGTATATATTCTGATGGGAAAAGATCAATAACTTCACTCAATACATTTTCTAAAAATGTAAAGACACTATCATTTCCGGCACAATAGATATCTTTGAATACTCCCCAGTCATTCTCAACACTTATAGAATCTCCACTACACGAAAGATATGGATATGATGCAATTGCAGCGACACAATGGCCTGGAAGCTCAATTTCTGGAATAATTTCTATGTGTCTTTTTTTTGCATATTCTACGATCTCTTTAATGTCATTTTTTGAATAAAATCCTCCATATATTGACCCATCTTTTTCTTTTCTCCAGGCTCCTGTTTTAGTTAAATTAGGATATTTGTCTATCGCTATTCTCCATCCCTGGTCTTCTGTTAGATGCCAGTGAAGTATATTCATTTTATGATATGACAGTAGGTCTATATATTTTTTTATAAATTCTTTATCCATAAAATGTCTACAACAATCTAACAGCATACCTCTCCATTGAAATCTAGGAAAGTCATGAATTTCTACACATTTGATAGGTATGTTTAATGTATTCTTATTGTATTTAATAGGTATGAGCTGAATTAAACTTTGTATTGCATGTATTTGACCTATTCCAGTTGATGATTCAATAACAATTTCTTCTTCTGAAATATTTAGTAGATATTCTTCTTTTAGGAGGCTCTTGTTATATTTTAGTATTATTGAATTTTTGGCACCTTTAGTGGTAATTGGAAGAGCGCTTTTTAAAAAATTAGCCTCATTACTAAATAGACTATCATATTTTATATTTGTATAAATACCTAGGTTAAAAAAACCATTCTTTTGAATAGAATGTTGTGGCTTGGGAATGATAGTATTTATATTAATATCTTGTTTTTTTTGATAGCATGAGCTTAAAACAAAAATTAGTATGAATAAATATTTTATCATTTAATAAATGATGCAGCATCTATCATTTGGTTAACTCCATTTTGATGAAGAGCATAATCAAATCCAGGCTGAACAGCATAAGACCCATGCTCTCCTTTTTTATTTATTGCTAAATAACCTATCTGCATGTCCTTATAATTTTGATTTTTTATAATTCGAGATATACCCTCTTCACATGCTTCTTGTGGACTTGCTCCTTGCCTCATTAGTTCTACAATTAGGAAAGAACCAAGAGTTTTCATCACGGCTTCTCCTACTCCTGTGGCACAGCATCCGCCAATTTCATTATCAACAAACATGCCTGCTCCGATAATTGGTGAATCCCCAACCCTTCCGTGCATTTTCCATGCAAGACCTGAAGTAGTACAAGCACCTGAAATATCACCTTTTTTATCAATAGCTAATAGACCGATGGTATCATGATTTTCTACATTTATAATTGGCTTGTATTTTGAGTCTTTTAACCATTCAAGCCACTTAGTTCTCGCTTTGTCAGTGAGCAAGTCTTCTTTGTGAAATCCATTTTTAAGAGCAAATTGTAATGCTCCCTCACCAGATAACATTACATGAGGAGTATTGTCCATTACTTTTCTAGCAACAGAGATTGGGTGTTTGATATTTTGAAGAAAGCTTACAGACCCACAATTACCTGTATGATCCATAATACAAGCATCTAAAGTAACATTCCCATCTCGATCTGGCCATCCGCCAAAACCAACACTTGTACACTCAGGGTCTGCTTCAGTAATCATCACTCCTGCTTCCACAGCATCTATAGATGTTGAGCCACTTTTAATGAGTTTATAAGCTTTTTCATTTGCCAAAAATCCATGTTTCCATGTTGAAATTACAATTGGAATACCACTCATTGAGTCTTTATTTTTTTTGTTAAAAGTATTAGATGATGCAGTTGTGCTTATAAGAGTTCCTAGAGCACCAATAGATGTTTTTTTAATAAAATTTCTTCTATTTGACATGTTTATTTATTTAAATCGTAAAGAGACCAAATTAATAAATTTTCTTTATTCTGTGCTGTTCCATTATATCTAATTGAATACTCTTTATTTGGAAGTAATGTAATAAAATTAGTTTCAAATTTTATACCATCTAATTTTAGATATACTTGAAAAGCTGCTTTTTGCGTGCTGATTTTTAATAGATCATCTTGCCAGGAAACTTGAAATCCCGGCTCATTAAAAACTATATTTTTAACTTTTGATGTAAAAATTGTTTTTGATTGAATCTTTAAATCTTTTAGCTCTGCAATGATAAATTCATTACTATTTTTATTTAAATAACTGTTTGTTATTAATTTACTTCCAAAATTATTTAAAGTTATTTTATGTTTAACTGTCTTGTTTATTTTTTCACCATCTATGCTATAACTTTTGATAATCAGAGTGTCTGTTATTGATTGATTTTGATCAGACATGATCCAGAAGCTATAATTATTTTGTTTATTACTAGTTCCTGAGATAGCAATTGGTGAGAACACCTCTTTTGCTACATAATGTAATGCTTTCCAATTACCATAGTAATCAATACTTGACCATGAAGCTACTGGCCAACAATCGTTAAGCTGCCAGTATAATGTTCCCATGCAATATGGCTGACTTCTTCTATGTGCTTCTAATCCAATTCTCATACCTTCAGCTTGTAAAATTTGACTGGCGTATATAAATTTTTTAAAATCTTGAGGTTGATTATATTCTCGATTCATGTACTCCTGAATCAAAGTGTTTCCTCTAGGATGTTTTTGATGAGACAACATAACATCTGAGTTTAATTGCCAGTCTTTTTTAGTACTAAACTTATTTATTGTTGACAGTTCAGGGAATGATTGAAATCCAAATTCACTCATAAATCTTGGTACATTTTTTTCAAATGTAGAAAATGGTTGAGCATCATGCCAGACTCCCCAATAGTGGACATCTCCTTCAAGATGATGTTTATTATTACCTCTTCCTAATTTAGGAGAGCTTTCCCAATATGGTAAATTTGTATATTGATTTATAACTTTAGGTAATATAGTAGAGAAAATATTTTTATATCCCTGTTCTATATTGTTTTTTTCATTTTGAGTAAATGCATTTTGCCAACCCCAGTTTTGCCATGCTTCAGCAATTTCATTATTTCCACACCATAAAATAATTGATGAGTGATTTCTTAATCTTTTAACATTGTCAATAGCTTCTTGTTTAATATTCTCTAAAAAAACACTATCACTTGGATACATGGCACATGCAAACATAAAATCTTGCCACACTAAAATCCCAAGAGAATCACAGATGTTATAGAATACTTCTTCTTCATAAATACCTCCACCCCAAACTCTTATCATATTCATGTTCGCCTCTATTACTTGTTTTAAAAGGTCTATATATTTCTTTTTTGAAACTCTATTTTGAAGATTGTCTTGAGGAATGTAATTTGCCCCTTTCATAAAAATAGCTTGATCATTTATCTTAAAATAGAATTTACTACCTAAAGAATCTTTAGATGTTATTAGTTCAGTTTTTCTTATTCCAATCTTCCTTGTTTTTTTACTTATGATATTTTGATTCTCAATTAGTTTAGTTTCTATTAAGTATAGGTGTTGGTTTCCATATCCATTTGGCCACCATAGAATAGGGTTTAAGATTTGATAGTCTAACGATATCTTTTGCTCGCCTTTTTTTAGGTTTATTTTATACTCTTTATTATTTACTTGTAATGTATATGGCCCTGAATGAAGAATGTCTAATTCTAAATTAATTTTAAGATTGGCCAGAGAATCAATAATTTCTTTTTGTTCAATATAAATATTTTTTATATAGCTTTTACTATAACCTTTGAGTTCAATTGACTTCCAAATTCCAGTTACACTTATTTTTGGCCCCCAGTCCCATCCGTAATGAAAACCTGCTTTTCTTGTGTGTACTTTCCCTCCACCAGGTAATTTGTAACCTAAAGATTTTTCTTTCTTATTTTCATGTATTGTTGTTGGAAGAAAATATATAACTAGAGTATTATTTTCTTGTAATATCCTTTTTAAAGGAACACTCCATATTCTAAACATATTATTAGAATTAAGAATTAAAGAATCGTTTAAATATACTTTTGAATATGTATCAAGTCCATTAAAGATGATTTCATGTTGGTCTTTTTGTAGGAAATCTTTACTTAGTTTAAATTCACTCTTGTAAGTCCATTCTTTTTCTGAAACCCATTGTACAGAGTCCTCGTTAGTTCCATAAAAAGGGTCAGGAATAATTTTGTGAGAAAGAAGATCTGAGAAGTTATTTCCAGGAACATTTGCTTTTAGCCAATTGCCATTATGTTCAAAATTCCAATTTTTAATTTCTAACACTTCATTTTTTGGGTTTTTACATCCAAAGCATATCAAGATTAAGAATAGATAAATTTTAATTTTCAATTGCTCTAAGTTTATTTACTGCATTATAAATATTATTAAAATCTGTTTCGTTGACGTTAGATTTGTTTTTTTTAACTCCAGAAAGGTGGAATTCTCTAATTCCAATATCGTACAGGTTTTTAATATTCATACTATTTACTCCTCCACCTGCTAGTATTTTTATCCTATCATTTGCTAATTTAATTAATTGTTTTAAATTTTCAACCCCTTTATCTACTGATAGTTTTTGTCCTGAAGTAAGGATGTAGTCACATTTGCATGAAATGATATTTTCAAGACTATTCTCTAAATCATCCGCAAGATCAAAAGCTCTATGAAATGTAACCTTCATTGGCTTTGCTGCTTTTGCCATTTTCTTTGTTTGAAGAACATTAATGGTTAAATCTTTATTTAAAGCCCCTATAACGACCCCTTCACAACCAATATCTTTACAAAACTCTATATCACAAAGTATCTGTTCTAACTCTTTGTTGTTATAAATAAATTGATTGGCTTTCGGTAGTATTAAAACATGAATTTTAATATCTGTTAACTTTCTTAATCTTTTGATGTCTTCATATTTAGGAGTTGTACCTCCTTCTTCAAGATTAGTGCATAATTCAATTCTATTAGCTCCTGCCTTTATTCCAATTAAAGCAGAACTCACTGAATTTGCACAGCATTCTATGATATTTTGTAGCATTTGAGATACTACATCTTAAAGTCATCCATAAACTTTGTAGTATATTTTCCTTCTATAAATGCTTTACTTTGCATTAGTTTCTGATGAAAAGGTATTGTAGTTTTTATTCCTTCTATAACAAACTCATCTAAAGCTCTTTTCATTTTTGAAATAGCTTCTTCTCTTGTTTGAGCAACTGTAATTACTTTAGCAATCATTGAGTCGTAAAATGGAGGAATCATATAGTTTGAATAAACGTGTGTATCTATTCTAATTCCATGTCCTCCAGGAGCATGAAAGTTAGTAATCAACCCAGGACATGGTCTAAAATCTTTTGAAGGATCTTCTGCGTTTATTCTGCATTCTATTGCGTGTAGTTGAGGCAAATAGTTCTGTCCACTTATTTTTATTCCTGAAGCTACTTTTATCTGTTCTTTGATAAGATCGAAATCTACAACTTCTTCAGTTATAGGATGTTCGACTTGAATCCTTGTATTCATCTCCATAAAGAAAAACTTTCGGTATTTATCTACAAGGAATTCAACAGTCCCAACTCCTTCATATTTTACAGCTTCAGCAGCTTTAATCGCTGCATTACCCATTTCTTCTCTAAGTTTAGGAGTCATAAATGGAGAAGGAGTCTCTTCCGCTAGTTTTTGATGTCTTCTTTGAATTGAACAGTCTCTTTCAGAAAGATGACATGCCTTACCAGTTTTATCACCAATAATTTGTATCTCTATATGTCTAGGATCTTCAATAAATTTTTCCATATACATACCATCATTACCAAAAGCGGCTTTTGATTCTTTACGAGCACTATCCCAAGAGTCTTCTAAGTCTTCTTCTTTCCAAACTAACCGCATTCCTTTCCCGCCACCACCAGCTGTAGCCTTAAGCATTACGGGGTATCCAATTTTAAGTGCTAATTTTATACACTCTTCAAAGTCTTTTATTATTCCTTTAGATCCAGGAATTGTTGGCACACCAGCTTTTTTCATTGTTTCTTTTGCTGATGCTTTATCGCCCATCCCATTAATCATAGCTGGAGATGCTCCGATAAATTTAATATCATTTTCACCACATATTTTAGAAAAGTTAGCATTCTCGGCTAAGAATCCATATCCTGGGTGAATAGCATCAGAATTTGTGATTTCAGCTGCAGCAATTATATTTGGAATATTAAGATAAGAATCCGCACTAGAAGGAGGTCCTATGCAGACTGCTTCATCAGCAAATCTCACATGCAAACTTTCTTTATCAGCTGTAGAATATACTGCAACAGTTTTAATATTCATCTCTTTACAAGTTCTAATTATACGTAAAGCGATTTCGCCTCTATTAGCAATAAGAATTTTACTGAACATAGTTAAGATGGTTTAATTTTTTATGATGGATCAACCAAAAAAAGTGGCTGATCAAATTCAATAGGAGTGGAATCATCAACCAGAATCTTCACTACCTTTCCAGAGACTTCACTTTCAATTTCATTAAAAAGTTTCATAGCCTCAATGATACAAATAGTATCTCCTATATTTATTTCATCACCAACACTTACAAATGGTGGAGTTTCAGGAGATGATCCTCTATAAAAAGTACCTATCATAGAAGATTTTACAGTTAAAAGATGATCTGTTTTTTCTTCTATAGCCTCATTGTTGTCATTAGTAGGAGTGTTAGCTATTGTTTGTGATAAAGGAGTGATTGCAGCTGGTGCTTGAGTAAGATCTTGATGAATCACCATCGGCGCTTCATCTTGAGTACCTCTTCTTTTTTTTGCAGGTGATTTAATAGATATTTTTATATTATCTATTTCTAAATCAACTTCAGTAGCACCTGATTTGGCTACAAACTTTATTAGTTCTTGAATGTCGTTTAAATCCATGATTTATATTGTTTGATTATACAAAAGTAATTATTTCTTTGAATCGTAGGCCCATTTTAGGTAAATTGATCCCCAGGTAAATCCTCCTCCAAAAGCTGCTAATATTAAGTTATCACCTTTTTTTAATCTACTTTCCCATTCCCATAGACATAATGGAATGGTGGCTGATGTAGTGTTGCCGTACTTTTCTATGTTAAGCATAACTTTATCATCCCCAACACCCATTCTTCTTGAAGTAGCATCAATAATTCTTTTATTAGCTTGATGAGGTACTAACCAGGCAATATCATCAGCACTTAAATTGTTTTTTTCCATTATTTCTTCCGAAACATCAGCCATGCTTTTTACTGCTGCTTTAAAGACAGGTTGTCCGTCTTGAAATATGTAGTGTTCTCTTGCATCTACTGTTTCATGTGAAGCAGGACTAAGAGATCCTCCAGACTTTAATTTTAAGAATTCTCGACCACTTCCATCACTACGAAGAATAGTATCTTGAACCCCCAATCCTTCATGGTTAGGTTCAAGTAGGACAGCTCCCGCACCATCTCCAAAAAGAACACAAGTATTTCTTTGTGTATAGTCCACTATAGAAGACATTTTATCAGCTCCGACAACTATAACTTTTTTATAAGTACCGCTTTCTATAAATTTTGATGCAGTTGTTACAGCATACAGAAATCCCGAACATGCCGCCATAATATCAAAAGCACATATATTTTTTGCACCAATTTTATCTGAAATTATACATGCTGTAGAGGGAAACATCATATCAGGTGTTGCAGTGCAACAAATAATTAAATCAATATCCTTAACAAAGGTGTTAGTTTTCTTTAAAAGTAATTTTATTGCTTCAGCTCCTAAATCTGAACTTCCTTTATTTTCCCCTTTAAGAATTCTTCTTTCTTTAATTCCTGTTCTAGAAACTATCCACTCATCATTCGTATCAACAAGTTTCTCTAACTCTTTATTAGTAAGTATGTATTCTGGGACATAACCCTGTATACCTGTTATAGCAGCATTAATTTTACTCATTTAATTTAGATTTTTTTTAATTTTCACACTTAAATCAGCTTCAATTACATCTTTTGTGTGTATTATCATATTCTTGATTGCAATTTCATTAGAAATTCCATGACCTATAATTACAGTTTTATTTAGCCCTAAAATTGGTGTTCCACCATAAATTTCATAATTAAATTTATTAAGGTATTCATCTTCAATATTTCTTGCTTTAGCAATTTTATATATTGCCTCTGCCTGTTTTAGTACTACATTTCCTGTAAATCCATCACATACAATTACGTCAGTTTCTGAATCAAATATATCTCTACTTTCTATATTTCCAATAAAATTATAGTCTTTTGTTTCAAACATCATTTCAAATGCAGCTTGAGTTAACATATTACCTTTAGATTTTTCTTCACCAAGATTTAATAGACTAACATTAGGTTCTGCTATTCCACAAACATATTTGGCATATAGCGATCCAAGTAATCCAAATTGATACAGAACATCAGCTTTGCAATCTGCATTTGCTCCAACATCTAGAAGAACCGTAACTCCACCATTAATTTTAGGTAAGACCGAGCAGATACACGGTCTAAGAATTCCGCCAATTGTCTTAACAGAATAATATCCTCCAACAAACATAGCTCCAGTGTTTCCAGCGCTTGCAAAACCATCTATTTTCCCATTAGTAAGATATTCAAACCCTTTAGTGATACTAGAGTCTGATTTGTTTTTGAATGCTTTGATAGCATGTTCTCCCATTGAAATAATCTCATTACAGTTAATTATTTCAAAATTAAGATTCGATGTGTTTTGTTTTATTAGATGCGATTCTATTTTTTTTTGCTGACCAAAAAAAATAAGTTTAATTTCTTTTGGAAGTTCATTTGCAGCAAGAATCGCTCCATTAATAGTTTTTTCGGGAGCAAAGTCTCCTCCCATAATATCTACGCCAATTCTCATTTATGAGTTGTATGTTTTGTTGGCTAAAAGTAATAATAAAAAATAAGTGACTATGCTGAAACTTGTTTTTCTATAGCTTGTTTTCCTCTATAGGTTCCACATTCTTCACATACTCTGTGATATGCCACTGCATTTCCACAATTAGAACAGTTGTACATAGTAGCTGGAGAAGCTTTATAGTGTGTACGTCTTTTGTCTCTTCTTGTTTTTGATATTTTTCGTTTAGGATGTGCCATTTAGTTATGCTATTTTAATTTTATATCTTTTAATGCCTCCCATCTCGGGTCAGACGATTTTTCAGTTTTTTCAGTATATTTATTTATCAAATTTACCATTTCTTTGTTACATTCACCTTTTTCTATAGAATTAAGTTTGTGCCTTCGTTTTTTTGGTACTGCTAAAACTATCATTTCAAATAGATAATTTTTTATACAAACTTCATTTTCTTGTGACGCTATATAAATCACATCATCAGCTATATTTTCATTATGTTCTTCTTCTTTGATGATTAGCATAAGACTTGAGGATAATGGTACTGTAATTTCTTCAGCACAAATATCACATGCAATATTTTTAATCACTCCAGTGATTTCGATATTTAGTGATAGTTGATTACCATCTTTATTTAGTATAGTGTGAGCTATTATGTCAGCTTTACTTATTTCAGATTGAGCAAATGTTTCAAAGAACTTATCCTTAATTTCAAATGAATTACTATGACTACCATCTTTAACTCCAGTTAATTGAATCTTATAGGAATTCATTAGGCTAAATTTTTAAGGGGTGCAAATATATAAATTTATTACTATTTACTATAGTAACTTGATTAACTTAGATATTGTTTAATGTTGATTATTATGAGTTGATCTATTTTCGAATATTCTACATGCAGAAACGACTGCTGATTTAAAAGAGTTTTCATTAGCTATTTTCTTACCTCCTATATCATACGCAACGCCGTGAACAGGTGATGTTCTAATGATATTTAATCCTGCCGTAAAATTCACTCCTTCTGAAAATGACAGTGTTTTAAAGGGTATTAATCCTTGATCATGATACATTGCTAGAATACCATCAAAAGAGTTTAAATTATTTTCTGAAAAAAAACTATCAGATGGAAAAGGTCCAAAGGATAAAATATTATATTTTTCATTTAATATTTTTATTGCTGGTGAGATAATGTTTTTTTCTTCATCTCCAAGCATACCATTCTCGCCTGCATGTGGATTTAATCCAAGTATAGCTATTTTTGGATTTTGTATGTTAAAATCTGATTGTAGTGAATTCTTTAATCTTATTGTTTGATCAATAATTTTTTTTTCATTTATATTTTTAGGCACATTTAACAATGAGATATGACCAGTTACAAATGCAATTTTCATTGCCTTACTGACCATCATCATTAGAGATGATCCGGAAAATTTACTTTCTAGATATTCAGTATGACCTATAAAATCAGGTATTTTTTTTCTTATTTGATATTTATCTATTGGCGCTGTTACTAGAATATCTATCTCTTTTTTTTTCAGGTAATTACATGCATTTTTTAATGAGTCAAAAGCAATTTCCCCAGTAACTTCAGAAGGATTTCCAATCGATAAGTTGTGATTGTATATTGTGGATTCTAAGATATTTACTTGATCACCTTCCGCGTTATTAATAGAATCTATTTTATTAAATAAAATATTATCTTCTTGTAAAAGTTTTTTGTACTCTAAGCAGATATTATATGGAGCAAAAATAATAGGAATACATCTTCTTATTATAAGAGGATCCTTGAATGTTTTAATAATTACTTCAAGTCCTATACCGTGTAAATCTCCAATTGATACTCCAAGCTTTATTTTCTTCTTCTTAGACATTTAATTAATATTCTTTTACATAATTGTATAGTAGTCTAACCCCCATACCTGTAGCTCCTTTTCCTCTATAGTTGTATTTTGTTGTAACGTAGGCTGGCCCTGCAATATCAAGGTGAATCCATGGATAATTTATAAAGTTTGAAAGAAATTTCCCCGCAGTTATAGCTCCGCCAAATGCCCCACCAATATTTTTAATATCTGCTATATCAGATTTTATAAGTTCGTCATAGTCATCCCAAAATGGCATTTCAGCTAAACGTTCATGTGTTTTATGGCCTATTTTTTCTAAATTATCATGTTGATTACGCGCATTTTTTTGCATAGAAACAATGCCAAAATGTCCAATAGTATTTGCTGCAGATCCAGTAAGGGTCGCTAAATCAATAACTAATTCTGGATTATATTTTTCCGCATAACTCAAAGCGTCAGCAAGAATCATTCTTCCCTCAGCATCGGTATTTAAGACCTCAACAGTAGATTGATTAAACATTGTTACAACATCTCCAGGAGCATATGCATTGCCAGATGGTCTATTGTCTGTAGCTGGAACAAGGCCAATTACATGTTTTGGTATTTTATTAGTTGCAATTGCATGCATTGCTCCAATTACGGTTCCTGCTCCTGCCATATCTACTTTCATAAACTCCATACCATTTTTTGTAGCCTTTAGGCTCAGTCCGCCTGTATCATAAACAATCCCTTTGCCAACAAGTACTATAGGTTTTGTATTTTTTGCATTTTCGGGTTTCCATTCTAGAATAGAAAATGTTGGCTCGTCAATACTACCTTGGTTGACTGCTAAAATTCCGCCCATTTTTAATGATTGAATTTTCTTTTTATTATAAATAGTTGTTTTAAATCCAGATTCTTCTCCTGCTTTTTTTGCTAATCTTGCTAGGTCAGTTGCTTTTAAATGAGAAAATGGAGTATTGACTAAATCTTTTGTTAGTCTAACGGAGTTTGCTATACTTTCAATCTCAGCTATATTCTTGTCATTATTATTGTAAACATAAATAGTTAATTCTTTTTCTTTTTCTTTTTTGCTTTTATGATTATCAAAGGCGTAATTCCCTAGAGATAGCCCTTCAAGAAAGTCATAAGTACTAATAGTGTCTTTTTCAATGTTTTCTACTGTAATAGATTCAAAATTAATTATCTCATTAAGAACCTCATCTCCAAGACACCTAATTTGTTCAGAGTTTAAATAGTCATTATTTTTATCTTCAGGATTAATAATTATAATTTTTCTAGTATACTGATTAAGAATAATTATTTCCTTGTTTCGCTTCTGTTGTTTATTGACATATTTTATTTCATCATTACTTAAATTGAAATTTGTTAGTTTACTCTTCTTATTTGATAATATTATTATATTATCTTTTTCTGAAATTGTATTTTTATTTTTAATAATAGTCTTCATATAATTATGTAATTTTGAGGGTACAAAATTAAGGATTTTTATGGACAGCAAACTTTTACTAGCTAGAGCTTTAAAAAAAGAATTTCTATCAACTGAAGAGGGTATGTTTTTGTATAATACCGTTCCTACTGCTGAACTAATGTGGACAGCAAACGAGTTAAGACAAGATACTGTTCCGGGAAATATTGTAACATGGCAAATTGATAGAAATGTCAATACCACCAATGCATGTAATGCAAATTGTAAGTTTTGTAATTTCTTTAGACATCCTAAGCATAAGGATGTTTATATCACTGATATTAACACTTATAAAAAGAAAATTGAAGAAACTATTAAGTGGGGTGGAGATCAACTACTTCTACAAGGAGGGCATCATCCAGGTCTAGGATTGTCTTACTATACTAAGTTATTTAAAAATTTAAAAGAACTTTACCCTAGTATTAAGCTACATGCATTAGGACCTCCTGAAGTAGCTCATATTTGTAAGATTGATAATATTTCTCATGAGCATGCTCTCGCCGAGCTACAAGACTCTGGCATGGATAGTATGCCTGGAGCAGGTGCTGAAATACTAAGTGACAGAGTAAGAAGGCTTATTTCTAAAGGGAAATGTACAGGAAAAGAGTGGTTAGAAATCATGCATCAAGCCCATAAATTAAATATTACAACCTCAGCTACGATGATGTTTGGTCACGTAGAGACTTTGCAGGAGCGGTTTGAACATTTAGTTTCAATAAGAGAAGTTCAATCTCGAAAACCTGAAAAATCAAAAGGGTTCTTAGCTTTTATTCCTTGGCCTTTTATGGACGATGGGACACTACTACAAAGAGTTAAGGGTATTAATAATAATGTTACTGGTGATGAGTATATAAGAATGATAGCTATAAGTAGAATCATGCTACCTAATATTAAGAATATTCAAGCTTCTTGGTTAACGGTTGGAGCTCCAACTGCACAGCTTTGTTTGCATGGTGGAGCAAATGATATGGGCTCTATTATGTTAGAAGAAAACGTGGTTTCTGCTGCAGGTGCTCCTCATCGATTTACCGCGGATAGTATTCAAGAGTGTATTGTTGAAGCAGGTTTTACGCCTCAGTTGCGTGATCAACAATATAGTTTGCGTGAAATACCAGAGAAGATCGAACAACAAGAAATAAATTATTAAGATGTTTACAGGTATAATAGAGACTCAATCGACTCTTGTTAATATTAAGAAAAACAATAATAATATAGATTTTCATTTTAAATCAGATTTAGTTTCTGAATTTAGAGTTGACCAAAGTATTTCTCACAATGGAGTATGTTTAACAGTAGTTGATATCTCTGAAGATATTTACGTTGTTACCGCAATTAATGAAACTCTCAATAAGAGTAATTTAGGTGAGCTAGAAATTGGAGATTCTGTAAATATTGAGAGGAGTATGTTAGCTAATGGTCGTTTAGATGGCCATATTGTTCAAGGACATGTTGATCAAACTGGTGTATGCGAAACTATTAGCGAGCAAGGAGGATCATTTTTAATGACTTTTAAATATACATCTTCCGACAATATTACTGTAGAAAAAGGATCAATCTGTATTAATGGGATAAGTTTAACAGTAGTAAATTCTAAGGAATCTTCATTCTCTGTAGCAATCATTCCATATACATGGGAGAACACAAACTTGAAAGATGTTAAAATCGGTGGGTGTGTGAATCTAGAGTTTGATATTCTAGGAAAATATATTTCTAAACTTTTCTCTAAGTCTTAATTTTTTTCAGAGATTTCATTTTTCTTGGTTAAAAATCTATAATTTAACCCTACTGTAAATTGTGTTTTTGATCCAATTTGTACTCCATTTAAATTCTGATATAAAGGAATTTCATATGTAGCAAAAAAACTAAATGCATTTAAAGAATAGCTTATTTGAGGAATAAAAAACACCTTCCTACTACCAGAAGATGCTTCTAAATCCTCACTATTCCATAAATTTCCAGCGTCTAATTTTTTAATTAATTCTGCTTTTAGTTGCATTGTTAAAGATAATTTGTTTTTAAAACTTTTGCCAGCATAAATTGCATAGCTAGTATAATCTCCGATTTTTTGATCTAATGAATTATACCCTTTATTAATATGTAATATGTTAGCAAATACTCTAAATTTCCTCAGCTTATATTCTCTATAGAAAAAAGAGTATAGTATTAAATCATTCGCACCTGAAGAAAGTTGTGTGATAGGAGGGTTGACATCCCAAACTCCTGGAATAGTTTGACTTGAATCAGTATGTGATCCTAATGGTATTTTTAAACCAATACCAAGAGTTATTTCTGATCTTGTGA
>MDSY01146255.1_pt1 | contig 16978 bp, 16 predicted proteins | sample 811131 | NCBI WGS metagenome assembly MDSY01 (sample SAMN05326643, study PRJNA326480) | marine metagenome | isolation source: seawater | place: Atlantic Ocean: South West | collected 2010
ACTCTACCAATTCATCTATTGAAATCTTTTGGAGCAGGTTAATGTTATTGATACTAAAAACAGTGGAGGCGTCTCTTGGAATTAATGCTTCACTTTGTTGAGCAAAAGCTGAATAAGTAAAGAACAAAAATGGTAAAAAAAAGCCTTTATTTAATGTACACATGCGAAATAGTTAGGGAGTAAAATTAAGAATAAATCTCTAGTTATCAGCAGGCTTAACAGATATTGTATTATTCATTATTGAGGGATTTCCAAATACATCAAACAAGGAACTACGTAGCATTACAGCTTTGTTGTTTTTAGCTAAAATAGCTGACGGATTTTCAATTTTTTCTACAGTAGAATCGAATCTACTTATTGAAGTATACATTCCATTTCGCATAAGCTCTTGGTCTTCATTTTTGACTAGACGAAATTTAAATGAGCTAAGGTCCGGGATTTGACGAATTAAAGTTACACCATCCCAAGAAACCCAATTGTCATTGCTGACATATTCTTCTGCAGCATTCCCTGAAGCCTTCATTGTTTCCTTAAAAGCATTGAGAAGAGATTCCACATTATCAAAATGAAGTGACACTTTAAAAATATAATTGTCATAATTATCCTCAAGTGTAACGCCTTTAATACCCTCCTGACAATTCAAAACACCTATTAAGTCAGAGACTTTTTCTTGAATCTCAAGTTTCGACGGCACCTTTTTTCCATCTAGACTATCAAGGGCTAAAATTGAATTGATCTTTAGCTTACTCGAACTTAAGTTAATGGTGTACTTAAATTCTCCGCTGCCATCAGGATTAAAAGTAATATCATCTAAAATCTCTATACAAGAAGATAAAGTGAAGCAAAGAAATATGAAAAGGATGAAATTTCTCATTGGGAACAGTCAGCCAAATTTTAGGCCAAACTAATTAAAAATAAAAAGCCATCCTAAGATGGCTTTATATTATTAACTAAATGTATTTCCAAATCACTGGAAATAAATATAATGACTTACATCATTCCTGGCATTCCGCCACCCATAGGAGGCATTGCTGCGCCCGCTGAAGCCTCTTCAGGCTGATCTGCAATAACACATTCTGTTGTAAGAAGCATTGCTGCGATTGATGCTGCATTCTCCACTGCAATTCTTGTGACCTTTGTTGGATCAACGACACCTGCTTTCACAAGGTTTTCGAATTTCTCCGTTCGTGCATTGTATCCAAAATCACCTTTTCCTGCCTTCACTTCTTGAACGATGACCGCCCCTTCTTGTCCAGCATTTGCAATGATTTGTCTCAATGGCTCCTCTGCGGCTCTCTTCACAATAGCAACTCCTGTCATTTCATCTTCATTAAAGGCCTTAATCTTGTCTAAAGTTTCAATAGCTCTTAGCAAAGCAACTCCCCCTCCGGCAACGATTCCCTCTTCGACAGCTGCTCTTGTTGCTGCCAAGGCATCATCAACCCTATCCTTCTTTTCTTTCATTTCTACTTCTGTTGGAGCACCAACGTACAATACAGCAACACCTCCAGAAAGCTTAGCCAAGCGTTCTTGAAGCTTTTCTTTGTCGTAATCAGACGTTGTTGCCTCGATCTGCGCTTTGATTTGCCCTACTCTCGCTTTGATATCTGCTTTTTTACCTTTACCATTCACTATGGTTGTATTGTCTTTGTCAATTTCAACTTTTTCTGCTGTTCCTAGCATATCGATAGTCGTATTCTCTAAAGTCATACCTCTTTCTTCAGAAATAACCTGTCCGCCAGTAAGAATTGCAATATCTTCAAGCATCGCTTTTCTTCTGTCTCCAAAACCTGGTGCTTTTACAGCAGCAACTTTCAAAGACCCTCTTATTCTATTCACAACAAGTGTCCCGAGTGCCTCACCATCGACATCTTCAGCGATGATAATTAATCCTTTACTAGATTGAGCAACTGGTTCAAGAATTGGAAGAAGCTCTTTCATTGAAGAAATTTTCTTCTCACAAATAAGAATCATTGGATTCTCCATTTCAGTAATCATTTTGTCTGTATTTGTAACAAAATATGGAGATAGGTATCCACGATCGAATTGCATTCCTTCAACAGTAATAACCTCTGTTTCAATTCCTTTTGCTTCTTCTACAGTGATTACACCATCTTTACCTACATCCTGCATTGCCTTTGCAATCAATGCACCAATTGCCTCATCATTGTTTGCAGAAATTGTTGCAATTTGCTCAATCTTACTAATATCATTGCCAATTTCCTTTGATAGCTTTCGTAGGTTTTTCACGACATCGCTAACAGCTTTGTCAATCCCTCTTTTTAGGTCCATTGGATTTGCACCAGCTGCTACATTTTTCAATCCTGCACTTATAATAGCTTGGGCAAGCACAGTCGCTGTAGTCGTTCCATCTCCTGCAATGTCAGCAGTTTTAGAAGCAACTTCTTTGACCATCTGAGCGCCCATGTTTTCTACCTCGTCTTCAAGCTCAATCTCTTTTGCAACTGTCACACCATCCTTTGTGATGTGAGGTGCACCGAATTTTTTTCCAATCACCACATTACGTCCTTTTGGACCCAAAGTGACCTTAACTGCATTTGCTAGTGCATCAACACCCTTCTTAAGCTTTTCTCTAGCTTCTACATCAAAAAATATATCTTTTGCCATTCTTTTATTTCTTATGATTAATAAATACCGTAGATGTCTGATTCCTTCATGATCAGAAACTCTCCATTTTCTATTTTTAACTCTGTCCCCGAATACTGACCATACAATACAGCATCTCCGACTTTTACGGTCATTGATTCATCCTTTTTCCCTGGACCCACCGCAACAACAGTTCCTTTCAATGGTTTTTCTTTTGCTGTATCTGGAATAATAATTCCACTTGAGGTCTTTTGCTCTGCAGGTGCTGGCTGAACCAAAACACGATCTGCTAAAGGTTTAAATTTTATTGACATTTTAAATGATTTAATTTGGGAAACACTTGGCTAATTTTATGCCAAATATGATTTTAAGACAATATTTCGTCTTTTGAATTTAATTCAGTGGAAAAATGTCATAGAATATGACATCATGACACGGTAAAAAGAAGAGGTGATTTATTTTGATGCACCAGGAACTTCAGCCGGTTGTTCCGTCTGCTGCTTTTGGCTATCTTCCTTTTTTTGTGGCTTTGGTTGACGCACGGTGATTACGATACTCACCAAAACGATTATTCCCGCCAATGACCAAGTCAATCTATCAATAAACTCGTTGGTTTTCTTTACACCACCCAATTGACCAGGTGAGCCAAAATCAGAACTCAAACCTCCACCTTTAGGGTTTTGAACATATACCACAAGTATTAGTAAGACACTTGACAAAAGAACGATGGTCGATAAAATGAAGTCCATTATTTATTTTTATTATTTAATTTCTGAATTTGGTCTGCAAAGAAACTCTTTTTTTCGGGAAAAATCAAAATTAATTGCTCATATGTTGTTTTCGCCATTGCGTAATTTCCTTGACTCTCGAATACCTTTGCCAAAGTTTCACTTACCGGAAGATTCTCAACCTCCAAACTTTCTTTTGCTTTTTTGACCGGAGAGAAAAATGGGACTTTGGGTTTTTCGAAGGTCAGGTACTCCTTTTTTTGGTCTGCATCATTTTCAGACGAACCTGCCGCAAGCCAATCATTAAAACTTCTTGGCGTATCAATATGAACTGATTCCTGAATTGACTGAGTGCTTTTTAGCCCCTTATTTTCAGGTTTCAAATCTAAGCGCTCATCCTTAATGACTTGCTCTGGTAATTCATCCTTCAAATCCTTTAATACACGCGCTGCGATTGCCTCTGACTCGATTAACTTGTCAAGCTTATTTTCCTTTGCTCTATCAGACTTGGGATCCACTGTTGAATCCACAACGTCTTGTTCAGGTGCTGCAAGTTCAGGTTTGTGTGACGTTTTGTGATCATCTGAAATATGTTCCGGGACATTTTCATTGAAAGCCTTGGTTAAATCATAAATGACCGAACGAGAATTAAGCTCAACAGCATACTTTTCGAGCTCTGAAGAAAACCTTAAATCATTTTTTGTCCTGAGTGATTTTAGGTAGGCAACCGTAAAACTTGAGCACCATGGATATAAGACCATAAGTTCTTTAAAAACTTTTGAATCCTCCAATGATAATTCTGAAGAAAAAAGCTTTAACTCAATATTTGCTTTATCTAATTCTACCAATTCGACAATAGTTTGTTTATAACATCCTGTGAAATCTGCTCATTGATATCTTCAATAAGCTGGGTTTCAACTGATGCTAAGTTAACATTAGATTCAAAATCGGCAAACCTTGAAACAGATAAAGGCATGGTTTCAGTTTCTGGCGCGTTAATGTTTATTTGGAAATTAATTCGAATCGTCAACCTGTTTTGTGAAGCATTGTCATCCTGCTGAATGGCTATAGGAGCCACATTATAAGCTGTTATATTACCGGAAATTTCTATCTCACCACCGTTGTCTGTATTTAATGCCAAACGCGTATTGTTCTGAACAGCGTCTTTAATGCGCTCAGTCAGCTGTGGACCATAGCTTAATGGACAATTGGGAGCTGAATTCTCTATCATCTCTACAGAAAATGACTTCCACTCCTCAGGCATTGACCCGGCGTCCTTAAAGCTTACACTTGAGGGCCAACAGCCAAACAAAACTGGCAGAATTAAAGTCAGAACTGCAACTAGCTTTCTCATTTATTTACTAGATTATATTCCTTTATTTTTCGATAAAGCGTACGTTCTGAAATACCTAGCTCTTGAGCTGCATATTTTCGTTTGCCACGATGCTTATCGAGCGCCTTCTTTATTAACTCCTTTTCACGGTCCTCTAGCGATAATGATTCTTCTACTTCTTGGTGCTCTTCAAAGTCAGGTCGGCTAACATCAATGGTTCGACTAGCTTCTGGAAGGATACGGTTCGGAGGGACAATTTCGTTTGAAACCTCACTATACATCTGATTTACATAATCACTTTGTGTATCGGATAATGCCACGTTTCCGTCTTTAGATAAAATATCGACAACCAATTTTTTAAGCTCACTCAAATCTTTTTTCATATCAAATAAGAACTTATACATCAGTTCTCTTTCTGAAAAATCATTTTGGGCAGAATTTTTACGCAGTACCAAGCCCGTGCTCTTTCGCTTCTCACTCAAGTAATTACCAAGAACAATGGGGTCAATTTCTCTAGTGGTTTCAATGACCGATAGCTGCTCAACTAAGTTTTTTAATTGTCGGATATTACCTGGCCAATCATTAGATTCTAATAATTCTACGCTTTTATCCACCAATTTAATAGCAGGCATTCTATATTTTTCTGCAAAGTCATGGGCGAATTTTCTAAATAGAAGATGAATATCGTCTTTTCTATCTCTCAATGCTGGAAGTTGAATCGGAACAGTACTCAAACGGTAGTAAAGATCTTCTCTAAATTTACCCGAATTAATCGCCTCCATCATATTTTCATTGGTTGCTGCAACTACGCGCACATCGGTCTTAATGACCTTTGAGGCACCCACGCGCATGAACTCACCTGTTTCAAGAACCCGCAACAACCTCACTTGAGTTTGCATAGGTAATTCAGCCACCTCATCTAAAAAAATAGTACCGCCATTAGCCACCTCAAAGTAACCCAACCTGCTACCCGAGGCTCCGGTAAACGAGCCTTTTTCATGACCAAAGAGTTCAGAATCTATTGTGCCTTCGGGAATAGCACCACAATTTACGGCAATATACTCTCCATGCTTTCTTGAACTTAGCTGATGTATAACCTGCGGGATAATTTCTTTACCCGTTCCACTCTCGCCCGTTACGAGCACTGAAATATCAGTTGGCGCAACCTGGGCAGAAACCTCTAGAGCACGATTGAGCAAAGGTGCATTACCAATGATCCCAAAGCGTTGCTTTATTTGTTGTACATTCATCCTATTCTTAATAATCAACCGCCTCACCAAGCAATGTTGCAGAGGTACAGTCTAGAATTTTTACATTAATATAATCTCCTTTCTGGAAATTCCCTTTTGGAAATACAACCATAGAATTCCTTCCCGTTCTTCCAGACATGTGCTCGTCGGATCTTTTAGATACCCCTTCAATTAACACTTTTTCCGTTTTACCCACTCGTTTTTTGTTGGACGCTAATGAATAAGCCAACTGCTTTTCGATGATTTCAGTTAATCTTTTAGATTTAACAGCTTCAGGAACATCATCTTCAAATTTTCTTTCTGCCAATGTCTTTGGTCTTTCAGAATATTTAAACATGTAGGCAAAATCAAAGGCAACAATATCCATAAGGGACAAAGTATCTTCGTGCTCTTCATCTGTCTCGGCACAAAAACCTGAAATGATATCAGTTGAAACAGCACAATCCGGAATAATTCTATGGATAGCTTCTATTCTTTCAAGATACCACTCACGCGTGTAACCTCTGTTCATTCTTTTGAGTACTTCAGAATGTCCAGCTTGAACAGGTAAATGAATATAGTTACAGATATTTTCAAATGAGGCCATTGCATGGAGTACGTCGTCAGTCATATCCTTTGGGTGAGATGTAGAAAATCTCACGCGCAATTCCGGAGAAACTTCGGCAACCATTATCAGTAGTTGCGCAAAATTAACCGTAGGCAATTCTTTATTTTTTATTTCTCCTTTATTTGTAATATTCCAACGGAATGAATCTACATTTTGACCTAGAAGAGTTACTTCGCGGTATCCTTTTGAGAATAAGTCCTGGCATTCCTGGACTATGGTTTCTGGATCGCGAGACCTTTCTCTACCACGAGTAAATGGAACAACGCAAAATGAGCACATATTGTCACATCCCCTCATAATCGTTACAAAAGAAGAAATCCCACCTTTGTCCAATCTAACAGGAGAAATATCTGCATAAGTTTCATCTCGGGATAGCAATACATTAACCGCTTTTTGACCTGTACCAACCTCGTCTATCAAATTTGGTAAATCTCTATATGCATCGGGTCCGGCCACTAAATCCACAAGTTTCTCTTGTTCGAGCAAAGATTTCTTTAATCGTTCTGCCATACAACCCAAGATGCCTACAACCATTTCAGGGTTTTCCGCCTTCTTCTTCTTGAATTCAGTTAAGCGCTTACGAACTCTTTTCTCGGCATTATCCCGAATAGAGCACGTATTGATTAATACAACATCAGCTTCGTCAACGTCTCTAGTTGTTGAAAATCCATTTTCACTCATAATAGAGGCAACAACTTCACTGTCTGAAAAATTCATCTGACAACCATAACTCTCAATGTAAAGTTTTTTTGAGACAGTAACATCAGTACTTTGGTCTATCTCCAACACCTCTCCTTGACGGCCCTCAAGAATTTCTTTTTCTTCTGTTGACATGAATTGTTTTTTGGTCTACAAATTTAGGCAAAACGTTATGGGTGACAAAATGTCAGAGACTATTTTTATGTTTTTTGTACTTCGCTTAACCTAGGTTAAATGAGATAAGTAACATTTTTTCGGAACAAAGTTTTGATAGTTAACGTTTAGATAACTTACATTTGCACACAATTCAGTAAAGTTATGTCAAAAAATTTAGTCATTGTTGAGTCACCTGCTAAGGCAAAAACCATAGAAGGATACCTGGGAAAAGATTTTATTGTTCGGTCTAGTTTTGGTCACGTTCGTGACTTAGCAAAGAAGAACGCGATTGATATCGAAAATGGTTTTAACCCTAACTACGAAGTGTCGCCTGACAAAAAACAAATTGTCGCGGAATTAAAGAAATTGGCGAAAGCAGCAGAAATTGTCTGGCTAGCAACTGATGAAGACCGAGAAGGAGAGGCTATTTCATGGCACCTAAAAGAAACACTTAAGCTAAAAGACGAAGAAACAAGAAGAATTACCTTTAATGAAATCACGAAAAAGGCAATCTTAAAGGCGATCACTAATTATAGAACAGTGAATCAAAAATTGGTCGACGCTCAGCAAGCAAGAAGAATATTAGACCGAATCGTTGGATTTGAGCTATCACCTGTTTTATGGAGGAAAATTCGTCCAAGTCTTTCAGCAGGAAGGGTTCAATCTGTTGCAGTCAAACTCATCGTAGAAAGAGAAAAAGAAATACAAGCACATGAATCCACCTCGTTTTATAAAACTAGCGGTATTTTCAAAGTTAAAAACGGAAAAATAAAAGGTGATATTAGTGGTTCTTTTGAAAGCAAGGAGGAAACAGAATCTTTTTTAAACTCATGTATTGACGCCAACTTCAAGGTACAAGATGTCCAAAAGAAGCCTGCAACTAAAAAACCTTCTGCACCTTTCACAACATCTACTCTTCAGCAAGAAGCAAGTTTAAAGCTAGGTTTTTCTGTTTCAAGAACGATGTCTGTCGCACAACGACTTTACGAGTCAGGACACATCACATACATGAGAACAGACTCTGTAAACTTATCAGAAACAGCAAGAGACGGAGCAAAAGAGGCAATTATTACCAAATACGGTGATGCATATTCAAACCCACAACAATACAGAACTAAATCAAGTGGAGCTCAAGAGGCCCACGAAGCGATACGACCCACGGATTTCGGAATGCCATCAGTTCAAATGGAAAGCGATGAAAACAAGCTTTACGAACTGATTTGGAAGAGAGCAATTTCAAGCCAAATGAGTGATGCGAAACTTGAAAGGACAACCGTCAAAATTGGTTCTGATGGACTTGAAAAATCTTTTGTTTGTAAAGGAGAGGTTATTGACTTTGATGGTTTTCTGTCGGTTTACATTGAAAGTAAATTGTCTGAAACTGAAGAGGAAGATACCCAAGGACTCTTGCCAAAAGTTGAAACAGGTGAAACTGCTGACCGAATCGAAATCAATTCGAATCAACGTTTTAGCCGTCCTCCAGCAAGGTATGTTGAGGCATCATTGGTTAAAAAACTAGAAGAACTAGGAATTGGCCGTCCTTCTACTTACGCCCCAACGATATCAACGGTGCAGAAAAGAGGTTATGTGGAGAAGAAAATAAAAGATGGTACGGAGCGTCATTATGTCTCCATGCTATTAAAAGAAGGGGAAATAGAATCCACTACAAAAAGCGAAATTACAGGAAGAGAAAAAAATAAATTATCTCCTACGGATATTGGTGTCGTTGTTACTGAATTTCTTCAGAAAAACTTCGAAGATATCATGGATTACCAATTTACAGCAATTATTGAAAACCAATTTGATGAAATTGCGAAAGGAGACCTAGAGTGGAAAAAAATGCTTGACTCTTTTTATAACCCCTTCCATTCAGGAGTTGAAAATACCATTGAGAATTCGGAACGGGCTACAGGCGAGAGATTACTTGGTAATCACCCAGAGAGCGGAAGAAAAATTATCACGCGAATTGGTAAGTTTGGTCCTATGGTTCAAGTAGGTGATGAAAAAGAGGATGGAGAAAAAGCAGAATTCGCATCTTTGCTGAGTTCTCAATCTATTTCTTCAATAACGCTTGAGGAGGCTCTTGAGTTATTTAAACTTCCGAGAATACTAGGACAGCACGAAGGAAAAGACCTCAAAGTAAATATTGGGCGATTCGGACCATATGTTCAAGTTGAAAGAACTTTTGCATCCATTCCCAAAGAAATTGACCCGATGGAGATTGACTTTGAAAAGGCATTGGAACTTTACTTAGAAAAAGTAAAGCAAAGTGAAGCCAATAAAATTAAATCTTTCGAGGAAGAGCCTGATTTATTTGTTTTAAATGGTAAATACGGTCCTTATATAAAGAAAGGAAAGGCGAATTATAAATTACCAAAAGGAACAGTTGCAGAAGACTTAGAACTAAAAGATTGTTTGGAAATCATTGAAAATCAGCCTAAAAAAACACGTGGAAAACGTAAATCTTCCAAGTAAACGATTGGCCAATTCTGTTTTGTTTATCTTTACCCTATGAATGGGAGTGTAAATAAGGTCATTCTTGTGGGAAATCTCGGTAAGGATCCTGAAATACGAAAACTTGAATCTGGCGCATTGTTGGCTCGATTTTCACTAGCGACATCTGAACAGTATACAGACAAGCTTTCTGGCAAACGCGTTGAGAACACGGATTGGCATGACATCTTGGTGTGGAGAGGCCTGGCTGAAGTAGCAGAAAAGTTTCTCAAAAAAGGAATGAAAGTATATGTCGAAGGAAAACTTAAAAAAAGAGCTTGGAAAGATAAAGAGGGACAGCAACGCTACAATGTAGATATAGTAGCTGATGAACTCACGATCCTTTCTAAAATGGAGCCAAAAGAGAAAACGACACATTCTTATGCCGCAGACAATACAAATAAAATCACTTCTAAAATTGAAGATTTAGACAATCAAAACGACGATTCACTTCCATTTTAATGACACACTCAGAACCTCCTCCCTTATTCATTTCAGCCATACATTTAGACAGCACCGTCATCGTTCTTAGTGCCGTTATTTTATTACTTCTATTACTATCTGCTTTGTTTTCAGGCGCAGAGTCAGCATACTTTTCACTTTCTCCAAAAGATACTGAAACCTTGGCGGAGGAAACAATAGCAAGCGAAAACAAAATCTTAAATTTACTAAAGCAGCCAAAAGAGCTTTTGGCAGCACTACTGATTGCAAACAACTTTGTAAATGTTGGTATCATTATCCTATCAAGCTACTTGATAAACTACTATTTCCCAATGGCGGACAATTACTTGCGCTTCTTTTTAGAAGTTATAGGTATTACCCTTTTAATCTTGATTTGGGGTGAGGTCATCCCAAAGATATTTGCGGTTAAAAACGCAACCTTCGTCTCCAATCTTATGAGCACACCAATTATAGTGATCAAAAAAACACCTCCTTTTTCATTTCTCGTTCGAATTCTGGTTAGAAGCTCTCGACTATTCGATCAAACAAAAAAGGGCAAAGTGAGTTTGTCATCGTCTGATTTAGAGCAGGCTGTCGCCATTACCAAAGAAGAATCTACAGATGATGAGCACAATATTCTAGAGGGGATTGTGAAATTTGGAAAAACCGAAGCATCACAAATTATGAAACCTAGAATTGAGGTTTCTGCTGTTGATGCAGAGATGAAATTTAGTGAAATCAAATCATTTATTTTAGACTGTGGGTTTTCCAGAATTCCAGTATATAAGGAAACAGCAGATCGAGTAATTGGAATACTATATATCAAAGATCTTTTGCCTTTTTTAAATCAAAACGATCAATTCAATTGGCTCAGCACCCTAAGAAAACCATTCTTTATACCTGAGAATAAAAAAATCAATGATTTGCTGCAAGAATTTAAAACAAAAAAAATGCACCTATCAATTGTTGTTGATGAGTATGGAGGAGCTTCAGGAATTGTAACATTGGAAGATATCTTGGAAGAAATTGTAGGTGAGATTACGGATGAATTTGATGAGGAAGAATTAGTTTATTCTAGAATTGATGAAGGTGTATATGTTTTTGAAGGAAGAACGTCACTTATGGATTTTTACAAAGTGTCGAAAATTGATTCTGAATACTTTGAGAAACACAAAGGAGATGCTGAAACCATAGGAGGGTTTGTCATTGAGCAGGCAGGAAGAATTTTAAAAAACAATGAATTTATTGAAGTTGAAAAATGTAAAATTATTGTAGAATCCTCTGACAAAAGACGGATTAAAACATTGAAAGTAATCACGAATAACAATGAATAGTTTTTTCAGCCTTTTATTATCAATCTGTGTTTTAGCTCTTGCCTCATGTTCTAGTGATCGACCTATTCCAAAACCTCCAACCTACTTAAAAGCTATGCTTCCTGAGCACAGCTACCATACAGAAAGTTTTGAGGCACCTTTTGACTTTAATGTTTCCGATTTGTACACACTTAAAAGCCCTGTAAATTGCGATAGTAGTTATTGTGAACAAGAGATCTATTTGGGTAGAGTACTCAACGGATCGATAAACCTCTTTTATAAAAAACTAGAGCACAAAGATTCCCTACCGAGCCTTATTAACTTTTCAAATAAGGAAGTTGACTTTCATAAAATCAAAGCAGACCAAATTGATTTTGACCAAATCATAGATCCCGAGCACAAGGTATATGGAACGCTATTTGAACTCAAAGGCGATGTGGCAACTAACTATCAATTTTATTTAACTGATTCCTTAAGGAATTTTCTCAGAGGAGAAGTTATTCTAAATTGTGTGCCAAATTATGATTCCTTAAGAAACGTCTTGACTTATATTAAAGAAGACCTGAACGTGATGCTGAATACATTCTCATGGAGAAAGAATTAAATAAAGTAGTGTTGTCTTTAGGTTCGAATATCGGTCAAAGAAAACAAAATCTAGAGCTAGCATATCAATATGTTGAGGAACACATAGGCCACATTGTGAAATCATCTTCATTTTACGAAAGCCCATCTCAAGGTTTTGACTCATGTAACGACTTTATCAACTCCTGCATTGGAATTGAGACGGCCGCCGAATGTAGAGAAGTGTTAAATAAGATTCATTGGATAGAGCAAACCATGGGACGCAAAAGAACAACACAAGGATACGAAGATCGAATAATAGATATTGACATCATATTATATCAAGAATGTATTATAAATGAAGAAGGGCTGAAAGTTCCACATCCCAAATACCTAGAGCGAGATTTTGTATTAGTACCGCTTAAGGAACTCGATTTCTTAACAGATCCAAGACCAAAATTTCAGGAGTCAAACTAAAATTTAGATAAATACATTAAAGATTACACAACATAAATTGTTGCTTCAGTTAATCTTATTAACTTTGCAGAATATTTTACAATTTTAAACTATTATGAAAAGGAATTCTTTCAAAGCATTTATGGGGTTTTTTATCTCATTTTTGATTCTCTCAAGCTGTACCCTTCTAAAGGATCTCGACTACACAGTTACGCCAAGTCCATTAGAAATGCATGGAGACAGTATTAAATTTTCTGTAACGGTCAATGTACCAGAAAAAGGAATTAACAAAAGCGTCAAAGCGGAAATCACACCGAAACTTGGTGACAAGGCATTGGGCGTATGGACAATCCAAGGAACAAAAATCCAAGGGAATGGAAAAACGATTGATACGAAAGCAGGTGGAACAGCGACATTTGAAACTTCATTGGCGTATGACCCATCTCTTGAGGCAGCAGATTTAGTTTTAACTGGAAAAATTTATAAAGGAGCGAAATCAAAAGAAAAAGGTGATCTTCCATCAGCGAAAATAGCTGATGCAACAATTGTTACACCTCTTCTTGCGAGAATGACATGTACAATGTGCACACAAAGTGATGAACTCGTTAGAGTTGTAGACAAAAGTGTCAATGCTATGATTAATTACAACAAAGGAAAGTCTTTGGTGAAATCACAAGAGCTTAAGGATGATGATATTGTTGCTTTAGTTTCATGGATTGCCGCTTCACAAGAAAATGAAAAGCTAGATATTCAATCTATATCCATTAGAGGTTATGCTTCACCTGATGGTGAATTTGCTAAGAACGGAGACCTTTCCACAGAGCGTGTAGAAAGTGCTGCAAAAGCATTCTCAAAATTAATGACGAAAGCAAAGCTTGAAGCATTTACTGATATCACATCATATGATCAAAAAGGTTTGGGTGAAGATTTTGAAGAATTCAAAAAACAATTGGCAGCTACAGATGCTATTTCTGAAGGAGACAAAAACCTTTTCATTCGTGTATTAGAAATGGAAAAAGATCCTGAGAAAAGAGAAGCAGAAATGGTTCGTTTAGGAAAATCATACACTCAGTTAGAGAAAGATGTTTTCCCTAATATCCGAAGAGCGGTTATAACTGTTAACTACAAAGAAAGTGGTCTTACCGACGAGGAAATGATTGCTTTTGCAACGAACAAAACAGATACACTTACAGTGGAAGAAGTATTGTTCACAGGAGAAACACTATTGAAAGATTTGAATTCTCGTATTTCGCTTTACGCTGCAGTAGCAGAAAAGATGAATGACAGTCGTGTTTATAATAACCTTGGATCACTTTACTATGTTCAAAACGATATTCCAAACGCAAAAGCAAATTTTGAGGCATCATCTGAGCTCAATGCTTCTGGAGAGGTAATGAACAATTTAGCTGCAATTTCTATGCTCGATGGTGATCGTGAAAAAAGTAGAGAGTTGTTCGCAAAGGCCAAAGGAATGGATGCAGACAAAATGAATGCAGTAAAAGCAAATACTGCTGGTCTAGATATTTTGGATGGCGCTTATGCCTCTGCTGAAGGAAATATTTCAGAGAACACCTTCAATAAGGCCCTTGCCCAATTACTTCAAGGCAACCTTTCTGAAGCTGAAGCTACATTAGCAGAAAGTGATGACAAAAATGATGCAGATGGACTTTACCTTGCGGCGGTTATGGCAGCAAGAGGAGGAACAGGAGCAAGTGATGTTGTTGCCAAGCTTAAGTTAGCGATAGAAGAAGATGCAAGCTTTAAAGCAAAAGCGGGAAAAGACCGTGAGTTTGTTAAATTCTTTGAAGACGCTGCATTTCAAGCGCTTGTAAAGTAAAGCCACAAAAAATAGATTTGAAAAGCCTCTTTTAGAGGCTTTTTTTATGCCTTACAGCTAGATAAAGTTGCTCGTCCTGACCAGGTGTTGGAATCAAGTTATAATTACAACCTAGCTCAAGACAATCCATGAGGGTAGAATAACCAAAAAAACCGAAGACCTGAGATGTCGTTAAAAAAAGCGCATCAACTGTAGTCATGTCGGTACTCGGAAAAAATCGTGTTTTTATGTTTTTCTCCTGCAGTAGAGACCTTACTGATTCTGGACCCACAATATTTTCTATTTCACCATTTTCTATTTGTCCTGCAAAAGTTTCCAACAATGTTTTCGAATATACTTCTGGACCATTAAAAACCAAAATACCTCTAAATCTCTTGGCTTTGCTTTTGTCTAAAGACTGAAATCGAGAATGACAACCGATATACAATGCATTTGTATATTTATTATCAAGCGATAATTTTCCTGCAAAACGCTTTTGCTCATCATCCATTATCCAAATCGAGCTAAAATTTAATATCTGTCTCCTATTGATAACATTACCTAATTTATACATACCGCTTACAGGAAGTTGAAGCTGATGTGTAATAAATATTGAGGGCACAAAACTGCTAATAAATCCATATCGCTGGTCTGAAATAAGCATATCCAACCTATGTTTTTCTACATAAGTACGAGCAAGTTGCTTTTCTGATCTCAAGAACTTGTATAGCTTTATTGACTTCAGCAGTATATCCATTTTGAACCGACCCTTTCCATTAAATTTAAATGGATATCCTTCATGGTGGACGAAAGTTACATCCTGAAGGTATTGACTAAAAATCAGCTTTTGTTGGCCATTACAAAAAATGAACAGCTTATTATTTTGTCGACATAATGCCTGAATTATCGGTATACTGCGGGTAACGTGACCCAAACCCCAGTTTAGAACTGAAATCCCAATGCGCTTGTCTAAAATATTGTGTGGATGAATCACCTTTTAAAATTAGAAAAATAGAGACTAAATCAACCGATATTCATTATTTTAGCCGAATATATTACAAAACAAGAAATGAAAGAGGGAACTGAATTTAGAAAATATGCGACAAAGCATATGGGTATCAATAGTACATTTGTAGACCATTATATAGAGTCTTCACTTACTCCGTACATTATTGAGGAGCGTTCATTAAATATGACACAAATGGATGTTTTCTCTCGACTTATGATGGATCGCATTATATTTTTAGGCACAGGAATCAATGATCAGGTTGCAAATATTATAAATGCCCAACTATTGTTCCTAGAATCTGTCGATGCAAAAAAAGACATCCAAATTTACCTTAATTCACCGGGCGGTTCCGTTTATGCTGGATTAGGTATTTATGATACTATGCAATATATCAGACCGGATGTAGCGACTATTTGTACAGGAATGGCAGCTTCAATGGGAGCGGTTTTACTTTGTGCAGGTGCTGATGGTAAAAGAAGTGCGCTAAAGCATTCGCGCGTAATGATTCACCAACCTTTAGGAGGAGCTCAAGGACAAGCTAGTGACATAGAAATAACTGCCCGCGAAATTCAGAAGTTAAAAAAAGAGCTTTATGATATTATTGCGACACATTCAAAACAAACCTATGACAAGGTTTGGGAAGATTCTGATCGAGATTACTGGATGACTGCACCTGAAGCTAAAGCATACGGTATGGTGGATGAAATTCTATTGCGCAACCCTAAATAAATGGCAACCAAAAAAACATCTTGTTCATTTTGTGGCCTTCCAAGAGAAGAAGTAAAAATCTTAATTGCGGGCGTCACGGGTCATATTTGTGAAAACTGTGCAAAACAAGCAAATCAAATTGTCGCAGAAGAATTTTCAAATACCCCTGAAAAACAAGCAGGTACTGCAAATAAACTTGATGTTAAGTTTCCAAAAGAAATAAAAGCAGAGTTAGATGAATATGTCATCGGGCAAGACGAAGCAAAAAAAGTGCTTTCAGTTGCGGTTTACAACCACTATAAAAGATTGAATGCAGATACTCTAGATGAAATTGAAATTGAAAAATCAAATGTCGTTCTAGTTGGTCGAACCGGAACAGGAAAAACACTACTAGCAAAAACCATTGCCAAGCTACTTAATGTTCCCTTTTGCATAGCTGATGCTACAGTTCTTACGCAAGCAGGTTATGTAGGTGAAGATGTTGAAAGTGTACTTTCTCGACTACTTCAGGTTGCAGATTATGATGTAGAGGCTGCAGAAAAAGGCATTGTTTTTATTGATGAAATCGATAAAATTGCACGAAAAGACGACAACCCATCTATTACAAGGGATGTTTCTGGAGAAGGAGTCCAACAGGCACTCCTCAAGCTACTTGAAGGCTCAGAAATAAATGTTCCTCCACAAGGAGGACGGAAGCACCCAGAACAAAAGATGATTCAAGTAAATACAAAAGGAATCCTTTTCATTTGTGGTGGGGCATTCGATGGAATAGAAAAACTCATTGCCCAGCGTGTCAACAGG
>MDSY01140709.1_pt1 | contig 16973 bp, 20 predicted proteins | sample 811131 | NCBI WGS metagenome assembly MDSY01 (sample SAMN05326643, study PRJNA326480) | marine metagenome | isolation source: seawater | place: Atlantic Ocean: South West | collected 2010
TGATGTTATTATAACAGTTGGTGTAAATCATGCATTAACAGAAATGTCTTCATATTCATCTATATCAATTTATGACGCTAAATATCTATGGGGGGTATATACTGTGGGTGATACTAAATTAAATAATACCGTATGGAATTATATCAATATAAATAATTATACTGATTCTATTTCAAAGAAAGTTTTACCATATATTTACGTATATGAAATAAGGAGAAACTGTAAAAATATATCGAATTGTATAGAAGTTCCTAATACTCCTTCATCGGATAAACCAACATTTATACCATTTAACGATACTATAGTAATAACTGAACGAATGTATAATAATCCTATTACACATGTAGGCCCTTCATTAGATGATGTAATTTTACCATTTACTATACACTTGAATAGTAAGGATATTTAATATTAAATTTGATTAATATATTTTATTATATTCATAATAATGATATTAAATACATCTATTAAATTATATGAAGAGGCTAGACTTCAGAATAAATCAGCTATAAAAAGATTAAAATATCCTCATAAATTATCTATAGATTCTATTAATATTTATAATAATACTGGAAAAACTATATACAAATTAAATACAACTAAATCCACTAATACAGTATGTATATTTCCCTCAATGATTTTTAAAGATAAAGATAAAGATGTATACAAACATTTTATTCAATATTTAAAAGATGAATCTTATACTTTTCCCAAAAATATGTATAATAAAAAAGTATATATCTGTAAAGTTTGCTATTGTAAATGGTTTCAATTTAATAGAACATTTATTAAAAAAATTTTATCAAAAATTCATTCGTTACCAGAATTTACACATAACCTTATATTAAAATATTGCGACAATACAATCATATGGAATAATGAAACTTTAAAGTATAGTCTTATTACCTATTAATTACATAGTTATTCTGACTTGCTGATACGGTAATAATCTCATTTGTTCTTTTATTAACCTCATCATTTTTTTTTCATCCTCATCCAATATAGCATTTTCTATACTATCAGTTAGTTGTTTAATTCTATTAGCTTTTTCTTCATCATCTGTACATTGTCGATTTATTTCTTGAATAGCTTTTTTATATGCATCTTGAATTTTAATCGTTAAATTAGATATATTGTTATCTGATTCCCACTTTTCTTCTATTTTTTTTTTAACTTTTGGATGATTTAATACACTTTCTATTTTTTTATTATACATTTTATATGCATCTTCTATAGCTTTCTTTTCCTTTTCTGTTGATTTTTCAACAATTTGATTTAAATCATTATTTATTTTCTTATTGGCTATCTTTAATTTTTTCATTTTATTTCCTACTTGTTCTATAAATTTATTGGATTTTATTATTGTTTTATTGTCCATTTTTACTTATATAAATATATAAATAAAAATAATTTTGATTATTTTTTAAATTTATAATAATAATAAATGTATTATGCAGTATATGAAGGAAAAAGTAAAGGTATTTACTACAATTGGAATGATTGTAAATCTCAAGTATTCGGCTATAAAAATGCTAAATATAAAAAATTTAATAATTTCGAAGCTGCTCAATATTTTTTAGAAAATGGAAGTGTTCAAGAAGATAAAAATTCCATTCAGAATGATAAAACAGATATGAATACGAATACATTATCCAATTATATTGATATATATACTGATGGTTCTCTTATCCGAAAAAATAGCTATATTGGATGTGGCTATGGTATTTATATACCCGAATTAAATATAAAAACGTCTTGTATTTTGTATGAAAATAAAACTAATAATAGAGCCGAATTAAAAGCTATAATTGATGCTATAAATATAATGAAATCTAAAGGAAAAACAAATTTACATATTCATACTGATTCACAGTATTCTATATATATATATGGTGATACTGGTATAAGATATCAAAAAAAAGATTTTAAAAATGTTATCAATAAAGATTTAGTAATCGAAGCATTGAAATCTAAGGAAAATATGAAACTTTATTTCAGTCATATAAAAGCTCATACAGGAATAATAGATGATCATTATAAAGGTAATGATTTAGCGGATGATTTAGCCAATAAATCTGCCGTGAAAGATTATATTAACCAGGATAAAAAATGGCTTAATTATAGCTATAAATTTGGTAAATATGATTGTATACTTAATAATATACCTATTGAATATATCAAAGAAACTATAAATAGTGATGGGTATATTAATCTTTGTCGAAAAAATGAATCACATCGAACATTAAAAAATATATTGCTTCATTATATCGAATTAGTTTCATAATTAACTATATTAAACATAATATTACTATCATATTTAAATTCATTTATTTTATTCACTATATCCATCATATAGTTACTAGATAAATCTTTATTTTGAAACGCTTTTGTCACAGATAATTGATAATTTGAACCAGATATATATTTAATAGGTAAATTTAAATAATCCGACAATTTATTTATAAATAAAATAATAGTATTTATACCGTTTAAATCCAAGGTATTAATTTTTAAATTTATAATTATAATATACATGGGTTCATGTATATATGAGCTTAAAATATCTGTATATTTAATTTTAAAATCTTGATTATCAATATTTATTAATTCAGAAAAAAAACTTTTATTTTGATAAAATTTATTTAAATAATCCTTATATGTGTTTATATTTATGTTTAAATTCCATAAGTTATCGTTAATAAATGATACAATCATATCTTCATTTTTTTCGATAGATGGATTATGATACCATATAAATGACTTAATCAAAGATTTTCTTATTTTTTCATACAGTTGTAAATATTCTATAAAAACTTTTTCGTCTTCCAAATCAACAGACTTTTTAGATAATTCTATATACTGTATATCATTGGAAATCACACATAACACCATTTTTTTTTGTATTTAAGATATTTTTTAATATTTTTTAGTTTTTTAATATTTGTTAATTCCTTATAAGACATAAAACCTTTTAATTTATATTCCTTTAAATAGCAGGTAACTCCAGTATCAGTGTATGATAGTATTTCTGAATAGACTAGATCATTTATATTTGGTATAGTATGTTTATAATAACGAATATTATCAATAGTTGTATTATATATATTATTCATTCATTCTATTGTAAATATGCGTTTATATAATTATTATATAAACTAATATTTTTGTAAAAATACAATATTTTATCATATAAATAGATAAAAAATAAATACTTTAAAGGTATTTTTATATATATAAATATGTTTAGTGAAATTTCGAGAGGTACGGCTATTAACAATAAATTGCTGATAGATAATAATCTTAAAAATATCAATATAAAAATTGCATATATTGTTAATAATCAAGTGTGTGCTTGGAGAAAATTAATTAAAATTGAAAATAATTCTTATGGAAAATGGATTATTAAATAGAAAATTAAATAATAATTAGTATTTTTTTTATTATATATATTATATATATATGGGAATCAAAAAGAATTTTAAAAATCAGAAGGGTGGGCGAGTAACATTGCCTTCCGAATATTTTGGACAAAATTCAGGCAGATATTTTGAAGCTGGTGCAAAAGAATTAAACATTCAAAACTCGGCATATGGTAAAAATAATGCTACTTCTAGAGGTATATTAATTGATAATAATTTAATGGGTCCCGAATTAGGACCCACTTCCACATCGGGTCTCCAAACTGGTGGAAGTTTAGAATCGAATAAATTTATGTATATAACAAATCCAGCTACAAAAAGAAAAGTTAATATTTATGGAAAGATAGGAAGAAAGGTTTTACAAAATTATATGAATGTTATGAATGGAGGGGTTGATCCAGAGCTTGTAAAATAAATTTTAATACATCTAAAAGTAAATTATTTATAAAAAAATTTAATAATTAATTCTTATATTATAATAAATGCATATATTTATTATATATATATTACTAATATTATTATTATTTATTTTATATTTCGTGTTAAATACGTATTTAACGAATAATATAGAAAAATTTACATATGAGGGCTTTAAGGGTAGACCTAGTCAATCTCCTAGATTAAGTACAAAATCTTCATTATCGGGATTTAAAGCCGGATTAAATGGATTAGGTTTAAATTCATTTGGTCAAGTAGGTTCAATGAGTCAATTTAAAAACATAAACATAATAGGGGGGTCAAAAGGTATGGGTGGTAAACGATTATTTGGGCCCTCTTTAGGATTTTTTTATAATTATGGGGATAAAACATGGCATTATGGTTATTTTGATATATTTAGCTTTTCTATTAAAAGTTTTTCATTGGGTATTTAATTTTAATATAATATATACTATATATTATACTATGAATTATATTTCATGGTTTAGTGATTGTAATTATGATAATAAGAATTTAGTTGGAGGCAAAAACGCATCATTAGGAGAATTATATAAGCTTTCGCAACAAGTAAATTTTAATATATCAAATGGTTTTGCTATTACAACCGAACTGTATAGTTCATTTATAGAAACTAATAACATTAAAAATATTATATATGAAAAAATAACCTCTTTAAATTGCAATGATATAAATGAAATAGATAAAGTATCTGATGAAATTAAAAATATTATTTATAATAGTAATTTTACAGATGATCAAATTAAATCGATTAAATATAATTATAATCATTTATCAAAAGTAAATAATATAGAAAATTTAAGTGTAGCAGTAAGATCTTCTGCTATAGCTGAAGATTTACCAAACGCCTCATTTGCGGGACAACAAGATACATATTTAAATATATGTGGTATAGATAATTTAATTTTAAGTGTTAAAAAATGCTATGCATCCCTTTTTAATAGCAGAGCTATTTCTTATAGAAATACACATAACATCAATATGGAAGATGTTTTAATTTCAGTTGGTATACAAAAAATGATACGTTCAGATATAGGATCTGCCGGTGTTGCTTTTTCTATAGATCCTGAAACTGGATATAATAAAGCTGTTATAATTAATTCTGCATTCGGATTAGGTGAATTAGTAGTTAGTGGTGGAGTAAAACCCGATGAATTTATAGTTGACAAACGAGTTTTAAAAGATATTAATTGTGATCCAATTATATCTAAAAAATTGGGCAATAAAAATAATAAAATAATCTATAGTAAAGATGGTATACAAGAAATTTCATCTAATTTAATTGAAAAAGTTAATTTTAGTTTATCTAATATGCAAATAGTAGAATTATCTAGAGTTATTCTTTCTTTAGAAAAAGAATATAAAAAAATGTTTAAGGAAAATACTGGTATTGATGTAGAATGGGCTTTAGATGGCACTGATAATAAATTATATATTATCCAAGTACGACCAGAAACAGTTCATTCAAATAATACCGTTAATAAATTAGTTAAATATTCTCTAGTTGAAGATGGTGATATTTTAATTGAAGGTGTTCCAGTCGGTGAAAAAATTAGCACGGGTTGTATTAAAAAATTAAATGATATTAGTGAATATAATAAATTTAATAAAGGTGATATATTACTAACAGATATGACCACTCCTGACTGGGAACCAATTATGAAAATATCTAGTGGAATTATAACGAATAAAGGTGGAAGAACATGTCATGCTGCTATAGTAGCACGAGAGCTACAAGTAAATGCAATAGTAGGATGTGGCAATGCGACTGATATTTTAGAAGATAATCAATCTGTTACAATGTCCTGTGCTGATGGAAGAGGTATAATATATAAAGGTATATTAGAATATGAAAAAGACAGTTTTGTTGTTAAAGTAAATAATAACTATCCAATTAAATTTATGCTAAATGTAGCAACACCTGAATTATCTTTTACTTCTAGTATGTTACCTAACAAGGGCGTTGGTTTAGCTAGACTTGAGTTTATTATTACAAATTATATTAAAATACATCCTATTGCATTATGTAACTATCCTAATATAAGAGATGATATAAAAAAACAAATTTATAATATAATTGGTAATCACGACAATGGTAAATGGTTTTTTATTAAAAGGTTAGCTAGGGGAATTGCACATATTGCCTCTGCATTTTATCCAGAAAATGTAGTTGTTAGACTATCCGATTTTAAATCGAATGAATATAGAAATCTTATAGGTGGAGAGTTATACGAACCATTTGAAGAAAATCCGATGATTGGTTGGAGAGGAGCTTCTAGATATTATTCAGAATATTATAAAAAAGGATTTGAATTAGAATGTTTAGCTATTAAATATGCGAGAGATTCTATGAATATGAGTAATATTATAGTAATGATACCATTTTGTAGAACTCCAGATGAGTGTAAATTGGTAATTGATATAATGAAATCTCATGGTTTAGAGAGAGGCGTTAATGGGATGCAAATATATTTAATGTGTGAAATACCGAGTAATGTAATAGAAGCAGATAAATTCAGTGAATATATTGATGGAGTATCTATTGGTGGTAATGATTTATTACAACTAACTTTAGGCGTAGACAGAGATTCTGAAAAAATTGCTTCTTTGAGTAATCATAGAAATTTAAGTTATAGAAGAATGATTCAAAAAGCGATAAATGATTATAAAGAACATAATGTTAAAGTAGGATTTTGTGGACAACAACCATCCGATAGTATAGATTTCTGTAAATTTTTAATCAACGAAGGGATTGATTCTATTTCAGTTACACCAGATTCTATGTTAAAAACGTTGGATAAATTATCATAATACTTGATTAATACTTAAACATATCTTTACTTAATAAATTAGGTTTAATGGTATTTCGATTAGAAGATGCAGTCCGTATTATGCATATATCACAATTAAGTACTAAAAATATTTTGTACGATTCAATATTAGCAATGTTTTTTTTTTCAGTAGTTCCTTTAATATCACATTATTTTAATAATCCTGGTAAAAAACTGATAGGATTGTTAAATTATTTTTATATAGGAGGGTATAAAATTGAATTACAAGGTAAAATTACAATGAACAAATATGGTCTTGTAACCTATACATTTACAGATAATATTAAAAGTATTTTATTTTATATAAATAAGAATATTACCAATTTTAATATACATAGTCTCCAAGAAATAATTACTGATCATAAATTGCATTTAGATAAAATAGATAAAAAGGTATTAGAATCTAATTTAATAATAAATCAAATTAATTTTTTTAATATTACTGAAAATATTAAATGTAAAATAGATATAAGTAAAGACGAACAGGAATATGTTAGCGGTAAAGAGGGCACACAAACTGAAAAAATGCTTTTATCAGTAATCTTGCGTAATGATAAAGATATAAAAACTATTATAGATTTTTTAAATAAAATACGTCATGAATATATTGAGTATACTTCTCAAAATATACTATCAAATCAATTTTATTTTGGAATAGATAACATAGATAGTGATGCAAATAAAATTAATTACTCTGAATATCAGTTTATTTCAAATGTAAAATTCGACAATATCTTTTTTGAAAGTAAAAAGGATGTATTAGATTCTATAAATTTTTTTATTAAAAATAAAGATTACTATTCAAACCATGGTCTACCATACCGATTAAGTCTTCTTTTACATGGAGAACCTGGTTGTGGAAAAACAAGTTTAATTAAAGCTATTGCAAATTATACAAAAAGACACATTGTAAATATAAATTTTAAATCTATTAAAAATAAAAAAAATCTTGAAAATATTTTTTTTTCTAATACAATAAATAATTATAAAATTAATAATGATAATAAAATATTTATTATAGAGGAATTCGATGTAAATGCAAATGAAATATTAAATGATCGAAATATAAATTATTTATCTAATACAATTGATACAATTAAAAATGCGGCTTTATTTAATGAAAGTAAAGATAATACAAAAAATAAATCAATACAGTCATCTTTAATACAGGAGTTACAAAATAATACGCTTACCTTAGGAGATATATTGGAAATATTTGACGGAGTAATAGAAAATTCAGGTAGAATTTTAATAATTACAACAAATGATTATAGTAAATTAGATAAAGCATTAATTAGACCAGGAAGAATAGATAAAATTATAAATTTTAAAAAATGTAGCAATGATATATTATATCAAATTATTGATAACTTTTACAATGATATTGATAAAAATCTTTTAAATAAAATTAATAATTTTGAAGAATATAAATATACGCCTGCGGAAATTATAAATCAATGTTGTTTATACAAAAATGATCCATCTAAACTAATTGAAATTTTATCTAATAATATCTAAACAATTTTAATCAGTCATCCGACAGTTTATATAAAAAATAAATATTATTTATACATTTTTAAATAATATTTAACAGTGATAATTTTAAAATAGAATGAATGATATACTATTTATTTTATATTAATGTTACCTATTCTATATTCACCGTTATTAAACCATAAATTATTAATTATACCTAATTTAGTACTATATATTGATAGAAATTCTTTCAAGAAAGCACCGTGAGTTATTACTACTAAAGTTTTTACTTTATTGTTTACAGTTAGATCTAATAACCAATTATAAAATTCGTTACATCTACATACTATTTTATCTTTATCTTCTGAATTACTAGTTAATTTGTATACATCATCACATTCTTTAATAGATGTGAAGTCTACATTACTGTAGTTTGTAGAAATTTTACTAATGCTTTCTCTATAATCACATCTATTTTTAACACATTCTCTAATTATATCTAAAGATATAACTGGTATATTCGACCTTTCTTTAAACATACCCTCATAAGTTTCTAATGTACGTTTAAGTGGCGATACTAATACTAAATCTATATTTTCATTCATAAATTTTTCATAAAGATTCATAGCCTGTTTTTTTCCCACAGAAGTTAATCCGGGATATAAAATATCCCAATTAGGATTATGTTTATTTTTACTAGAAGAATCATTTAAATTATGATAACCTTCACCGTGTCTTACAAATACTATTCTCATTATTACTATATTAATATTTAATAATAAATATTTAAACGTTTTTGTTAATTTCGATAAATTGAAATAAATATTTATTAATCAGATGTATCTTGCATCTTAATTACATATTTTATACATTCGTTTATATGTTCTACTAATATTATTTTAAAATTATCCTCTTCTTTTATATGATTATTTTTAAAAAGCCTCTCTAAGTGTTCTTTATTTTCTTTAGGAATTAAAATAACCTGTGCTCCAGCTTTTTTTGCACCGTTCAATTTAGCTTCCAATCCACCTATTGCTGTTATTTTACCTTTTAAATCGATTTCACCTGTTATTGCTATATGTGAATATATAGGTTTTTTTGATAAATGACTATAAATAGCCAAACATATACCCGCTCCAGCAGATGGTCCGTCTTTAGGTATACTTGTAGATGGACAATGAATATGTAATCCTATATCTTTGAGATCTATTTTATCTTCTGGATCAAAATCACGTTTATAGAGGTGATATGCTACAGATTTAGCACATTTCATACTTTCTTTCATTGTATCACCTTGGGTACCGGTTAATTCAAATTTACCATCCCCTATATGATCAGATACCTGTATTGGTAGTATTCCCCCTAATCCTAAACAATTTGCATATAGTCCATTGATTTGACCTACTGATGAACAACTGCTTGAAATGACTTCTTCTTTTATTTTATCTCTTTCACTAAAAACAGAATCTATTAATTCTTGATTAATTTCTAATTTTAAATGAGGATCCATTAACATTCGTAAGTTTAATTCATTAATCAATTCGTCCAATAATCTTTTTAATTGCCTAGCTCCTGCTTCTTTGGTGTAATCATATATTAAACTTTTTATAATAGAATCAGTAATAATAATATCATTTTTAGTTAAATTAATCATGTCTGTAATTTCGGGTATTAAATGTTTTTTAGCAACTATTAATTTATCATTTAGTCTTAATGGTTCAGTTTTAATTACAGTCATTCTATCTAATAAAATTGGATCTATTTGATTACGATCATTAAATGTAAAGACCATTAATGATTTAGATAAATCTAGAGGAATTCCATCAAAATATTTATCGTAAAATTCTTCATTTTGACTAGTATCTGTTAAATGTATCAGTATACTGGATACTTCTTTTCCATTTTCAGAATTACTTACTTTATCTAATTCATCAAATAATAATATTGGATTCATACATTTACAATCCATTAATATATCAACAATTCTACCCCATGTTGAACCTTGATACGTATATCCATGTCCTACCAAAGTACTTGCATTACATGAACCGCCTAATGGTATGAATCCAACGGGCCTAGGTGAATTTTTATCATCTACTAGACAATTGGCTAAACCTTTTTTAATTAAGGTAGTTTTACCATTTCCAGGAGGCCCTTCTAAACCTAATATCATACCCGACTGTCCACCTGATATCCATTTTGCAAGTAGCCTTTTAATTTGTGTTTTTACTAATTCATGTCCGTGTATATGGTCAGATAAAATTTTATTTACTTTTTCCATATAGACGATTTGTTTATCTACGGATGTCTGAATATAATTTGATAATTCTGAAATATCAGTTTTACATGGTGTATCTTTACTATTAATAGATTTCAAATAATTAAGACTTTTAATCATATTTTTATCTTTAATCTTAAAAGTGGGATATTTTTTATTAAATTTTTCAAACTTTTCAGTGTAACTATTATTTAAATCCGATTCATGTCTGATTTTTCCAAATGGAATTTTTAATAATCCTTCTAAATATTTGTATGCTTTAGAGTCACCGTCATTTGACTTGTTTATTGTTTTTAATTTATCATATGCTTTTCTTTTTATTTTTTCACATGCATTTAAATTTTCAATTTGTGTTTCAAATGGTATATCAATATTATTATTTAAGCTATTATTTTTTATAAATTTAATATTATCTAGAAATTTACGATATTTAAATGCTAGTAAATCTTTAGAAAACGGAATTTTAGAAAACAATCCCCGTGCTTTTTCAATTAAATTAAATTCTAATAATAATGTTATCAGTTCAATCTTAGAAATATCAGGTAAAAAACTATATTCGCATACTATAACTGATAATTCTATTTTTTTATAAAAATCAATTTTTTCTTTTTGATTTTTAATCTTATTAATTAGCCTTCTTGTATCAACCGTTAAACTATCACGTAAAGAAATACAATTTATATATTTGTCGGCCTCATCATTTTCAAATTTTAATTTTAACAATTCTGATTTAATATTATTATAATTAATTTTATTTCTATGAATACCTAACATATCTCTATCTATTAAACCCATTAACCTGATTTTATGTTTGATAAGTGTAATTTGTAAATATATACCATTTTGATGTCCATATGTTGTTTGTAAGGGCGGTTTTATGTCGTACACATTTATTTCCAATTCTTCATCTTTAGTATTTTTTTCAATTTTACAATTAATTGGTACTATTAAATTCATAAAATTTTTAATAAAACTACTTGTATCTACTAAAGAATATTCATCATTTTTAGTAAAATCTACCCAATTAAATTTTTCAGGTATTGATAAATTATCAATTGTTTTATGTACCGATAAATATCCATTATTAGTTACTATATTAATCCATCTTTTATCTAGTAATGAAAGTCCTAAATCTTGAACATTTAATTTAAATTTATCTAAAGATTGTATGTCTTTAATAAATTTACTAATAGTATAAATTTTTTTGTACCTTAATTCAGTTTCTAATATATTATTTTCGATGTGATTTAACATTTTAAATGCTTTTTTAATTAAGGAGGTTTTACGGATATAAATTGTTACACATTTATTAACTAATAAATTTTTACTAAATATCTCTTCTTTTTGTTGTATTTCATTTTGTTGTATTTCATTTTGTAGCATCGCAAGTATAAGTATAAATTGAGTTATACTTTTAAATACATATAATTAAGTTATCAATTTATTTTATGATAAGAATTGTTGTACTATTTACAATTAAATAATTTCTATATATTCAAATATATAGAAATTATTTATTTAAATTTACTCTGATTTTTCTAGTTGTGGTTTTACAATATTATTGACTAATTCAGTTCCAACTTCAACATCTGCGTCATGTCTACTTATTTCATTTAACTGTACCTTTTTAGCCATATTTAACATGAATTGTAATCTATTAGAATCAAATTTATCAGTCATTGCCATTTTAAATATAGTTTCATGATTTTCAAATAAATAATTATATTTACTTTTCATTTTATTATGAAAACTATAATCTGTAAATTTTTTAGTAGCTATGTTATCAATATAGTCTGTGTTTAATTCATTTGCCATTGTATGTATTTTTGAAATATCTATATTCATCATATATATTTATATGATAAACTCTTTAATATTAAATATTTTTAAATAAATAAATATTTATAATAAATATATCTGTAAAAAAATCTCATAACATAGTATATGAACGAAAATACTTATGGAAGAACATTAAATGTGCCTAAAGAATTACCTGCTGGAATTCTTCCTGGGCCCAGTTATAATGGTGGTGTAACAATTGGAGAAAAATGTAGTGGTGCTCATTGTTCAATACCAGTTACACCTACTAGTGGATACATGGTTTATAATAACTTAAGAAGTGCTAATCCTCCTAAAGAAGCTTTATATCATTATCCTTCGACTTATAGATTAGGTAACAATTCAGATATTAATCCTAATATTGCTAAATATACAGGAACAAGATTGAATCCCGGTCCGTTTAACATTGAAGTTAGAGAAACCGCTGAAACATTTAAATATATCACTAATCCAGCTACGGGCATTAAAGTTAATACTAAATCTAGAGAAGGTAGGCATATTTTAGAAAAATATATTAATTATAGTTAAATATATAAAACTATTTCAAATATAATTTATCATAATTACTATTATAATAAATTACAAAGATCTTTTTAACACTTCATTATCGCTAATATCGCCTATATTTTTACATCTAAAAGTATTAGATGTAATATTTTTAATTTCAAGTTTTTTAATATCATTATAATTCGATGGCTCACTTTGTTTATCATATTTAAAAAAACTTGCATTATTAGGTGGTAAAACACATCTGTTATTCATAACACAATCTTCTTTTAATACATAATCACGATCTTCTATATAATTATACCCATCTGTATTTAAATTTTCTAAATTTTTAACGTAATACATATTTTTACAATTTTTAGTAGGAAAATTAATATAGTCTTCTTTAGTTATAATATTAGTATTACTATTACTCTTATTCTTACTCTTACTATTATTATTACATAATTCCTTTATGATATATATTAGTAAACCTACTATTAATACACTTAATAATACTAAAATAATAAAAAACTGCATATATATATTATTTAATTATATTTTATTATTGAATATGTGTATTAAATAATATACTATCAATTTTAAAATATAATAATTATGTATTACAATTATTCGGACACAATCTTTATTGTATATACTATATATGTATTTGTAAAGAAATAGGACAATGATCCGAACCATAAATTTCTTTATGTATTAAACAATTTATTACATCTTTAGATTTAGTATCAGGAATTATAAAATAGTCTATTCTCCAACCCCTGTTATTTTTACGTAAATGTGGAAATCTCTGATCCCAATATGTATAATTATTACCTTCATTACATTTTATTCTAAAAGCATCTATATATCCCATATTTAAATGCCTTTGAAAACCCTCTTTTTCCGCATCCAAAAATCCGACTCGTCCCCTTTTTTTATTAGGTTCATATACATCAATATCTTTATGAGCAACATTTAAATCACCGCATACTATAGTAGGTTTTTTATTATTTAAATTACAAATAAATTCTCTGAATGCATTGTCCCAAATATTTGTTCTAAATTTAAATCTATCTGATTCAATACATTGTGAATTAGGTGTATATACATTTACTAATATAAATGTATCATATTCTACAGCTGTTACCCTCCCTTCCAAATCAATGTCCGGTGGACTTAGTAATTCTCCTTTTATTTTACTCCAAATACATGTACCACTAAATCCTTTTCTTTGTGTAATACCTTTATTATTTTGCCAATATCTATAAGGATATAATTCTTTCATATTTTGAGATAAAGTAACTTGTGTTTCATCTGCCTTAGTTTCTTGTATACATACCATATCAAACTCCATTTTGGAAAGAAAATCAAAATCCCCCCTTTTTAATGAAGCTCTAATTCCAGCAATATTCCAAGATAAAATGTTTAGCATTTTATTACTTAATGGTTGTAAATATTGTATCAAATTTATATTTCATTTTTCACAATTAAAACTTACAAATAAACGCTTTTATATTAAAAAGTATTTGTTAGATTTTAAAATTTTTACTATTAAATATCATGTCATATCGGTCCCTTTCTTTTTTTTTTGTTCTAACTTTTAAAAATTCAAAATATTTATCAGATAAGTTGTATCTTTCATTAATTTTAATCGCATTTGGATATCTATCGATGTGTTTCAAAATTACTCCTAATCTAACTCTCATTATCATTGCAACTTGCCATATTCTTTTGTGTGTATATTTTTTTGATTTATATAATTTTTCTAATTTTTTAATTGTATTTTTTACATCAAGTACGGTTTTATATTTAATAGAAATAGTATCTTCTGGATTTTTATTTATATAAACATCAAAACTTTTTTTTGGATCATCTGGATTATATAAAAAGGATTGTTTAGATTTTGATTGATTAGTTTTTTGTTTTTTTTTACAATCTATATATGGGGCACATGAACTTTTAACACTAAACGCTTTACTTTTAGTATTCAAACAATATTTTTTACTATATTTTCTCGGTAATTTAAACACTTTTTTATCGCTTAATCTAGTACACTTTTTAGAATCATTTTTATCCATACAACAATCTTCCATATATTATATCGCAATATAATTAGATATATTTAAAATTTATATAATCATGTATTTAACCATAGATAAGTTTTCATATAAACGCCTTAACATATACGGAACCATTAAATGATATGGTCCATAGGGTATATAAACATAGACCTTTTCATTCATATTTTTAAAATAATTTTCTCGCATTCCTTGTAAATGCGCAAATTCAAAAATATTTTTTTCATTTAAACTTTTACCAAATTCACATGAAAAAGTATTATGAGTTGCTAAAATTACATTACATGGAGTACCATTCAAATTTTCATTATATACTTTTAAAATTGCATTATTATATGATTTATCCGTCAAATGTTTATCTATAAATAATTCCCCAGTGTTATATTCAGTATTCCAATAAGCACCTCTAACTAATTTAGCATTAAAAGGAATGTTTAGTTTATTACAACGATTTATATCTTTTTGAATTTGATCTAAAGAATCTAGTCTATACATCTGATATGTTTTATAGATCTTTATCGAATCATGTATTTTTGGATTAAATATAATATCATTTACGTATGATTGATATTTATTATTATTACTGACTGTTTCAGCATCTACAACTAAATTTATTTTTTTATCTATACATACATTAACTATATCATTTATATTACTAACATTATAGTTAAATGAAGATAATTTAATTGCTATTAAATAATTTTTAGGTAACATTTCTAATAAATTTTTATATTCATAATATACTAAATCGTATTTACTATTATTTTCTACTGCATAATTTATAATCGGTGTTATGTTGTTATTCATATATACATTTGCCTTTGTAATAGCACATTTATTAGTATTTCCTGATATAAATCTAAACATTATTATATTTATATATTTATTTATTTAAATTATAATATTTTTAATATATTAAATGGTATGTAAAATAAATTGTATGATTGCAGGTGTATTTATAATAGCTACTATATATATGTCTTTTATGACTGATAAATTATCCATTAAAAAAAACTTTAAAGATACACTTTCTGAATCACAAAAAAAGATATATCAAAACATAATAAATGAAAGAAGAATCATTTATTTTAAAGGATTTGGTATTGGTATAGTATTATCATTTATAATAATTTTAATGGAATATTATACTAAAATATTAAAATTATCAACAGATTATTTGGCATGTTTAATAGCGTCTATCACTTTCTTAACTGTATATTTTTATTATATACTATCTAAAAAATCCGATTGGCTAATTTTACATTTAAATAATAACAAACAAAGAAAAGAATGGCTAAACGTTTATAGAAAAATGCAAAGAAATTTTCATATGGGTTTAATAATAGGTATAATTGGAGTATTTTTTTTAGCAAGAGCATTTGATTGTAAATAATTATAAATTTAAAATATTTCTATGATATTTATCTGATCTTTTCTATCTCCCTTAGCCCTTAAAATATAAGCATTGTTATATTTATTATTCCAATCCAAATTTAAAAGAAAGTAATAATAAAACAACACATATTACAATCACATTATCTAACAGATACAACTGGTTCTCTCGATATATAATTATTATTTATTTTACTACTAATATTTAATAAATTATCCATCTTTTTCTCTTTAAATTCTTTATCAAATAACTCTGGATCTATATCTGTATTTATATAGAAATTTTTAAGAATACATTCCATACAACTATTACTTAAATAATATTGTTTATCATATAATGATAAAGTATATGTTTCATCGCATAAATCTTTACATGTTATATTTCCCATTTATTATATATCATTGAAAATTAATTTTGCTAAATTGACTATATTTATTAATACTATCGTAAAATAATGCTTTTTTTAATAATTCAGTTTTACATTTATTATAATAAAGTATTTTAAATTCTTTTCTGCACGTAGGGCAGTTTTTTTTTATATTAAACCACTTATCTATACATTTATTATGATAAATTGATTTACAACCACAAGGCAAAATTATAAATTCATTAGTAATGTTTTTTAAACATATAAAACATTTCATTCATTGGTTATTGTATTTACATAATCTTTAATTTAGTTAAAATCTATAAATTTATTTATATATATATACA
>MDSY01045549.1_pt1 | contig 16969 bp, 13 predicted proteins | sample 811131 | NCBI WGS metagenome assembly MDSY01 (sample SAMN05326643, study PRJNA326480) | marine metagenome | isolation source: seawater | place: Atlantic Ocean: South West | collected 2010
AGGTTCATTGATTGAAGTTTTTGAAACTTACGAGAAGAATTTCTCGATGAATTATTTGAACGAGAGGCTGACCTTGTCATACGCCCGGGAGTAGCGGTAGAGATGCACCTTTGTACATATTGATACGAATACATGTAACCTACATGCGTCACGAATATATTATGCTTTAAAAGTGTATCATGCTTAAAACATTAGACTAGACCACCATCATATCCACGGCTGCGCCCGCCACGCGCTGCCAGTACCACGGCATCCACTGGTCGAGCCAGATGCCGCACCCCAACAAGAACGCGTGTATGATATGCCACCTCACCGCTAAGTACTTCGTCTTGAACAGTTTTTCCGGGGTGGCTTGGTTGTCGGAGGCGAATTCGCCTGCTACAGCTGCCAACGGTAAAGCTAGAAGCACTCCAACGGCGCCCATGATGGGTAACAGCCCGGCTGCGGCCAACGCCACCGCAATCACATGATGCGCCATCAATCCTTTCTTCAATACATCAACAGCTTTCACAACTCCAAGCCGCACGATGGGACTCATCTTCCCCGCGGCTTTGTCGCCTTGTTCCTGGTGCAAGTGCGATGCGAACAGAATCACGGTGGTGGTGCTTCCGATTAACGCAGCGGCGCCTAGCACGCCTGGGTGTAGTAAGCTTGACGCGCTGACCAAGCCCGACGCCGCGCCGGACCACACTGAACCTCCCGGCACACCCGATGCTAACAACAAATAAAACGCCCCAACCGCTAACGGTCCGAACGACGTAAAGCAAATAGGCTCCCCCAGCCCTTTGTACGATAAGCGGAACGGCGGGCCTTGGTACGCATGGCCCAGTAGGACGGAGAGCAGGAGCATGGCGCCGGCGGTGGGTAGAACGCTAGCCGTGGCTGTCCCGTTGGTGACTGCGAATTGCGTCGCTTTGTAAAGACTCAAAAAGCCAGTCACCAGACACGCGACCGCCGCGCCGTGCGTCGCCATCACCGCGTTTGTTCCCCCCCCCAGCAGATTCACCACGCTCTCCGGCTTCCCTCCCTTCTTGTTCGCATCGACGCCAGTGCTCGCGTCCCACGCGTCGTTGGATAAATTAAGCCACGCGATTATCAGACACGCGCCGGTTAGGAATTGCACAAACTGCGGGACGTGCACGCAGCCGAACCAGTGATGGCAAAGCGCCATGGCGGTGGTCAGCGGTGCCACCGCGACGGAGTACATGGGCAATTTTAACGCGCGCCACCATAGCTTTGGAGTCGACACGGTTGCACTGGAAAGCGTGAAGAATTCCTCCGGGGTGGCGCCCAGCGTGCTGGCGATAACGGCGTCGTCCGAAGGTAACGCGCCGCTCATTAACAAAGCCGCGCGGTCGGTGGGGAAATTAGATTCTTCATTCGTCATCAATGCAATGTCATTATCTTCAATCGCCGCTTTACTCGTGTCGTTCGTGGTATCGGGTTCGTCCGTCTCTCCGGGGGGGGGGTTCCCGAACGGCAATACGCACACTTCGTCGCCCTCTTCGGTCACCGTGCACGGGCCGTCGTCGTCCAAAGGCACGCCGTCGTCGTCCAATGTGTTTTGTTTTTTTTCAGGACCATCGGTGTCCGTGTTAGGATCCGACGAAGCCTCCACCACGATCGCACTCACGTCGATCGCGCCTGAAACGTCGCCGTCCTCTTTGTCCTCCACGGAGAAGGATGCGGCGCGTTTCGGGTCCGAGGCGCGAAGCACAACAAAGTGTCTCGACGTGACCCAGCGCGCGGAAGCGATGGGTGGCGCTGAAGCGCGCAGGGGATGCCCAAGTCTTGCGGCGACACGGCGGCCGTCCGGCGCTGAGAACTCGGCATTACAGGCGCCGGCGCGCGCCGAGCGGACCTCGCGGGAGCGGGGAGCACGCACCGCGCGCGGGACGGGCGCGCACGACGTGGACATGACGTGCGGCTCGTTGTTGGTGTAGTGATGACGCTTGGAACGTCTCGAAGAACATCCGCTGACTGTTTCATCAAACGGCTCAGGTGCGCGCCACCGTGGCCAATCAAATATTTTCTGCTTAATTTGGGATGTCACCTCATGTGACGGTCTGTGGACGGTCTGTGGACTATGACTAGTTCCGACTCGCATCGCCTGGAAATTCCCATCTTCCGAGGATTCCGAGACCAAAATGATTGTTAAAAGTAACGAGAATCTGGGATGTGTCGAGCGCGCACTCTCCAGCGCGCACGACTTCTTTGGCTCCGACTTCCTGCACGAGGCCGGCCGTCTCACTGAAGCGTGGTCCACGCCTGGCGAGCGAGTCAAGGCGCACATACGAAACGAACAATCTCGTTGACGCGTTTTTTCTGACGTGGAATTAATTACGTGGCGAAAAGTGCCCATTTGCATTTCGACGCGCCATGGCGTTCAGCGCCGCATCCCGGGATGCGATGCGCCGAGTGATGTCAAACCCTTTACTTCAACACGCCTCGGAAGTGCTACGTGACGCGATCCCGAAACAAATCGCCCTCTCCGGCCCCGCTGGCTTTTTAGGCAGCAGAGTGTTGAGTTCCATTTTAGACGCGCATGATTACCGACGAAGTTTGGGGCTGGAACCCGGGGAGGTTGTGTTACTCTCGTCGAGTCCGGGAAACTTGATGTCCCGATTGATTAGTAAACACGGATACGAGCGCATGGCCTCTGTACGCGCCACCCGAGTGGACTACTACTTCCAGCACGATTTAGACAGCTGGAGAGATCAACTAGGCTCGCTCGGTATGGGCGGCCCTGATGCTGTTTTCGTAAATCTCGCCGCCCTCGCCGGTCCGCGCGCGGATCGACCGGACGCGATGATGGCTGTGAACTACAGAGCGCCTTTGGCTGCTGCGAGGGCATGTGAAGCCTTGGAATTCGGGCACTGGATTCAATCAAGCACACAGGCGGTGAAAGCGGAACGAGCGGGGCAGGTTCCGTACAGTAGGTGGAAAGCCATGGCGGATTACTCGTTAGCCAGGTTGGAAAGATTGCCCGTTTCAGTATGCACTCTCGGCTTACTGTATTGCAAAAATTCAGGTGTGGTAGGGCAGAAAGGCGACACGTTGAACATGGTTGATTTGGCTTTATTGCCAATCACGCCCATTATGGGTAACGGAAGAGCACCACTACAGCCACTAGAGGTGGACGACGCCGCGAATCGAATCGCGTATTTAGCCCTAACAGAACCCACCGCGCGGCCAGTACAGGCGATAAAACAATTTGACCAATCAAAGCAACCTGTAACTCAAAGCGCTGACTGGTACGCCAAGCGGTGCGAACAGCGACACGACTGGGCGCGTCCTAAAATCAACCCAGGAAGGCAGTACACGTGGCGCACGTACGACGCGGTCGGTCCGGAAACAATGACGCTGTTGGAATTGATGAAGACGTTTGCTGAGCTCAACGGGCGAGTTCTCAACCCCGTGTTCGTGGATTATCGTAATTTTGAGACTGTATTAAACGTAGCTTCTCTCGGGAATCTGAACCGCCAGTTCGTGTCTCTATTACGCTCCGAACAGGACGCGGAACGTCCTATCGTGGGCAACCCAGATACGTTCGAAACCCTGTTAGGCTCTGACGCGCGACTTTTCAAGATGCGCGACGGTCTCGTGACGAACGAAACCGCGGCGGATCTTCGAACGCCCGGGGATATGAGAAGTGGCATGAATTCTGAGACTAAGGAAGCTACGGTAGATACCATCACGATTAAAAAACGCCACTTTCCCGTTCTGCCGTTCATAGGGTGGATCTATACTAATTACCGGGTGATTATTCCTGGTACGAACCTGGCGTTAGAGACGATTGGAACTTATTTGTTTGGAAAGCGGTTCGCGAGCGACGAAAACTGGTGGTGGATACGCACCGGCGCGATGACCGGCGTCCTATCAGGCATCATGTTCACCTCAATGCACGCGGGCGCGGAGTTCTCAAAAGTGTACGCTGAGGTTGGGGCTCATGGGAAGTGGCCGTCGGGGTGGCCGCCGTTCGGGTAGGGGTGATTGAAGGAAGAATTAATTGTAACTCTTTTGTAACGCTATTGTACTATTGATCTAAGTCGTCTCACATCTCACAACTCTCACTGCACTACACACCTGGCGTAGTTATCCCCCTTGGGCGGTTTAAAATCCCCGAACCCTTTCGTTGGACACGACTTCAGCACCCCTACCCTAAGCTTATGCCACGCCCGTTGCGCCGCGTGCGAGTGCATCGTAAGGTCTTCCGTGTTGTCCCTGTCTATGGATCGCAAAATCGGAAGCGGACCGACGGGGTGGTCTTCCAAGAACAACGTAGCGTCGTACACGAAACCGTTCGCGACGAGAAGCGCATCGCCGTTTGCGCGTTTTCGGCGCACCTCGCAGCACGTGAAATGTTTTGTTTTTCTAGCACCAGTACTTCCAGAGGAGGTCGACACGTCATCATCGTCCATCGCAAACACGCCGGCGTCGTGACCCCAGCCGTCGCGGCGGGGATTTGCGGCGGCTTGTGCTGCTGCTTTTGCCGCCGCCGTTGCAGCCTCAAGACTAACCCCCTCGGCCTGCTCCTCTCCTCGCTCCACGTCCAGCGCACGCGCGATTTCCGTTTCCTTTGGACCGCCACACACAGAGCACCCGCTTATGCCGCACATGTCGCCGCAGGAAACGCACGCGTCGCATACTTTTTCTTTTCGCTTTGCAGTCTCAGCACTCGTCTCCGTCCCCGAGCCCACCGAGCCTACCGGGGCTTCGTCCGTGCATTTCCCGTGATTTCCTTGTACTATCCGTACACCACGACCGTCCCCACCCTGACTCGTCTGCGCCCTCGCACTTAGCGCTCGTCGTTCCGCGTACCGTTCGAGGAGGTACTCCGCGGACTTCGCGAGGGGCGACGGTGGTGATGTGGACGGCGGCGAACCTGTGAGGCCACCTCCGTTGCCGCAAGCGCGACACGCCACCGTTTCGTGCGACACATGGCTTTCAATGGACACACCCACTGCGTTCGAATCCAAGGCGTTCACACCAGGGAGGTGAACCGAACTCGGGCCGCTCGTAGACGCGCTGCACGCGCGACACCATCCCGTACCCTTCCCGTCGGAAATATCCAATCGCCTCACCAACGAGATCTCGCGCGGCGGGGACCCCGACACACGGTGTGACTCCTCGACGTGGAAATTATCCTTGGGGTTGAACCCACGCGATCGCGCGCGGGATCCGCTCCCCATGACCCACGACCTCCACGCGTTCCCCCGACGCGCGCCGCCCTCTGATGGAAAGGCGTGTGTCCAACACTTTTTGGGTTTGGGTCAGATATTCGTTGGTTTTTGCTTTGTTTTTTTTCTACAAGTTCCGCACCCCACTCCTATCGCCCGATGTCCCCCTCCGCTCGTAACGTCTCCAGCGCGCGCCCCATGCCTCTCAACTGTGTACCTCCCCGTGTCACCGGTACGGGCGGCGGCGCCTTGACCAGGCGTCCAGGTGTCCAGGTGTCCAGGAAATCTGGAACGTAGTAATTTTCCACATACCTCACGACGAGCGTTTTTTTAACGCCGGTATATAGGTCAGGTCTTTCTTCTTCAGCGCCGCGCGAAGCTGCATGACGGTCATGCGGGAAGCTTCTTTCTGAATACGTGCATTTGCATCAGGCGCATCACTGGCACTGGCGTCGTCCTCGTCACTGCCATCGTCATTATCCTCGTCATTCGCAGAAAATCGTAGCCCGCCGATCAACCGCGCTTCGACGATTTCGTCCACGCCGATTATCGCCACGCACGTCGGGTCAAACGGCGGGGGAAGCAATCCGTCGTTATTTTGAGAATTGTTTTGTGCGTTCTGTACCGCTACATGTGCCGCTGCATGTGCCGCCATGCGCAGCGCCTCCGTGCGCCTCGCTTCAGGCCAAGGCGCGATCGTCGCCGCGAGCCGCACGCCGCCGCCGGGGTCGCCCCCGAAATCGGGCCCCACCGAAACGACTTCGCCTTGGAAGTAGGAACACTGTAATTGTTTTCCTTTTGAAGAAGCGTTTCCCGCGTACCTGTACCGAACAACGTCTCCGGCTTGAAGCGCCGCACCCACGCAATCGTGATATTTGTTCATAGGTACGCTCACGGATTGGTTCGCAAGCGTGTGGTCCGCGGCGACGAGCTGTTCGTATTGCCCCAAGGTTGGCTTTTTGGAAACGGGTTGATTTTCTTGAAACGTTCGCGGACGCGGGAAATGATTGACGTGTTTTTGTACGCTTTCGATCCATGTCAAGTCTCGCGCCGGCTCGATATCGCCCTCGTCTTCGGTAGAGAATGAGGAAGATGAATCGTCCGAAGAGGAATCATCATCAGAAGAGGAATCATCGTCAGATGATGACGTTTTGTTTTCCTCGTCGAACGTCGTTTTCTGTCCAAAGTTTTGATTTCCGTTCGTTCCTCGACCCGTCGATTCAATCCCCCTCAACGTTTTTTCATTAGGGTGCGGTACCCACGTTTGTTCCGGCCAATTCGCAAGGGAGCCTCCGTGTTTCCTTAGGTCGCCGTTTGGGTCCAGGGCACCGTTGTTAGGAAGAACAACAGCGGGCGTATGCGCGGTTGCTTTTTTCGGGGGAGCCGTCGCGAAAGCCATCGGCGTCGTGTACGCCGCAGTCGTAACGGGCTGTAACTCTCCGAAACTCTCTACGCGTTTCCTCGCGCGCTTAAGCGCTTTTCTTCGCGCGCTTCTGCTTCGCCCGCATGTGAGTGTGAGCTGGTGTGTCGGTTGTGTGTTCGCGGTAGTTGTGTGTGGTACCGACACAGCGACCCCCGTTAGCAAGCTTAAACGTCGCCGCTTGCACTCGGCGTTTTCACCGTCGCCGAGCCTGGAGAACTTTCTTGTGTCTGCCGGTGCCGTGTTTGGTGCGGTTTCCGTGTATCCCGGCAAATACGCTGGAGCTGCTGGAGACAACGGCCAAGGTCCGCCGTGCTCGTAAACTGAGGTGGCGATATCTGCAGTACCCCCTGTCAGCGCAGCAGCGTCATTCCTAAAACACACGTGCACTACATCGTTTTCGCGAAGCACTTCGTCTCCTTTGACGGCGTACCCATCAACGCGCAGAGTAATGTCCTTCGGGTCACGGGTCAAACCGAGATCCGCTACGATAGAGTGCACGAAATCGCTCGAGGAAGGCAAATGCCGCGGGGGTGGTTGGTACCACATGAACACGTCTTCGGGCGTTCTTCGATCGGCCGGGAGCAGATTGACATCGATGTTAAGGCGCAAACGCGGGGGGGGGAAGAACTGAGTCGGGGCGTTGTCGAAGGATGGCATTTTCGAGTTCCACGCACGCCGCCCACGCCGTTTCCTCTGCTCACCTCTACAAGACGCACCCCAACCGCCGCCCGCGAGAAGAACTGGGGCGCACCGCCGACTTCGATGTGTTTTTCTTTCATTACAGCGCGCAGCAAGCAGCGCGTCGAGGTGTCCATCCTCAAAAATCGTCCTCCCAGAATCTCCTTCGCGAGCACATCACTCGAGGCCCGCACGTCCACCGTCGCGTTGAAGACGCGGCTGGAGGGCGCGGGGCAGGCTCCTGACGTCGAAGGTGGTGCAGGTTGAGACTGAACACGCGCACACGCGCTTTTGGAGGTGGGAAGGTGCCCTCGGGCCGGCGTTTTTTTAAACTGCGCGGCCAGCCAGCTCGGTCAACGCTTCAAGCTACGACTCCGATGGAGCTCCCTCCCAACGACGCGGACGCTGATATCCGGCGCACGAACGTGGAGAGGGAGGCTACTTATTTGGAGTTCGCGAGGCTGGAGGCTGCGGCGAATCGCAGGCTTTCGGAACGCGCGCGTGTCGTAAGAGATGCGCTCGTGGACACCCCCGCGCTCGCGCAAGCGCTGAGGGAACGCGGCGTGCTCGATGACGACAAGGCGCTTGGCAAGCTAGCTTCTGGGTTAATGGCCGCGCCGTTGCACGACCCCACTGCTGACGTAGCCGAGATTGACAAAATCCAGGCGCACGACGTCGCGGACGTGTTGAGGGATCTGTACGGAGGCAGGCGGGGGGAGCACGCCGGGGTGGCTGGTGAGCTCGCGGCGAGACGAGCGCTGCTGGAAAAACGACAACGGGATTTATTGAGAGAGAGCGACCGCTTGAGCGAACACGAACGCGTGCACGACTTGACGCTCGAGGAACGGCGCAAGAAAGAAGCGGATGAAGCGGCGGAGCGGAGGGATACGTTCCCAGGTGGAGCGGAGGGACAAAGTTCTGAGACTAGCGACGATACAGATTCGGATTCGGAATCAGATTCGCAATCCGACTCCGAGTTTTCAAACAAAGACGTCGCGGCGGCGGCGAAGTCGCCTGCCAAACAAAAATCTGCAAACGCGAAAATGCAGCGCCAGAAAGGCCACGTGGTGAGGGCGAATAAGCGGCAGCTGGCGCAGGATGCGTTGCGGCCCACTCAAGTCATCGTTCCGCGACGCATTGAAAAATACCCGTTGGAGATGGCGAGCATGACGTCTGGGTCGGATTCAAGCGGAAGCCGAAAGGAATCGCCGTTTCTGTTGCCCGACGTCCCCAAGTCATCCTTGGCGCACGGCAACAGGGAGCAATTGTTACTCCGGTTACAGAAAGAGCTTGGGGTTAAACCTACGCAGAAGGTTGCGAGCTTTGTGCCGACGAAAGCGAAGGACCGGTTGTTGAGGATGAAGCTGGCGCACAGTTCAGTCGCCGCTCGGTTGAAGTACTTGGAATCCGCCGCTAGTTACGAAAAGTCAAGCGCCGAGGTTCTACGAGAAAACGTGGACTCCCCAAACACGCGTGAGTACCTCAAGAAACGGTCCGATAACCGTGAACCGCAGGTCAAAACCGTGGAGACGATGTGCCGCGAGATGGCGCTCGAGATTTGCGGCAACGTCACGGAGGTTTTGGCGCAGCGACCGACGAAGGAGAAGCTGGAGTTTGAGAAAAGGGAGTGGCGCAGACGAGCGGGGCCGAGACGGTTAGCCATGTGCAGGCAGACGCTGGATGACCTAGTGAGAGAAGTCGCGCGAGAGGAAGCCATTGGAGTCGTGTTGGAGGTGGAGGCTAATCACGCAGCAGCAGCGGGTTTTGTGGCCAAGGCCATAGCCAGTGCAGTTCTCGCTCGATTAGACGGCGACGCCTCCGGTGAGCTAAAACCCTGGGTCAACCCCGACGGCAACGCTTTGAAAAAGTTCAAATTGAAGCAGAAGGAAAAGGAAAATGCGGCGGCGGGGAAAAACAAAGGCTGGCTGTGGACCTCGAAAACGCCCGCGGAGAAGGCGAAGGAAGCTGCGGAGAAGGAGCGGCACAAGGCGGCTAAGCTACAGAAAGCGAAGGAAAAACGAGCCGCGAAGGAAGCGGTTGCGGCGGCGAAGCGGGCGCGGGCGGAAGTGCGGAAGGGTACGCGATGGAGTTTCTTTGGCGGAAAAAAGAAAAAGACCGAAGAGACCGAAGTCGTGGAGGATGAGGAGATTGACTTCAACGCAAATCTTGCGGTGGGAGGGGGATCGTCGAGTGAAGAGTACTGGAGCACCTCTAGCTCGGATGAGGAGGATGACTTTCAGTACGACACCGCCACGGGGCGACACGCGTGTCAGCACATGCTGAACGAGATGCAGCGGCGGCGGCCGCCTGGTTTGGTGTTCCACCACACGCAGCCGCTGCGGCCGGCGTCGCCCCCGCCCGGCATCCAACGCGGCGCAGACGCCACCATAAACTTCAAGGAAACCAAAGAACAAGAGGAGAAGGGCTTGGATTCGAGCAGTGGGAGTGACGAGGAGTCGAGTAGCGATGAGAGCATATCGAATTCGAGTGACTCGGGCTCGGACGCCGAGGAAAAGGAGCTCGAGAAGAAGCGCGTTCTTAACGAGCTGAAAAAGAAACAGGACGCGATTGCCGCTGAACTGAAAGCAAAGAACCAACCCCCTCCCCGGAGCGGGATGGCTAATTTGGGGATCCTTTCTGAGCCGCCGCCGCCGTCACAGGCGCACCGAGCGGCGTTTGCGGCGGAAGAGAGGTACTGGCGCGCCGTCAAGGTTGGCAATGCGTTTGGCGACAAATCAAAAAAGTCAGTCGTCGAGGTGAAGCGAGGCGCGGTGACCGCGTTGTCCAGCGCAACTTCGGGCCGCTCCACAGTCCTAGCCGCAGGCACATCCAAAGGCGAGCTCGTGGTGTGGAAGTTCCTGCCCCCGGACGAGGGACATACGAGTTCTGAGGAGGATGAGGATGATACGAAGGATAAGGATGAGGACGATACAGGTACTTCAAAAAAGAAGCCAAAGAAACTTTCAAAGGCTGCGCAGAAAGCTCTGGAGAAGGAAAAAGCGGCGAAGGAGAAGGAGCGTGAAGAAAAGGCGAAACAGAAAGCAAAGAAGAAGCTTTTGACGCCCGCCCCGGAGGTTATCGCACGGGCGGAGTGTACGTTCCACCCTGAGAGCGAGATGCAGGACGCTAACGACGACGGAGGGCCGCCGAGCGCGCAGTACGCGGCGGTGACGAGCGTGTCGTGGAGCGCGGATGCGAGCCAGCTGTGCACGGCGCAAAGAGGTGGGACATCAAGGATGTGGAGTTTAGTCCCTTCGCGAGGCAAGAAAGGCTCCGGCAAGACGTACATCGGCGAGACTATGGTTCTCGCTGCGGTGAACCACGCGACGTCTTCGCCTATTCCGGATCCGACGCCGCCGCCGCCGGAGGAGGAGGAGGAGGAGGAGGAGGGAGTTAAGGGAGGTAAAAAGAAGGAAAAGAAGGACAGCAAGAAGTCGACTGAAGAGTTGGCGGAAGAGCTGCAGGAGTCCAAGGAGGCAGCAAAGGAGGCTTGGAAGGAACGGGTGCGGGCGCGTGAAAGATGGCCCCGGGACACGCCGACGTTGACTCGATTCTTTCCTGCGTTCACCATGGCGGGGCGACAGCCTTATGCAATGTTCGCGCGTCCGAACGGAGACTTAGTCCGAGCCTCACCGGCGTCGCGACCTGCCGCGATTTCCGACGCTTTAGCGGAGAACCCTCTATCGGGAAAAATCCAACGCGAGCTGGCGATGTTCCGGGGTGCGAAGACATGGGCCAAAGGCGCGATGTTCACCGCGGTGCAGAGTAAAAAACACGACCAATTTAAAACGATTCACGACGACGACGACGGTTCCGCGGACGACGACGATCGGTTTAAAATCGAAGCCACGAAGCGGCTGGACAACGCTGAACAATACGATTCCAAAGGTAAAAAGGTAAAAGGGAAATCGCCGGGCGACGGCGAGGTCGTGGATCCGTCATTCGTGGCGGGGAGCGCTTTCGTGGCGGGGGTTGATAAACTATTAGACGCGGCGGAGTCATTCTTCACCGGTACCGGTGGGCACATGGGCAAGCCGGAGAGGAATTTGTTGTTAGCCCCCGACATAACCCCCTCATTACCAGGCACCACGAAAAAGAAGGAAAAAAAGAGAGACGACGTGAAAGTCGACATTCCGTACACGCAGGACGTTTACAGGTACGTTTTTTTAACTTTGATGGGTATATGCGCATACAACAGGATATACTATATCCGGCATATACCTCGCTTCGAACCGGCGACGTGTTCTTTTGTAGTGTAGCTCCTACCCAACTCTCCTGCTGCACTCCTTCCTGACTAACCCGTCATATGTTTTTTTATTACAGGGGCCACAGCGCGCCTGTTGTTTTTCTCGACGTTCTTCCCGATTCCGGGTCGTTACTTTCAATCGACACGGAAGGCGTGATGTGTCTCTGGGCGTCGTTCCAGGGGAACGCGGGGCGCAGCGGGTTCGGTTGGTTCTCACCGCTCGGTAGTTGGAGGGTGCCGAATGAAGTCACCGCGCAGGTTCCGAACGGCTTCCCATCCGAAGTTTCTAATTTATCGGGAGGTAGGGGTAATAGGAGTGGCTCTGACCCTACCGACGACCCGCCCACCACACCAACAACGCACTTCCCCTGGCTCACTTCCCGGGAAGGCGGAAAAAAAACCGTGATTGAGGTTCCGAAAGACGAAAAGTGGGTCGAGGAGGATGAACGGGCGGGGAAGGCGGTGGACGCCTTGCGCGCGCCGATACTTTATTCAGAACAGATGGAGCTGGAACCCGTCCGACGCAAGCTCAACATACCAGGCGTTGACCCCGACCTCGAAACCCCGGAACAGAAGTGGCTCAGGGACGCGGGCGAAGTGGGTGATCTGGACTTGAAGCTGGGCAAAGCAACGCAATTGGGCACACGCACTGGACTTTGTATCCCCCCGGGTGAATCGAAGGAGTACTTCATCTCGCAGGTACGTTTTTGTTTTTTTATCCCTTAAAATCCTGCTCGCCTTGTACTGCGTGCGTCGTGTACAAGTTTGTCCGGTTTTTAGTGCAATCCTGTGAGGGATTGATTCCTCACCATCCCGATACGAAGGCATCTCCAATGAATAGCACTACCCAATACGTCCCAATACATCCGCCCGACTGTTTGCCCACTGCCAAGACTTGACTGTACTTTATAAATCGCCCATACAAAAGACTGACTTGTATTTCCAAAATCCTGCAGTACGACGACAAGGGGACTTGTTTGAAACGCTTAAGACAGAAGCACTGCACGACGCGGGCGACGGCGCCGGTGGTGGGCGCGTTGATCGCGTCTGATGGAGGCATCCCTGATTTAGTCGTTATTCGACGCGTGTCAGGCGTCTGCCAAGCTGCGTTATCCGTGGGCGGCGTGGACGCCTCGCTCTCATCCGCCCCCTACTTCACCGCGCACACGTATTCACTGGACTCGATGACCCCGACGGCCCCGCGGATGGACCTGCCCAACCCGTTTACGCCTCCAAAGGGACGGGGTGTGTTTGATGCTAGGCGGTCGAAGGCAAAGCCCGGGTCTGCGTTAGAAGCAGCAGGCGCGTTAGCCGCTAGGGGTTGGAACGACCCTGCGCCGTACCCGTTCACGATAGCCAAGGCGACACCGACCACCGGTTCCGAACACTTGGTCGTGCCGGTGGGCAGCCACCACGTCGGGGTCTTCTCGATCGCCACCGGTCTGATGACCAAGGTTTTTTACTTGCCAGGAGTGGACGAGAAGCACGGGCATTTGAGCTCGCTGAAGGTAATGGACTCGCCGCACCCAAACGCGACCGGGCCAGGCAGTGCCACCCGATCACTTCTAGCAGTCGCCACTACTACTGGCTCTAAAATCCACGTCTACGCCTTGGACGAGAGCGCGGCGCAAATCGTTGGCGTGGACTTTGGCCGCGCGGAGATTACAAAACGCGTCGTGCCCATTCCTCTCGTCGGGAACAAAAAGTTCAAAGGCGATCTCACGACGGACGAGGAGAGTATTGATGCGTCGAGTGCCGATTCCGACTCAAGTGATGCAGACTCTGAAGACGAATCGCCACCTCGGAACGTGTGCATTCGCCTTCAAGGCATGACAACGCGAGCTGCTTTACTCGACGAAGCGGAATGGAAGGAACTCATCCGCGACACCAAGGACGTGTGTTCTGATTTCGGCAAGGTTGTCTCTATGTTCGCCCCGCGACCTGTCGCGCATTCAGACCCCCGGAGAGACCCGGAAGGCGTCGGCGAGCTGTTCACGCGCTTCGACACGGTTGCAGGCGCGCTGAAAGCCAAGAACGCGTTGAACAACCGGGAATTTGACGGGAACTTGGTCACCGCTAACTTTATTTCAGTCGAGAAGTTCGAAGCAGTTCGCAAGGCGGCGGACAAGGCGGAGACGGACTTGAAGGCTAAGAATAAGAGGAATGACACGCGTATGCGGCAGTACACATCCTCTAGTAGAGAACGGTTCTCGGAAAAGAAGACGTAGTGACTTGTAATAATACCTATTTATAAAAGCTTGTCTACCCATCGTTCGATGACGTCGTCCGATCCGTACCAGCTTTCGTTTTTTGTTCCATCGCCGCCGTCAGGCGGGTTGTGCGTCACTCCCGGTAGAATGAGCTCATCGGACCCTTGTAGTATAGAAGAGACAACCGGCGTGACGCTGTCGCCGTCCACGTCGCACTCGCCGCACGTCGCGGCGTACGAAACACCAGCTCCAGCTCTTGTTAGAAAGTCTTTCTTTTTTAGATTTTGTATTTTTAGTGATGACCCGACCACGCCGCTGCCACAAACAGAGACGTACCGTACGCCTTTATTTTTCTCAAAACAACCCGGGTACCGGAAGTTAGTCAGCGCTACGGTGCTTTGCTTTCCCCGGGTGGCGGTCCAAACAGAGTTGTATTCGTCTTGGGAGGAAGATGAGGAGGAGGAAGATGATGAGTCATCGCCTCCATAATCTTCTTTTACCTCATCATTCAATTTCTCCGGGATCCGTCCGAACGGGTATAACTCCAGTGAGTAGTGTGGTGTGCCTAGTGTGAGTAAAGTTTGTATTTTTTCAGCGCCGGCGTATACTTTACCCTGGTACGGCTCAGACCCGAGCCAGCACCGCGCGAGCCACCCGCCCGCGGAGTGCCCGACGATGTGTAGTTTTTCGATTTTATTTTCATTTGTTTTCGTGAGCAGATCATTAGCAGCCTCATCTATGGTGTTGAGGATGTCTGAGAAGTCTCCGCCAGCTAACGTGGGGTACCAATCCGAGGTCGTCAAAGGGACGATGGCGACGTCGGAGAAGTTAGGGTATTTCCTCAAACTCCCTGCCATTTCCTCATACTTGTCCGCAGATGACAGGAAGCCCGGGATTATGAGCACTAGATTTTTTTTGTTTTCCTCTGCCGTGCCCGCAGCTTGCGCCGATGACACCGCGGTGGGGACGACCCACCGGACACGTCGAGACTTCGCTCGTGCGGCTCTGTTATACGCGTGCCGTCGTGCGCTCGGCGCTGCCGCGAAGTACGCGGTGGCGGATGCCACCATGGCGTGGTGGAGTGAAAACGGTTGGCACCCAAAATCTCTCTTCCTTCCCATTTTTCTGATCGATCGTCTCCAAACTGCCCGCGGCCTCTCTCACAACGAAGCGCGAGGAGCGGCCGTGCGCCGATCGGTCAGCGACGATGGCGCCTTTCTTCATGAACTGGTTCTACGACATTCTCGCCACGCTCGGGCTGTGGCAAAAGAACGCCAAGATCCTGTTCCTGGTAGGTTTGCGTTTGAGCGACCCTCATAGCAACCCGCACGAACCACGAAGACGCGCCTTCGTGCGAATCAACCGACTCGACCGAAATGACAGATCGTCGGTCGGATCTCACTGCGCATAACTAACTACCCACCCCCTCCCCTCATCCCCCAGGGTCTGGACAACGCGGGCAAAACCACGCTGATGCACATGCTTAAAGACGAGCGTTTGGCGCAGCACCAACCCACGCAGTACCCGACGTCGGAGGTGTGTGATCACACGACGAAGTCGATCCAGAGATTTTTGACTTTCTCGCTCGTTTCTCACATGCAAACAGTCAGAAAATATGACGGAACCGGTTTTTGGCAAATGAAAAAGAAATCCTTCGCTGACCCTGTCCCCAATAACCCCTCCTTCCCCCCCCGACCAATAATAGGAGCTGTCCATCGGCCAGATCAAGTTCAAGGCTTTCGACCTTGGCGGTCACGAAGTCGCGCGACGGGTGTGGAAGGACTACTATGCGAAGGTCGACGCGATTGTGTTTTTGGTCGACGCCGTTGACAAGGAAAGGTTTCTGGAATCGAAAAAGGAATTAGACTCTTTGTTGAGTGACGATTCGTTGGGCAGCGTGCCGTTTCTGATTCTCGGGAACAAGATTGATATTCCTCATGCGTCGTCTGAGGAGGAGCTGCGTCACTGCCTCGGCCTTACGAACTACACTACGGGCAAAGGAAAGGTCAACCTTGACGCGACGAACATGCGCCCGATTGAAGTGTTCATGTGCTCCGTGGTGCGGCGAATGGGGTACGGCGAGGGGTTCAGGTGGCTGAGCCAGTACATCAACTAGTTTGGCAGGGTTGATGTGGAGGCGATTTTTGAGTGTGTGATTGTGTGAGTGGAGTGCATGAGCAGACACAAAATAAAAAACAAAGAGCAGTAACAACAAATTGTGTTGCATGAAAACAAAAAGAAAGCCAATTGCGCTCATTACTCCCTTTTCACATTCCTCTCATAGACCAAACAGTCTCACTCCCAAATCAAAATAATCTTCATCCTCACTCAAAGCACTCAAACTTAAAGGCTCTGCGTGTACTTGCCGTCTTTTTTGTCGAAGCCGATGGTGGGGAACTGCGAGGCGTATGCTTCCACCTCATTCTTGAGCGCGTCGATTTCGGGAAACTTTCCAACCGGCGCGTCCGCGAGCGCTTCCCTGAAATCCTTCAACTTGGGTCCAACCTGTTCCTTGATCTTCTTGGTGATTTCGATGCCCTTGACCACGAAGTCCGCGACTTTCTCGAAATCAGCCTCCACGAAGCCGCGTGTGGTGAGAGCCGGGGTTCCTAAACGCAGCCCTCCGGGGACCATCGCAGATTTATCCCCAGGCACAGTGTTTTTGTTGCACGCGATGTGGGCGAGCTCTAAAACTCTTTCCACCCTGCTTCCGTCCACGCCAAGGGGCCTTAAATCAGCCAGCACAAGGTGGTTGTCCGTACCACCACTCACAAGCTCAATCCCGTGTTGTTTCAGCCGGTCACTCATAGCGACCATGTTCCGCATCACTTGTTGCTGGTACTCGGCAAACTCGGGGGAGTTTGCTTGCTTGAGCGCCACCGCAAGCCCGGCGATGGTGTGGTTGTGCGGGCCGCCTTGCAATCCAGGGAACACGGCGAAGTTGATCTTGTCCTCAAGGTCGTACATGATGGGGTCGCCCTTTTTGTTCGTTCCTTTCTGGCCTTTGCGGAAGAAGATCATGGCGCCTCGCGGGCCTCTCAGGGACTTAGGATTTTGGAAATACACAAGTCAGTCTTTTGTATGGCAAACAGTCTGGCAAATGTATTGGGTGCGTTCCTCGTATCAGGATAATGAGGAATTCCTCACATGATGTGTTAAAAAGATCGAAACGGAGGTGACGAACGAGCAGTACAAGGCGAGCAGGATTTTGTGGCGGGGTGTACGTACCTTG
>MDSY01013322.1_pt1 | contig 16966 bp, 6 predicted proteins | sample 811131 | NCBI WGS metagenome assembly MDSY01 (sample SAMN05326643, study PRJNA326480) | marine metagenome | isolation source: seawater | place: Atlantic Ocean: South West | collected 2010
CAAGCACAAGTTCTTATTCAGTTCTACTACAATGACAACGATTATTGGGCATGGTATTGGGCCGTTGATGACGTAAGAATTAACGAAATCGATGATTTTGATGCTGAATTAAATAACGTAATCGTAGGTTCTACAGGAGCTTGGGGAGAGCCATTGGCATACTACCAAGTACCTACAACACAAGTTGCACCGATTTCTTTTGCGGGTGTTGTTAGTAACCAAGGTGTTGCTGATATTAACGCAACATTCTCTGCGACATATACTGGTGTTTACGAAGGGACTTCTGACCCTGCATTAATCGCACAAGCAGGTCAAGATACATTAGCTTGTACAACTGAATTGACTCCTCCAGCAACTGCTGCAGTTCATACAATTGAGTTTAGTGTGGCAACAGATGCTGCTGAAGTTGAAGAAGATTTAAACAATAATGTATTTGCAAGCTACACGGTAGATGTTAATGACTACATATACGCTAGAGACCCAGGAACGGCAACAAATGGAACATTTAACAATGGAAATGAGTACGAAGTTGGAAATATCTTTGACATGTATGCTGACGCAATGATTTATGGTGTTGATGTAACAGTTTCAGCTTCATCTGTAGAAGGTGCAGAGGTCCGTGCAAAATTATATAGCATTGACGCAGAAACTGGAGATTTTATTTTCATTACTGAATCGGATATCTTAGCAATTGACGCAGGAGACTTAGGAAATGTAAAGTCATTTGTTCTACAATCGCCTACAATGTTGACTGCAGGTCAGCCTTATCTTGTTGTTGCAGCGACTTATGGTGACGGTGGAGTTTCTAACGACCTTGTAGTTGCAACTTCTGGTGTATCTGCACCTCAAACGTCGAATTATTACGATGGTACAGATGCAACATGGTATTACACAACTTCAACGCCAGAGGTAAGAATGAACTTTAACGAAAACCTAGCAGGTATTGAAGAAACTGCAAATAATTCGTTTGAGGTTTATCCTAACCCAACTAATGATGTTGTGAATATCAAGTTTACTGATGCTACAAATGCTTCAATTAGTGTTATGAGCTTATCAGGAAAAGAAGTAATGACTTCAACTGTAAATGGTACACAAACTTCTTTCTCAACAGAAGGTTTATCTAACGGAGTTTACATGATTCAAGTAAGCAACGGAACAAATGTTCAAATGACGAAAGTTGTTGTAAGAAAATAATATGTTCTTAACATATAGAAACCGCTCCTTACGGGGCGGTTTTTTTTTGCCAAATATTTCGATTATCGTAATAAAAAAGCAAGAACGTTCTCTAAAAATTCTTCGAATGAATCGGCATGCACCCAATGTCCAGCATTTGTGATAGACTGGATTTCACTATCCAAAAAAATATTTTCGATCGCTTCAAAATCCTCTTCTAAAATATAGCTGGAATTAGCCCCTTTAATAAATAGCGTAGGACCTAAAACTTCACTCTCTGGCAACGCAGCTAAAATTAAAGGCATATTGGCCTCCAAAACAGCTATATTCATTCTCCAAGCAAGTTTTCCTCTTTCTATCCAATATAAATTCTTTAGTAAAAATTGTCTTACTCCCTCTTCCGGAATTTTATTGATTAAAAAAGTATTGACTTGGCTTCTTGCGGTGATGGTTTTGATTGGTACTGCTTTAATCGCTTCAATTAAATCTTGATGATGCATTGGATAGGCTTTTACACCCATATCTACAACAACTGTTTTCAATAGTCGTTCAGGATAAGACTGAGCTAAATGCATTGCTACTTTGCCACCCATGGAGTGACCAATAACATGAAATTTAGATAGATTTAGAAAATCCATTGTTTCAATCACATCATGGGCCATAGATTCATAGCTATGATGATGAGCCCATTCAGATCGACCATGATTCCGAAGATCGACCACAATTACCTTAAAATAATTGGCAAGTACTTTTGCCTGTGATTTCCAATTATCGGAGAAACCGAATAGACCATGTAAAATAACTACAGGTTTTCCTTCACCATATTCTTTATAAAAAAGCTGCAAATGAATTAGTTATAATGGATTATTCAGAGACACTGATTTAGTCGCACCAATAGTAAATTGTCCCTTATTTATTTTTTCCAATTCAGCATAAATTTCTTCTTCATTCTGAAATCTTGAATTGTAAAAAACACTTATGATTTGTTCTTCGCGATTTTCCTCATAATCTACAGCAACTCTACTAACCCCCTTTAAGCTCGTGAGACCTTTACGAATAGCACCACCACAGCCCATTTTACAAACCATTCCTGATACTTTGGCAACACACTGATAATCTGCTTCAGGCTTTTTCTTCTCAGCAAGCTCATCTAACTTTTTTACATCACTATTAGCATTGTGAGATGCATCACGTTGACATGATAAAATAAACAAGAGTATGAGTGGTGCAATAAATTTCATTTTTTTCTGTAAAATTAAGAAATCTAGCTTCATAAAATTGATTTCAATGACAAAGAATACAATGCGAACCATTTCACATATGGTTCATAAAATATGGAAAAAGCATTTGGAAATTGATCCATTCAGAAGGCGCGACTTCCTTGTTTCACATATAATTTTATAGTACATTTGAAAAAAAACCATTATGAAATACCGCTTCCTTTTTTCCTTAGGTCTTGTGTTCCTTCTTGGAGCTTGTAATAAATATAGTGAAGGTCCTGCTTTCTCTCTTTTGACAAGAAAAGCAAGAATCTCTAATGATTGGACATTACAGAGCTACACCAAAGATGGCACTGAGCTATTTGATGTAAATGCTGAAGAGCAAAATCTCTCAATTGAGAAAGATGGTAGCTACTCTGGAACAATCATTACCACGGAACTAGGACAATTGCAATCAACGTCGACTAATGGGACTTGGACATTTGAGAACTCTCAGTCCGATGTGAATTTTTTACCGGCCGAATCATTGTTAGGTGTGACTTATGAAATAATCTTACTCAAAAACAAAACAATGAAAATTCGTCAAACGGATTTCAACAACGTAGTTTACGATTGGACATATATCGCTGACTAGGTAAACCTTGGATCGGCCTCCATAACCTCACCAGAGATGGGACATGTTCTTAATTTTTCGTCATTGTAAAACTTCTTAAAAACAGGTATAAAGTCTTTTTCAATATTTGTGAGGTGAAAATACTCTTCATACAATAGCGCATTTTCTTTATCCGAAAACCACATTAATCCATCTTTATGGTTTGCTTTTCTTTTTCTTTCAATCACAAGACCTATAGAATTTGCGGGTCTTATTGGAGAATGAGGAACTTTGGCAGGAAGTAAAAACATTTCTCCTTCTTTTATTGGAATCTCTACAGCCTTGCCATCTAACTGAATCTTTACGCATATGTCACCTTCAACTTGATAAAAAAGCTCTTCAGTTTCATTATAATGATAATCTTTTCGAGCATTCGGACCTGCTACGACCATTACGATATAATCCTCAGAAAGGGGGTACATATTTTTATTCGCAACTGGTGGCTTTAGTTTATCTTTGTTGTCTTTGATCCACTGATCAAAATTGAAGGGCTGCATCATGGTGTTCTTTTTGATTAAAGATAAGTAAAATTGGTTTTTGAATTCAGGATGCAACTAAAAACTATATACGCTACTTAATGATATGCTTGACTCTGTTTATAAGATTTTCGCCACTATAACAGGAGATATAATATACTCCTGGGGCTAAAACCTCCTCAAGCGTCCAAACATTCATTCCTATTTGACTTTTAATCAAAGTACTATTTACTAAACTACCTTGACTTGATACTACATTAAATAATAAGTCCTGCTTTATATCGTTCATATAAAAGAGCTGAAAAGAACCCCCATTACTTGGGCAAGGAGCAGTATAAAATAAATCATTAAGCATCGAATTACAATCAACAGGGATAATGTCATTGTCGAAAATCTCAGCAGTACCATCAAAATCTATCTGTGTAAGACGATAATAGTTTAAAGGTGAATGAGGATAATCTTGATGGCTATAATTAATAAGCTCATTACTAAAACCGGCAGCACCTATTTGAGCAAGCTCATTCCAATTATAACCGTCTTCAGATCTAGAAATACTGAAATAAGCACTGTTTTGTTCTGATGCCGTTTGCCAATTTAAGGAAACAACTCCCTCAGAACAACCTCCCGAAAAGGACAATAATTCAACGGGTAAAGGATTTGAGCCTTTCCCAGCCGCAAAATAACTGAATCCATTTGTGATAGATGTTATTTCAAAATCACTTATTGTACCAAGTGATGATGTCGCGTTGAGCACTGACCATTCAATATGATTTAATGATGGAATATTTGATCCTGAACTTTTCAATATTCGCGTATAATTAATATCTGATAAATCTGACATACCATTCATACGAAGCGTCATTGTATAATTGGGAGTACAAATTGAGCTACTATAATCTCCGTTAGTGGGTTCTATTTCCCAATACCCTGCGTCACTGTAATCAATAATATTTAAACCGGACATGGCAATTGGTAGACCATTTGTTAGCATCCCTCCCCCATTTCCATCTTGAGGAACGCCTTCTTCAAATGATACGGTAAGAAATTGATCTATACCAGGAGAGGAGAAATTAAAATCAATCATGGCATCTCTCAAGAAAGAGCTATTTCCTACCGGAAATAATTTTGAACCTGTAGCGTTTGCAAAATAGCGTTTGAGCTTACCCGTAATAAAACCTGAGGTGTAGGCAATGCTTCCTGTATTTTCGCTACCCGTACCGATAGTAATAATATTGTCTCCATTTTGAAGAACACCCCCCTTCATGTCCAAAAGATTTGATACTTCAATTGGATCACTAAAAATAACTGAATTAGTACCGTTTGAAATATTCAAATTATAAAATTGATAGGTACCTCCGCCTGCGATATTTTGACTCATGGTTCCCATTAATCTCAATTCACTATTGGTAAGCCCAGTTATAATACCCCCATTATCAATATCACCAGATAACTGAACAATACCATTTAAATCAGCCTCTGCAGCCTCTCCGATTGTGATAGAGGATAAACTCCCTGTTATTTCTGCAATATGATCCTCATCAATACACAGCCCTGCTTCTGCATTACTTAAAATAAACAAATCACTTGTATCATTAGGTAACTCGGTATTTGATATTTCCCAATAAGTTCCAGTCCATTTATACCAATTCAAAACGTCAGCATAATCATCACTATTTAATCCTCCCCAAAGCCAAGATTCATTGGCCACCAGCTCATCTGAAATTGATGCCGTATTTGGTTGATTAAATCGGACCACTGCATTCGCGACAGAACCCTCGCATACACCTTCATTCACATTTGCGGTCCAAAACACATTAATTTCTTGATCAAATACACCTAGTGTTGTAAAAGAATTATTTGCCTCGCCTAATAAACTACCAAAAATACCAGAAGCATCTGTATCCCAAAATCCGTTTCCATCTCCAGCATCTACAGAAATAGGCAATGTAATTAAGCCACATGTAGAATTATCGACTATAGGAGAGACCATTGTAATTTCCGGATTCTTGATTACGACCACAGAATAATCTTCTATTTCACCCCAAGCAACATTATCACAGGCGGTTGGGTAATTACCATTAGAGCCAATATAAGCGACCACAACACGCATTTTGACGGTTGAAATAGCAGCATCCATGGGAACTAAAATTGTTTGAGGAGCATCTGTTACACCATCTGTAACATTTGTAGCATATCCTAAAACATATGCTTCTGATGCTTCTTCATAAATATCATTGTTGTTCCAGTCTATCCATGCCTTAGTCAAAACAGTGTAGTTGCCACCTGTATTCACTCTAACATTTAGGTCATAGCTTCCACCTCGACAGACATCTGTGATTAAACCCGTATTCACAATAGAGGAAGTTGCACTAGATATATGATCAATATTATTAAAAGAGACATAGGTTATACCCGTATCATCAGCATTAGATATAACTGGTGTACTGATAGCAGAACAATCTGGCGGTGTGAAAGTAATGCTCAAAGTGACACGCACAGCGGCACGCCATCGGGGCTGACCTGAAGGATCTGGAGAGGAAGTTAACAAGCCCATGGAAAAGCTTTGATTGGCATCCTGGCCATTAAATGCATCTGTAGAATAACCATAATTGCCATTTGAACCTGTCCCTGCTTCTACTAGACTTGTTCCATCAGAACCATACAATATAGGTTTTGTGATTCCTTCCACAATACAAACCTCATAGTAGTCAAACCATAAATATTGAAAAGTAGTCGTATTTGCTGTTCCTAAAAAATAATCATTATCATAAGGAACACTGTAATTAATCGAAGAGCCAAAAGTTCCTGAAAAAACAACCTCATCAACTTCATTTAAAATATTAAAAGAAACCTCCTCAGGAGCTGTTCCAGTTGTCCATGAAGCAGTAATTATATCGCCATGTCCCACGGTAAACATTCTCGAAACAGTCGATCCAGAGGGCAACGTGGTACTTAATACTTGACTTCCGTTAGCAAACAAAGAAATACCATTTCCACTCCATCCATTGGCTCCTGAGTCAAACATCTCAATAGAATAGGTTACATCTGAGGGAATTGTAAACAATGGTGTTAAGTCAATTGATACGTCATCAATAGTAGAGCCAACAGGTGCATTCGGAGCAGAAGTCAGCAAAGTGGGTTGATAAGGAGGAGAGGGCCAACTTTGGTCGATAATGTATCCATTTTTAGTTCCAAATACAAGATCAGGATCAACGATTATGGGATAAGTTCTTTTGGGAGAACGAAGCCACGACATGTTGATTTTTGTTCTTAAAATATATTTCCCATTATTCTCATTTAACTCAAAAAATATCAGTTCCTCACCATGCAACCTGCGGGGTTCAATCGCATTGGCGTTATTTGACGATAACTTCAAAGCATTGGGTTCAATTAAGATGGGCAAATCATAGCTTGCAGAAATAGAGTCTTTTCCATCCATAAATAAAATCATACCCGCCTCTGACTTGACCTTCCATGAAGGAGGAAGTTGAAGTTCTTCCTCAAAAACCAAATATTCTGCATCTATAGGAAATCCATCAAGCGCATTTGGTGAATTAATCACATAATCGGTTCTTCTGCGTCCAAAATCCATCTCAATAGAAAGATCAATCCAATCGTATACATCTTCAAACAACGCTTTATTTTCATTTATCTCTATAATGGAAGCTTGCATTCTTTGCTCACTGCAAGTAGCGCCGTCAATTTCTGCATATATTCTTGGGTTTATTAAGTCCTTAAAGTATTTCCCTGATTCAAACTCAGTTAAAAAACCTTGTCCTATTTGATTAGGCAAGTAACTCTTGAAGCTATTTGTTGCATTTACGTATTGATAATCAGAAAATTGAACATTATCATTTTTTACAATACGCAAATCAATGGGTAAAAACCCATCATTACTTTGATAATGTATCGGGTGAGAATAAGATGTACTTGTAAATGAACCATTATCATTCTCTTGCGTATGAGAGTATGTGGTTCTCATAGCGAAAATATCAGACTCTCGCTTTGAAGTGATGTTTTGACCATGAGAATAAACCATAGGCCAAAGCACCATCATAAATAGTAATAGCTCCACAAGTTTGTATTGTGCAACCATTTTAAAGAAATTCATTCTTTAATTTGAGTTTTAGTTTTAGTCTTTTAAAAACCTACTACAGTTTTGTTGGCCGCACTTAAAAGAAGATCTGAATAAGCCAGGACTCTTCTAACAATCTAACAATCTGAAGTTTAGTTTTTTTATCAAGCTATTCACATAGTTCGACATGAGTTAGTCAAAGATAATAAATTTTCATGCATAAAGCAGAATGTTTCCAAAGGCGAATCAAAAAAACAATGAAAACTTGGTTCAAAAAAAAGCCCTTAATTAAAAAATTAAGGGCTTTCAAAAGATATTTGCAAATCATCATCTTACGATATGCCTAAGCATATTCGTCGAATTTGCACCATTTCTTATACATATATAATACATTCCAGGCACCAGGCTTTCATTAATGGTAATTATATTAACACCTTTATTTATTTGAACTTGTTTACCTAAAACAAGCATACCTTTCGTATCTGTAATGCTTAAATCGGATTCTCCTTCTAAATATGAATTTTTGAGCTGAACTGAGAAATTTCCTAAACTTGGGTTAGGTAAAGCTGTGAAAAATGAAGCTGCATTATCTTCGCAATTTACATCTACTACAAAGTCAGAATATGAATGAACAGCACCATCTATATCAACTTGATTCAATCTGTAGTAATTGTTAACAGAATTGGCTTGTTTATGAGTATAATTATAGGAAGTCAACGAATTGCTTATACCCATTGCGGTTTGAGAATCAATAACATTCCATTCTTGTCCATCTCGAGAATACTGAATATCAAAGTACGCACTATTAAATTCTGAAGCCGTTTGCCATTGAAGATCAACATGACCCTCCTCGCAGATTCCAGAGAAAGAGATCAGCTCAACAGGTAAAGGATTTGTATCATCATCCCCACCTGCACCAAAAAAGCTAAACCCTGTAACCGAAGAAGTCACCACAAAATCTGAATTTTCCCCTAAAGAACTTTCATGTGTGGTAGCTATCCAATTGCTGTGATGGATACTAGGCGTATTTGAACCAGGACTTTTAATAATTCGGACCTTGCTATAATCGGAAGCTCCCGTTAAATTATTCATATGTAAAGAAATACGATAAGGCTTATTGTTAATTGATGATGAATAATCGTTACCTGTCGGTAACACCTCCCAAATACCTGCACCATCATAATTTTGAATCAACTGACCATCTGGGGTTACCAAAGGCAAACCTGAATAAAAGTCAGAGCCATTAAGTTGCGGAACCCCTTCATTATAGGAGACAGTTAAATATTGATCTGTTCCAGGGGAGCTTATGAATTCGACATTAACATCTCGCAAGTCGTCTGCAGTTCCAACTGGGAAAAATCGAGCGCCAGGAGAGTCTACAAAATATCGTCTTAAACTACCTGTAACTACTCCTGAAGTATGGACAATAGATCCAGGATTTAAACTAGAAGATCCGATAGTTAAGACATTTGTTCCATTTATAATGCTCCCGGAAGTCATTGCCAAACTCCCCTCTACGTTAACAGGAGTAGAAAGACTAAGGTTTGCTCCTGAATTATTAATTTCCAAGTTATTTAAAGTCATTGTGCTTCCCGAAATAGATTGCTCATCACTTCCGGCCATTGCTAGAGTGCTAGTTGAACTCGCACTAACATTACCATTATTCACAAAATTTCCTGTTAGGGTTATTGTTCCTGAAAGCTGAATATTGGCATTACTAGCAACAACTAAATCTTTAATTGTAGTGGTTGTTATAGCAGCATTATTCGACCCGCTTACACACAATCCAGCACTACTATTCGGTAAAATATATACTTTATCTGATGAGGATGGAATTTCAGCAGTTTGACGAATCCAATGCTGACCATTATAAGCATACCAATTATTTGAAGTTGACCAATCAGAGTTTAACAAACCTCCCCAAACCCATGAATCTGTGGAAATCAATGAACCATCTATTTCTGAAGTATTGGGTTGATTGAATTTTGTCGTAATCTGTGCAGTGGAATTAATACATTCGCCTACAAGCTGAGTCCATGTTAAGGTAATTGGCGAATCGAAGGTGTTAGTTTGAAAAGTAGTACTCTGGTCAGTAGAAGATGAAAATAGACCTGTTCCATTTGAATAGGTCCATTCCCCTGCACCAGTATTTGCATCAACAGAAACAGAAATATCCGATATACCACAGGTCGTTTCATCAATTAATTCCGTGGAAGACGTAATTTGCGGATCTGCAATCACGATTGTATAATCTTCAATTTCACCAAACATCGTATTTCCACAGGCAGTGGGATATGTAGATATCTCAGCTGCAACGACACGCATGGGAATTGAACCGAAAGCAGCATCCATAGGAACTGTTATTGTCTGAGGATCTGAAATAGCTATATCAGTTCCATTTCTAGCAGTACCCAAATTATAAGACTCCGTTGCCTCCTCAAAGGTACCGTTGTCATTCCAATCAATCCATGCCTTAACTCTTACAGTCCAATCTCCTGCAGTATTAACCCTAGCAGATAATGGATAAGACATACCGTGACAAACATCAGTGCTTAAACCTGTTGGCACCAATTGTGAGGTTCCTGATGTAGAATTATCAATGTTATTAAAAGATACATTTGTTAATCCTGTTTCGTCAGCTACATCAATCCCAGGATTTGATGCTGCCGAACAATCTGGTGCGGAAAAAGTAACTTCGATTCCATAAGAGGCAACGATTGCCCACCAATATTGAGATGAAATTAATTCAACATTCCAATCTTGATTTACCTCCTCTCCATTGAATGCCGTTGTTGAGAACGAATATACTCCAGCTGAACCCGTTCCATGATCAGTTACATTAGTACCAAATCTTGAACCTGTAAGTTTAGGTGCAGTCCAACCTGCATTTACAGCATATGTACCATAAGAGAAAAAGCTTGAACCATTCACTAAAAATTCATCATCCCCAGACCAAGCAGAATAAATATAAAAATTGACACCCTCAATAATAGAACCTGTTGGCGCAGTTGAAGTAGCAAGGTTTATGGTTTGCAAATAAGAGCTAGGATGATTCTGATCATAAAGAGCTGCTGCGGCTGCGGCCCCTGTAATTAAGTCAGGATCTATGGTTAGAGGGAAAACACGCTCACTGGAAACAATCCAATCTACACGAACCTTTGTCAAAAGCTTATAATTTTTGCCAGCTGCTAGCAATTCAAAAAATATGTTCTTAGTGTTTTCTTTGTCTTGAAATTTTGGGTTTTGATTGATTAGCAAAGAACCATTATTAGCGTCTTTTAAAAGAGGAGTATCATAACTCGCTTTAATATCACCATTTGAGTTCAGGAGATCAACTCTACCATTTCTAAGCATTGCGGACCAACCCTTTGGCAACTCAATCAGTTCTTCGAAAACCAAAAATTCAGCAGAAGAAGGTATGTGATTAAGAAAGTCAGCGGATCTAATAATATAATCTGCCTTTCTCCTACTTTCATTAATCGTAACTTCAAGATCAACACCCTGATAAATATCAACATAGCTTACCTTGTTGCCAGTGACATCCGAACTAATTGAATGCATATATTGAGGAGATAAAATCGCTCCATTCGATTCAAAGTACATTTTAGCAGAAAGCATGTCTTTTATATATGAATCAGCGGACAATTGACAATATAAACCATCGTTGATGTCGGATGGGAAATATGTTTTAAAGTTATTCGTCGCATTCACCATTGGATAACTATCTCTATTTTGATCGTTATTGGATTGAATAGAAAGATCGATAGGATACCAATCACCATTTTTCATGTAATGAATCGGCTGAGAATACGTGGTATTGGTATATGTCCCGTCGTTGTTTGCTGAGGTACGAGAATACATTGTTCTCATCGCTGGAATATCTGACGTTTTTTGGGAATGCTTTTTGCCTTGACCTACCATAGATAGGTATGTAAAAAGACAAAGAAATAGTGTTGAGTATTTCATTGATTCTAGTTTTGACTAACAGAAATTCAATAGTGAAATAAGCTATTATTGAACCTCTATTCGTGTTGAGTTTAAATTGAGTTTGTCTAAATTTTGCACAAAAATACGCATTTATATAAAACAAACAAGCGCTTAACATATAGATAATGAGCAGACTAACTTTAGATGACATTATTTTGAAAGCAAACGAGTAATGGGCCCAAATTAATTTTGGTGAACTTTCAGTTTCACAATTAATTTAACAAGCACAAGTTGCCGTTTTTTTTTCAAAAGACGAACTTAATTTAAAATAGGTTGCATTTATTATCGACTTGGATGCAGCGCTCACTTAGTCTATTATTCTGCTATCTGTCAGGATATGAATTACACTAAATCGTTAGACAAATTCTTCATCCATGAGAGAAAGGATATTTCATCGATTCAGATATATCTTTGGTGATAGACTTTTTGTAAAAATCTCATAAAACAAAAAAGCCCCCGATATAAATCGAGGGCTTATCATAAATTATTAAGTGATACTATCTAACACTGTGCTTCACAATGGTTGTTGTTTTTGAACCATTTTCCACATTGATGTAATAGATACCTGGAGCAAGATTCTGTTGTATCACGTACATGTTGATACCTGAATTCACCACAATAGATTTCACAAATACTACACTACCTTTTGTATCTACAATTTTCAAATCAGCGACTCCTTCAATCTCCGGATTATTCATAATCACTTGGAAGCTACCAGCACTTGGATTCGGGAATACCGAGAAGTATCCATTTGCTGTAGATTGGCAAGAAGCATTAATGACTAAATTGTCATAAACTACAGACGAACCATCAATATCATTCTGAGTCAGTCTATAATAGTTGTCTCCAGAAATTGCCTGGTTGTGCTCGAAGTTGTAAGTAATCAACTCGGTGCTGAAACCAGCTGCTGGCTCGGTATGGATTAAGCTCCAATCTACACCATCACGAGAATATTCTAATTCGAAATCCTCACTATTGTTCTCAGAAGCTGTCTTCCATTCAAGGTTAACTAATCCATCTTCACATTCACCGCTGAACGAAACCAACTCTACTGGAAGTGCATTATCCTCCTCAGTTCCTGCTCCAAAGAAGCTAAAGCCAGTTCCCGATGCAGTTACAGTGAAGTCTGCATCTGTTCCAACTATAGACTCATGAGTAAGTCCTTGCCAAGAGGTATGTCCTGGACCTGCACTTTTAATCACTCTCACTTTAGACCTATCCATATGGGTTACATTATCCTCACCAGTCAAGTCATTACAACGTATACTTACGTTATATGGTTTGCTATTAATAGCAGTCGTATAACTATCTCCAGTTGAAGCCGAACCTGGTATGATTTCCCAATACCCTTCGTCGTCGTAATTCTGAATCACTTGGCCATCACTCGTTTCCAACGGAAGACCTGAGTATAAATCAGAACCATCATTGGCTTGCGGATATCCTGCATTGTAAGATGCCGTCAGATATTGACTTTCTCCTGGTGCAGACGTGAAGTCTACCGTTACATCTCTCTGGATTGCTGAATTTCCTACTGGGAAGAACTTCGAACCACTTGTATTAGGGAAATACTGCCTAATCTTACCAGTTACAATACCTGAGGTATGATTCAATGTACCTGCACCCGCAGAAGAACCTACTGTCAATATATCGTTTGTGTTAACAATATTACCAGATGTCATATTCAATACCCCATTAACATTAATTGGCGTACTCATAATCATATTACCATCTGATTTATTGATCTCAAGATCATTCAATGTAATTTCATTACCAGAAATCGTTTGGTCACCAGAACCATCAATCGATAACATGCTTGCACCTGCGGCTTGAATTGTACCATCATTGGTTATATTTCCTGAAACAGAAGCTGTTCCGGCAAGATTCAGTATCGCATTATTCGCTACCATTAAGTCAGTCATTGATGCCCCTGTCACTGTCAAAGCAGAGTTGGTTGCACTAACACATTGACCCGCATCCTGATTCGCCATAATGTATACTTTATCCGTTGCAGTTGGCGTGTTCACAGTTTGTCTTCTCCATGCATAGTTACCAACGCCATCATCGGTATACTTGTACCAGTTTGTAGGCTCTGTCCATGAATCATCTGTCAAACCACCCCACAACCAAGATTCAGTATCCATTGTGTAACTGTTATCAATCATATCAGTTTCAGGTTGCTCAAAAATAGCATCTATTGATGTTGTCTCATCATTACAAGCCCCACCGTCATTAGTCGTCCATGTAAGTGTTATCGTAGAGCCGAATGTACCCGTAGTAAATGTTGTCGAAACATCTGTTACAGATCCAAAACTACCCTGACCAAAGAGACCAGTCGACCAAGCTCCTGAACCAGATTCGACTCCATTGACAGAAACACTTATTTCAACCTCTCCACATGTACCTGTTCCCGTTGTAAACGAAATCGAAGTTTCAACTTCTGCATTTTCTTGAATCGTTGCAGTCGCAGACACATTCTGAGTGGTTGCGGCTTGCGCAGTACAAGCGATGTCTCCTGAAGCATCTGCTCCATCTTGACCCGCGATAATTCGCACATAAACCGTTGTCGCTGGAACAGTGCCATTGACACCAGCACTAGGCGTACTCGAGTAAACTGAGCTTCCATTTAAAGAAATCGCGTCAAATTCTACTTCACCGCTACTGAACTGGAACCTCACTGTTCTTTCAAATGATACACCAGCAACAGTTATGGTATTCTCTCCTATTGATAGTGCTTGTGCATTTCCATTATTGAAGTTACCATTGGCAACTTGTTTCACAATTCTGTAATTTGCACCACCTGATGGTAAACTCGTTACGTTAATTACGAAGGTCTGCTGAGCTCCACCATTACCGTCACCGTTGGTACATGCCGTAAAGACATTGGTCCACGTAGCGTTCGGCCCTGATGTAAATAAGCCTGGCGTCTGAGCACCAATTGATGTTGCTGAACTTCCACCTCCTGAAACATCTGTACTTATATTTACAGAGCTCGAGAATGTAACGTCATCGAGAGAAACTTCTAATCCTGCTGGAGGTGTTACCAGAATACCAGTATGGGAAGCACTAGCGGCTGCCGTGTTATCGTCATCCGCAATGTACTGACCTGAAACAGTAAACGTCTCACTTGCTGAAGCATCTCCTCCTTCACAAACTTCGAGTGTATTTGAAATTGTTGAAACCGTAATTACTGGCTTGCGGAGCAAGACATCAAAGTCCATCACAGAATTTGCCACACAATTTGTACCGGTCGCCACGTAACGAACTGTTAAGTTAGCGTCACCTGCGGCTACAAATTGCCCGATGTTATCACTCCAAGTTGCAGGATTGGTATTGTTTTGCCACTCACCATTGAATGAAGAACCTCCATCCCAGCTATACTCCCAATGGAACGCCTCGCCAAAGGCATCTGTTGGTGCTGTCCATTCAATTGCATTGTTTATTGTCATTTCATCACCATCTGCAATAGATACAGCATCAAGTGTAGCAGTAATATCCTGCGTACCACTATAGCAAGTAAGCCAATTAACAGCTACGGCATCCGAATAGGCTGCTCCGGTTGCACAACTTGCTTTTGCTCTTACGTATAGCGTTTGTCCTGGGTTGAGTGTTTGACCAGCACCCCAGTTATAAGGATTTGCTCCTCCACCAAAGTTTCCACTCCAAGCACCTGGTAGCGTATCTTGCCACTGGTATTCAAAGCTTTCAAATGCACCCGTTGCATCACCAGCTGTGTAATTCCAATAGATATCGTTTCCTACTTGAATGTTCTGAACTTCTGAAGAATAAGTAATGCCACCATCAACAGAAGCTTGAATTGTTCCTGCACTAACCGGAATAATCGTAAGCTCAAGCGTAACAGTACTATCACATCCCGCAGCATTTGTCAAGACAAACGTTGGAGCGGTAGATGCAGCTGGAGTATAAACTGAACTTCCATTCACAGAAAGCGCATCGAATTCTACATCAACACTGCTGAACTGGAATTTAACCGCTCTGTCAAAAGTAACAGCAGGCACAGTGAACGTATTTTCACCTACCACCATTGCTGTCAAGTTTCCAAAGTAATTACTACCATTCGCTGTAGTTTTGAAAACTCTAAAGTTCGCTCCTCCTGAAGGTAAACTCGTTACATTCATCGTAAACGTTTGAGCTCCTTGACTAGCTGCTCCATCAGCAACAGTTGTCGCTGTTAGAACTCCTGGCCATGCACTAGCACCTGAAGTAAATATACCCGGCGTTTGTTCACTGATTGTTGTAGATGGGATTCCAGCACTTCCAGTACTCTCTGTGTACGTAATACCATCAATCCACGTATATGAATCGCATGCAGTTTGAACATCCGTACCCGTTGATGAATTATTGATTGTAAGATCTAAAGTCACTGTACTATCACATCCCGCTGCATTCGTTAATACAAAGGTTGGTGCAGATGCATAAGCATCTGATCCGTTTAACGATAGTGCGTCAAATTCTATAGCACCGTCGCTGAACTGGAACTTAACCGTTCTTTCAAAGGTTACTGCGGCAACATTAAGTGTATTGACTCCTAGTGATAAAGCAGTCGCATTACCATTGAAAGACCCACCATTCGCTGTCGTTTTGAATACTCTGTAATTCGCACCACCTGAAGGTAAACTCGTTACATTGATAACAACTGTTTGCTGTGCTCCACCGTTACCGTCACCATTCGTACATGCAGTAAAGACATTCGTCCATGTGGCGTTAGGACCAGCTGCAAACAATCCTGGAGTTTGTGCAGCCATAGTCGTTGCTCCACCACCATTAGAAGTACTTTCTGTGTAGGTATTACCATCAATCCATGTATATGAATCACATGCAGTTTGAACATCCGTTCCTGTCGTTGAACTATTGATTGTAAGATCTAAAGTAACTGTACTGTCACATCCCGCTGCATTCGTTAATACAAACGTTGGAAGAGGTGAGAATAACGATTCTCCATTCAACGATAGTGACTCGAATTCTACATCGCCACTGCTGAACTGGAATTTAACCGCTCTGTCAAAAGTAGCAGCAGCCACAGTGAAAGTATTTTCACCAAGTACCATCGCTGTCAAGTTTCCAAAGTAATCACTGCCATTCGCCGTAGTTTTGTAAACTCTAAAGTTAGCGCCTCCTGAAGGTAAACTCGTTACATTCATAGTAAACGTTTGCGCCTCTTGACTAGCTGCTCCATCAGCAACAGTTGTCGCTGTAAGAACATGAGGCCATGCACTAGCACCTGAAGTAAATATACCTGGTGTCTGAGAGCTGATACTTACGGGCACGTTATAATTACTAGCATCATACGTCACACCGTCAATCCATGTATATGAATCACAAGCGGTTTGAACATCTGTTCCTGTTGTTGCATCCAATATCGTCA
>MDSY01102033.1_pt1 | contig 16959 bp, 18 predicted proteins | sample 811131 | NCBI WGS metagenome assembly MDSY01 (sample SAMN05326643, study PRJNA326480) | marine metagenome | isolation source: seawater | place: Atlantic Ocean: South West | collected 2010
ATATATTTTGTTGTCACATGTAAAAAGAAAGTCTATTAAGCTTATAGCTTAATGGAAGAAATTTTAAATAAATATTCACTGCTAAATGATATAAATGTTCCACGTGGAACATTTGATGATTTTGAAAACTTTGTTGGAATGCTTCAAAGAAAAAATGAGGAATTTAACATTATTAGCGAGAAAACAGCAAAAAATGACGTAATAAGGCAGAGACATATAATTGATTCAGCACAAATCATTGAATTTATTGATTTAAATAGTAAAATAATAATAGATATAGGATCAGGTGGGGGGATGCCTGGGATAATCATATCAATTATGCTAAAGAATATGCGTAGATCACCTAAAGTTCACTTATATGAAAAAAGTCACCATAAAAGCAAATTTTTAAGAAATGTATCTAGAGAGTTAAAATTAAACACTCAAATTATAAAACAAAACATTTTTGAGGCACAAAATTTAGAGTCGGGTACAATAATGGCAAGAGCATTTAAGCCTTTGCCAATAGTTTTAGATTTAGTTAATAAAAATTTTATTAATTATAAAAATTTAATTTTATTTATGGGAAAAAATGGTGAAAAGATTTTAAAAGAAACTCAAGCTGATTGGGATTTTGATTTTGAAAAAAAAGAAAGTATCACAAGCAAAGAATCATTTGTGTTAAATATAAAAAATATTAAAAAAAAAACTAAAAATTAAAATGCAAATTATTTCAATAATAAATCAAAAGGGTGGGGTGGGAAAAACAACTACTGCAATTAATCTTGCAGCTGGTTTGGCTCAACAGGAAAAAAAAGTTTTAATAATAGATTTAGATCCGCAAGGAAACGCAACTACAGGACTAGGTTTATCAAATTTAGAAAATTCTGGTGAAACAATTTATGGAGTATTGAATGGAACCAGATCAATAGACGAGGTTATAAAAAAAACTAATTTCCAAAATTTAGATATTATAACTTCAAATGTGGATTTGTCTGGATTAGAGGTAGAAACAGCTGGGGATAATGAGAGGGCCTTCATAATGAAGGTCAAATTAGCCGCTTATTTAAATGATTCTGAAAGATCATATGATTATATACTTATAGACTGCCCACCGTCATTAAGTTTACTGACTGTAATGGCTCTAGTTTCTTCACACTCACTTGTGGTGCCCTTACAAACTGAATTTTTTGCACTAGAGGGCCTAACTCAACTGATGAAAACTATTGAGAGAATAAAAGTGAGTCTGAATCCTGAATTAAAGATAAGAGGAATTCTTTTAACGATGTATGACAAAAGAAACAAACTATCCTCTCAAGTCGAAAAGGAAGCAAGAGATTATTTTAATGAAAAAGTTTACGCAACAGTAATACCAAGAAATGTGAGACTTTCAGAAGCGCCATCTCATGGGATGCCAGTTTTAATTTACGACAGTTCTTGCCCAGGAAGTAAATCTTATTTTAAGTTTACAGATGAGTTTATTAATCAAGAAGGTAAAATAGGTAGAATAGCATAATGGATACAAACAAAATTAAAAAAGGATTGGGTAGAGGTTTATCATCCTTAATTGGAGAAACAAAAAATGAAATAGATATCAATAAAGTTTCCATAAGTGATTTAATTAGCAATAGATTTCAACCAAGAAAAACTTTTGACAATGAACTTTTGCAAGAACTCTCAAACTCAATCAAGGAACGAGGAATAATACAGCCGATCATTGTGAGAGAGCTTAAAGGCAATTCTTCTAAATATGAAATAATTGCAGGAGAGAGAAGGTGGTTAGCAGCTCAAAAAGCAGGGCTACATGAAGTGCCAGTTGTTATTACTGAAGCAGATGATTTAAAATCATTAGAGTTTGCAATAGTTGAAAATGTTCAAAGACATGATCTAAACGTAATCGAAGAGGCAGAAGGTTATCAACGTTTAATTAAAGATTTTTCTTATGATCAGGACAAAGTAGCAAAGTTTATTGGCAAAAGCAGAAGTCACATAGCAAACTGTTTAAGATTGTTAACCTTGCAAGATGATGTCATTACATTAATAAAAGATAAAAAAATCTCCCAAGGTCACGCTAAAATTTTAGTTGGTTTAGATAATGCAAGTTTTGTTGCTCTTAAAATAATAGAAAAAAACCTATCTGTAAGACAAACTGAGAATTTTGTAAAAATTTTTAAAATAAAGAAACATTCATTAAAAAAAATTAAAGATGTAAACTTACAAACGTTAGAATCTTCCATAACTGATAAAATTGGTATAAACGTTTTAATAAAAAATAAAAAAGATAACACTGGATCAATTACGTTCGAGTATAAAGATATTGATCAATTGAATAAGATTATTGATATAATAAAATCTAATTACTAATTACTGTTGCTTGTTCTATAATAAAGTCAAATAATATATTAATTGAATTAGTAGAATTTTTTTTCAACAGTAGTTCAGTTTTATTTATTTTATATATTAAATTTTCTACATTATTTATTGACCATTTCTGAACTTGTTGTTTTACAATTTCTTTATCTTTCCAAAAAATAGGAGGCTTACTTGACAAGATTATTGCTTCAATATTTTTCTGATCTTGAAATTTTTTGGTTATTTTTAAAAGCCTCTTTGATTTTATCAAAAAAGTTCTAATAATAAGAATGCAGTCTTCTAAAGAGTAATTATTTTCATTTAAAATATTCAAAGTTTTTTTAGTGTTTTTAGCTAAACAATTATCAATTAACTCTGAAACACTATAATTTTCAACTAAATTTGTAAGTTTTAAAATATCTTTTATTTCAATTTTATCCTTATCTTTTATAAAAACTTCTAATTTTTGAAGTTCATTATTTAAATTTTGTCTGTCTCCGCTACACCTCCCCACAATTAAATTAATAGCTTGCTGAGAAATTTGTGTTTTGTTTTTTCGAAAAAAATTGCTTACTATTGATGATAGAGTCTGATTGTTATCTTCATAAAAAGGGACACATACTGTGTATTTACTTTTTTCAAAGTAAGACCTAATTTTTGACTTCTTATCTAGATTATTGGCATTTAAAACTAAAACTAAATCTTCAATTCTTCTCTCTACAACTTCTTCAATCACATCTAAAGCTCTATCAGTAGCTCTATTTATTATTATTAATTTGTCATTTTCAAAAAATGATTTTGACAAAATAGTGTTAAAAAAATCTTTTTTACTGTTTAGTATTTCATTTTCTTCATAGCTGTATATGCCACTTGAATATAATTTTTTAAATTTTTCTTCAATAATTTCATTTTTAAGACCTTGATTCTCACCATAAAATAAAAATAATTTTTTTATTTTTATGTTTAATTTAACTAACTCGTAGGACTTAACTATCATTTTTTATGAGTTTAAAAATATTATAATCTGTTCTGAAATTTTATTAATTAAATTATTTTCAATATTTTTTTCATATTTTAGCAAATCAAACTTTTTTTTTAAATTATTGTAGGTAAAGCTTTTTCTAAAATTTTTTGTTTTTACAATTCTGTTTTCATCGTTTGGATCTGATAAGTAAAACTCAACATTTATAACCATTCTGTAAACAGACACATCTCCCTTTTTATCTTTTGTGATTGGTTCAATTTTTTTTGTACTATTTATCTTTAAGTTATATGTGTAGTTTTTATTATCTGTATTTTTTAAGTTAGTTAGATTTATAATTTTACGATTAATTTTCTTATTTCCCAGCAATTCAATTTCACTTATTGAAATCTTAGCCTGATTATTTTTTGAATAAATTGTTTCGTATCCACAGTTAGACAGAGTGAAAAAAATAAGAGCAAATATTATTCTTTTAATTATTATCATATTATTAAGTTTATTAACTTATTTTGTATAAATACACTTTTAATGATTTTTTTATTTGTAATAAATTTTTGTAATTCCTCTGTTTCTTTTATTTTTTTGATTAAATCTTTTTCTTCAAGAGATTTTTCTGTCGAAATTAAACCTCTTTTTTTTCCATTTATCTGAACAACTATATTATATTCTTTAGTTTTAAGATATTTTTTATCAACTTCAGGCCATAAAAAATTAGTATCATTTGAAATTTGGTTTAAGCATTCTGATGCTAAATGAGGAACTACTGGTAACATAATTTTTAAAATTTTTATATAATTTTCAATTAGATTTTTAGCATTTATTTTTTTAGCAACCTCTTTATTAAAAAAATTATAAACTTCATGAAGATTTGCCACAATAACATTATAGCTGAATTTTTCTAAGTTTATGTTAATTTTGTTTATTGTCTGGTTTGTAAATTTTTCAATTTTTTCATCTGAAATACTTAATTTATCTTCTATTGTTATTTTCGATTTTATTTTTTTGTGTAAAACCCAAAATTTTTGTACAAATTTATACGATGCAACCATTCCTTGTTCTGACCATTGAACATCCTTTTCGGGAGGACTGTCTGATAAAATGAATAATCGAACAGAATCTGCACCATAATTTTTAATTATTTCTTCTGGGTCAATTGTATTTTTTTTAGATTTAGACATGGACTCAGTAGCACCCACAGTAATTTTTTCTGATGGCTTTTTTTTATTAAAATAGTTTTTGCCATCTTCTGAGGATACCTCATCGGGACTAAGCCATTCATTGTTCTGATTTTTATAGGTTTCGTGGCAAACCATACCCTGAGTAAACAAACCTTTAAATGGTTCTTGATAATTCAGATTGCCATTTTTATAGTTTAATGCCTTAATAAAAAATCTTGAATACAAAAGATGCAATATCGCGTGTTCTACACCTCCAATATATTGATCTACAGGCATCCAGTAGTTTGCTTCATCAATACTAAAACCATGTTCCTGATTTTCTGGAGAGCAAAATCTTAAAAAATACCAAGATGAGTCCACAAACGTATCAAGAGTGTCAGTTTCCATTGTGCATTCCTCCCCATCAATTATAATTTTTCTCCAGTCTGTTTGATGATCTAAGGGGTTACCAGTAGTATTTAAATTAATATTTTCTGGAAGTTCAATGGGCAAATTTTTTAATGGCACTTTAATAATTTCATTTTTTTTGTTATATGCAATAGGAATAGGACAACCCCAGTATCTTTGTCTAGATACTCCCCAGTCTTTTAACCTAAAATTAATTTTTTTTTTCCCTAATTTTTTTTCTTCTAGAATTTTTATAGTTTCAAGAACCGATTTTTCAGGAGCATTTAAGCCATTTAAAAATTTAGAATTGAAAATTATGCCCGAGTTGGTGTAGGCCTCATTAGTAATCTTAAAGTCATTACCTTCATTTAGTGGTTTTACTACAGGTGTTACTTTTAAATTATATTTTAAGGCAAAGTCTAAATCTCTTTGGTCATGTGCGGGACATCCAAATACAGCCCCAAAACCATAGTCCATTAAAACAAAATTTGCAAAGTAAACAGGAACTTTGATAGTTTCATCTAAAGGATTTACAGCTAGTAAATTAGTCTTAAAGCCTATTTTGTTAGCCTGAGAAATAGATTCTTCAGTTGTACCAGTTTTCGAGCAATCATCTTTAAAATTTATAAATTCTTTATCATTTTCATAAAGTTTAGAAATAGGATGATCTGCTGACACAGCCAAAAAAGAAAACCCAAACAAAGTATCTGGCCTTGTAGTGAAGCATTTTATCTTATTAATTTTAGAGTTACCTTCAATTTTAAAATCAATTTCACAACCAAAAGATTTACCAATCCAGTTTTTTTGCATAACCTTTACTTTATTTGGCCATTCCGTTAAATCTTCCAAACCTTTAAGCAGTTCATCTGAAAAAATTGATATATTAAAGAACCATTGATTTAGTTTTTTTCTTTCAACAATTGCTCCAGATCTCCATCCCTTGCCGTCAATCACTTGTTCATTAGCTAGAACAGTTTTATCAATTGGATCCCAATTAACATATTTTTCTTTTCTATAAACAAGACCTTTATCATAAAGATCTAAGAAAAATTTTTGTTGATGTTTGTAATAATCTTTAGAAGATGTTGAAATTTCTCTATCCCAGTCGATAGAGAGTCCCAGTTTTTTAAGCTGGTTTTTCATTATAGAAATATTTTTTTCAGTCCAAATTTTTGGGTCTAAATTATTTTGACGCGCAGCATTTTCGGCTGGCATTCCAAACGAGTCCCACCCCATTGGATGTAGAACATTATATCCTAGCAAAGATTTGTAACGAGCAAGTACATCACCAATAGTATAATTTCGAACATGTCCCATGTGAATTTTTCCTGACGGGTATGGAAACATTTCCAAGCAATAAAATTTTTTTTGATTTTTAACTATTTTAGATTTAAATGTTTGATTTTTAATCCAATAATTTTGCCACTTTTCTTCAACAGTTTTAAAATTATACCTATCTAATTCCATTTTATGTATTGATTTAATTTACCAAATATTAAATTATAATTTTAATAATTTATATTAAAATTCTTTTGGTAATTTAACATCACCTTTATTCTCTGATCTTTTTTTAGCAACACCTAATTTTTCAAGTTGGGCTGCCTTTTTTAATATCGCAAGACGTATTTCACTGTTAGTAGAGTTTTCAATCTTGCTAATTCTACAATTACCAGATGTTTTGCAAGTTTTTTTATGTAAAATAACATCAATAGCGTCTGACCTTATTTCGTTCGATAAAAATCTAATAGTAATTTTAATTTGTTCATCAGAATCTTCATTACTAAACCAATCTGTTATAATAATTCCACCTCCGTAATCAACATTACTTAAGGGTGTAAAATTTAATTTTTCGAGTGTGGCTCTCCACAAAGGATTTGAGGTTGCAAACTCAAACTTACCTGATCCTCGATTTCCTAGTTTTCCAAGTCTGAAACCTCTGCCTTCTTCTATATTTTTTTTTATTCTCTCATTTGCATTTGTTGGAACTTTTCTGGAGTCTGTGGGTTTGTATATTCCACAAGAATTAACTGTAAAAATAAACAATAAGAATAGAGTGAAAGGGAGGAATAGTTTTTTAAAAAGAATAATTTTATGCATAATTTATTCTAATATCATTTTTGTACAAAATTGCTGTAAAATTGATGATATTTGGAATAATAGTGATATATTTACAACAAATTTAATAAAAAACCAACATTAATCAAAATTTTATACACACATATTAAAATAAATATAGGTTATCCATAATTCATATATGAAAACAATAACAAAAGGAAAAAACATGAATAACTTTAAAAAAGTAGGTTTAACAGCTCTTGCTGGTTCTCTTGCTGCGATCTCAGCTAATGCTGCAGAGATGTCAGTAAGTGGTGCAACTGTTTTAACTTACACTACTAATGACTCAACTGAAGTAACTGGTAACCCTATGGGTATGAAAACTAACATAGGTTTTACAGCTTCAGGTGAAGTTAACGGATACACAGTATCTTACATGCAAACATCTAAAGATCAATTCGCTGGTATGTCATCAGCTAGATTATCTATGGACATGGGTGATATTGGACTTATAGCATTTGACCAAGGTTCAGGATCAGGTCTTGCAACTATCGATGATAAAACACCGACAGCTGCAGAAGAAATCTGGGATGGTTTAGATGGAAAAACAGTTGGTGGTTTAGTTGGTGCTGCAGGAAATTCTGGAGTTTTCAACTACATTAAAACTTTCAACGGTGTTAAGCTAAATGCTGCTGCTAGAAAAGGATCAGGTACTAAGAATAATGATGGTGCTGCTTCTGGAGTTGGTGGTAGTAATGCTTGGGACTTTGCACTAACAGCTGGTGATGATGTAACTATGGTTCCTGGATTATCTGGTGGATTTGGTTATGGAGAAGCTGATGCATCAACAATCGTAGGCGCAAATCAGGATTCATCTGATGAGCATATGACTGCATTTGCTAACTATTCATATGGACCTGCAACTGTTGGTTACCAACTTTCAAACATGAACGCTGGTAAACAAGCTGGTGTTAATGAAGAGACTGAACAGTGGGGAATAGCTTTTAACGTAAACGACAATCTTTCTGTATCATACGGTGAGAGAGAAGTTGAATACCAAAAAACTAGTGTTGCTCACGTTACTGAATCAGGCGAAGGTTTTGCTGTAGCTTACACTATGGGATCTATTAAAATCGCTGGTAACATGAACGAAGTTGGAGACAACAACGGTACAAAAGGTTCTGTGGACTCAAGTACAGAAATAGCTGTTTCATTCGCATTTTAGTATAATTTAAATTTTAAAAAAGCCCCACAAGTTGGGGCTTTTTTTTTGGCCAAAATCTAAATAATTTTATTTAAATCACCAAGAAATGAAGAAAATTTTTCATAAGAATTTATTGATGTTTTATATATAGGCTTTCTTGCTTGGGCTGTACTCATAGTTTTAATTGGAGATTTATTTTTGTAAAAATTTAGGCAATCACTTTCCCAAGAAAGATTACAAAAGCTTATAAGTTTCTTTATTTCTACATCAGAATTTTCAATAATTTCCTCATATTTAATTTCATAAATAGAATTAGTAAAATATTTTTTCCAAAAATTCATTAAATCTGAATAAAGATTATAGTATGTACCAAGTTCTTTTTGATCATATGTAAAACCTAGCCCACCTTCAAATAAATTTTTATATAAAGAAAAACAATTATCTTTAGGATTTCTTACACAATGTATTATTTTTGAATCAGGAAAAAGAACTTTAATGAAACCAATCCATCTAAAATTTAATGGAGCCTTATCTGTAATAAAGAATTCTTTAGAATTGAATGAACTTATATATTTATAAAAGTTATTACGTAATTTTTCTATTAAAGTATCGTCATTAATCAGCTCATTCAATTTTTCCATTGAAATCACACCATTATCTAAAAAGTGATTTTGTACAATTTTTGAAAGTTGTGGAAGCTCACCAGCACCAAAAACCATAGAATGAGAACTTACTATCTGTTCGATAAGGGAAGTTCCTGATCTTGGCATACCCAAGATAAATATTAATTTTTTATTGTTTACATTTTTTTGTTGGATCTTTTTAAAATCAAATTTATTAAAATTTTGTTTTATACTGTTAAAAAGCTCAATTTCATCATTGATATCGAAATTTATAGTTTTTCTCTTAATTTTGTTTCCAAGATCAAAATGTTCAAAAGATTTATTGGTGTCCCCAAAATCCTCATTAGCTTTTGCTATTGCAAAGTGAAGGTTAATTTTTTGATCGTTATTTAAATCTAAATCTTCAATTTTTTTAACCATTATATTATAATGATCATTATTTAAATTATATTTTGTAGATTGGCTTATTAACATATCTGCTTGAGTAAATTTAGGATCTAACTTTAATACTCTTTGTGCATAATCGTTTGCTTTGGCAAAATTTCCTATTCCTTGATGAGCTAAAGCTAAAGAATAAAGTGTTACGGGAATTTTATCATTAATTTTTAAAGCTTTTTCATATAGCTCTATAGACTCAGAAAAATTATTAAAATCTCTCTTTAAATTTCCCAAGTTAACATATGCATTTATATAATTTGAATTTTTTTTTATTATTTTGTTAAAAAGATCTTCTGATAAATCATTTTCTCCAATACTTTTATAAGTATTTGCTAAATTATTCATAATAGCAATGTTATTTGAATCCATCTTATATCCCTTTAAAAAAACCTCTTTGGCCAGATCAAACTTTCCAATATTTTGGTATCCAGATCCTAAAATGTTATACAAAATTAAATATTCTGGAAATTCTTTAATAAGTCTTTTACATTTAGTAATCACTAAGTTGAAGTTGCCAGTTTTGAATAAATTCAACAAAACCTTAATATCATTTTCAATATTTTTATTTATCATTTTCAAAATTTGATTTCATTATTTTTTTAAAGTATGACACTCCAGCAAAACCATATGAATTTATTACCCGTAGTTTATTTAAATTTTTGGAAGTGATACCACCTAAAGCAATAACTTTTTTGTTAGTCTTAGATGCTAATAGATTAAATCTTGCAGTATTAAGCATTTTGTTGTTATTATTTTTAAATAGAGGTGAAATAAAAATTAACTCTACACCTTGTTTTTCTTTAGTTCTTATTTCCATTACTGTGTGTGCTGATCCGATTATAGTGAAATTCTTTTTTTTCCCATTTTTATTTATATTTAAACATTTATTGAAAGATGGCAAGTAAACACCGTCTAAATCTAAATTAATCGCTAACGTAATATTGTTGGATAAAAAAAACTTTCTACCATATTTTTTACAGGAATTTTTAATACTTATTATTGTTTTTTTGTCAAAACTAATTGAATAATTTCTATATATAATTGCAACGCATTTATCTAATTTTCTGATATGCTCTTCATTATAGTCACTTACAAAAAAAAAAAGATTAGGTAAATTATTATGCATAATAGTCTTAACAATTTAATTGAAATTCAAAAAGAAATACAATTAAAAATATCACAAGCAAATAATTTTACAAAACAACCACAAGTTATTGCTGTAAGCAAAACACGTCCAATAGCAGAAATTCTTCCATTAATAAATTATGGACATCTTCACTTTGGAGAAAATAAAGTTCAAGAATCTATAGAAAAATGGGGAAATATTAAATCTGATTTCAATAATTTAAATCTCCACATGATTGGAAAACTTCAAACGAACAAGGTTAAATATGCAATATCACTATTTGATTATATTCATTCGTTAGACAATATTAAATTAGCAGAGAAAATTGCCAATGAACAAATAAAACAAAAAAAAAACATTAAACTTTTTATCCAGATCAATCTTGGCGACGAATCTCAAAAAAGTGGAATTTCTATTTTGGAAGCAAGAGATTTTTATAATAAGTGCACTAGAGAATTAAATTTAAATATATTAGGATTTATGTGCTTGCCCCCTAATAACAATCAAGTTTCTCAATATTTTTTAAAAATGAAGAATTTAACTGTAAGTATGAAGTTAAAGGAACTTAGCATGGGTATGTCTAATGATTATTTAGAAGCAATAAAATTTCAATCATCTTACTTGAGAATTGGTTCAAAAATATTTGGGCAAAGAAATCAATAAATTTTAATTTTTGTTTTTTTACTGATTAGTTTTGCCATAATCAAAAAATCTTTTTTTCTTAAAGCAATACACCCTGCTGTTTTTTTATAATTTTTTGTTAAATGTATAAAAATTGCACTACCCTTAAGGGGTCTTATCCTTTTTGTATTATAATTAATAACTATAAGGTAGTCATAATTTGAATCTTTTCTAAATAGTTTTTCATGTTTTATGTTATCATTAACCTTAATTTCTGAATTATAATATTGGCTATTAGAATCATCACACCAACCCATATTTTTTTTTATAATTTTTATCGGCATTTTAGTTGTTGGTTTTTTTACCCTGTCTGCTCTATAATAAAATTTACCAAGAGAGAACAATCCAGTTGGTGTAGTTTTATCTCCTTCAGTTTTTCTTATCTTTGTTCCATTTTTTCCTATTGAACACTTAAAGTTAAAATCATCTAACACCAATGTGTCTTTATTTTTTAAATTAATTAGCATATGTTATGTTTTAATGTCAAAAGAAACTGTAATCATAGTAGAATTTACAGAGTTATATAATATTTTAGATGAAATTAAAAATTTAATTCCCTTTAATATATATAATTCTCCAAACACAAAAGATCTTTTATATAAAATAGAAACGAACGAAAGTAACTTTAAAAAATCGATATTTCTTATTGGTAAAAATAGTCTTAAATTAATATCAGAGTATAAGACAATAAAAAATAAATTCTTAGTAATAGATAATTTTCCATTAAAGCTGGATCAGCTTATTGATAAAATTAACACAAAGTTAATTAAACAAAATTATCAATTTCAGTCTAATTTAAGTATCAAGAGTTATTTATTGAATTTAAACTCTAGAGTTATTACTAATAAAAAATATGAATTGAAATTAACTGAGAAAGAAATAGATATTATTTTGTTTTTAAAAGATAAAACTGAACCATCCTCAGTTATTAATCTTCAAAATGAAGTTTGGGGATACTCCTCAGAACTCGAGACACACACTGTTGAAACTCATATCTATCGACTAAGAAAAAAAATTAAAGATAAATTTAAAGATAATAATTTTATCACTAGCCACGAAGAAGGTTATAAAATATAGATGCTCAAAAAAAACCCTATAGCTAAAAATTTAAGGACAAGTAAATTTAAAACTAGAATAGTTAAGCCAAAAAGAGGAAAAGGAAGTTTTAAGAGAAAAAGTAAATAAAATTTGAAGATTTTTTATTTAAAGAAGACTATAAAAATTAACACCAATCATAACTCTGTCTATTTTCCCATTATAAGTTGATGAGTGTTTTCGACCAGCTGGAATAATAACTATAGAACCTTCAGATGGTAATATTTCTTCTTCAGGATCATATAGTTTTAAAATTCCAGGATTACTACAATTTTGATCACCAACAGAAAGATAATAAACAAGACTACATTTTTGGTCAGCAATTTTATAATTTTTATCAAAAGGATCTAAGTGTCGATGAGGTTTTGCACCACTTCCAGAATTAAAGATATTAAAAAAAGATTCTGTAACATGTATATCTGATGAGACAGATTTTTTCATAGTATTAATCAAATCTTTTTCCATTATTTTTATAACAGATTGATTGTTCTCAAATAATTTATCGTCTGATGAACATTTACCATTTCCATAACGAATATCTTGTGTATTATCTAAATTCACAGATTTCATTTTGTACAAACAAGAAATTAGTTCTTTTTCTACTTTTCTAATTGTAACAAATGGATTCGAGCTCAATCTTATACCCAAATTTTTTTCATTTGTTTTTTTGGAGTCTTTTGCCTGCTTGATTTTTGATAATACTTTATTTTGATCTGATATAATACTCAAGACAGTGATTGCTTCAGTAAAATTTGGTTTAAGATTTATTGCTTTCTTATAACTTTCTTCTGCTTGATTTATTTTACCAAGTTTATACAACATATTACCTAAGTTTTTATGGGCTTCTGCAAAATTTGGATTAAGTGCTATTGCAGTTTTATAGCTTATTATAGAATCATCTATTCTATTGAGTAACTGAAGTGTAATACCAAAGAAATGATTAATCTCTGGATTCATCGGTTGTGCTTGTAATAAATTTTTAAAAATTTTTTCAGCGTCTTGTAGCTTACCCTCTTTCAATGCATTAACACCTTGCATAATTGTCTGATTTAGATTCAGCTTCATTAAATATTTTTATTAATAAATTCTTATCATTACTGTCATAACGAGGCTAGAATAAAAAGTTACTAAATAAGTCGGGCACCAATTTGTTGAATTATTTTTGCTGACATTTCAGTTCCTTTTTTTAAACTTTCAACAATAGTTAATTTATTAATATGACCGTGAAGATATCCTGCAGCAAATAAGTCCCCAGCGCCCGTCAAATCAAGTATTTTTAGATCTTTTTGACCATTACACTGAATCACTTCATTGTTATTTATAGCAATACTACCCTTTGCACCTCGTGTGATAATAATCAACTTTTTAAGTTGTTTACAAAATGAGATAACTTCTTCAAAGTTTTTAGCACTCAATAACGAAGTAATCTCTTGCTCATTTGCAAACGTAATATCTATTTTATTTTTAACTAGATCTAAAAAATTTTTTTTATGTCTTTCTACACAGAATAAATCAGACAATGACATTGCTACTTTATTAGAGTTTTTAATTGCCTTATCAAAAGCAGATTTTGGGTCACCTTCATCCCATAAATAACCTTCTAAAAAAATTATTTCACTATTTTTAATTGAATTTATATCAACATCATTTTCATTAATTTTCCCTGCTGTTCCTAGAAATGTGCACATGGTTCTTTCCGAGTCTGGTGTAATTAATATTAAACAAGTACCTGTTGGTAAATCTTCTCTCTTTTTAGAATAAAAATATTCGACATTTTCTTTTTTTAAACCTTCTTCGTATTTTTTTCCTAGTTCATCATCACTTACTTTACCAATAAATCCAACTTTATTTTTCAATTGAGATAACCCAACCATAGAGTTTGCAACAGATCCACCAGAAATGGTGTCTTCAATTTTTAATGTTGATAATAATTTTTTGAATTCAATTTCATCAACTAGCTTCATTGTACTTTTAGTTAGTCCGTTATCTATTAAATACTTATCTTCAACTTTGCATATAACATCAACTATGGCATTGCCTATTCCTAGAATTTTCATATTATGCTTTTTTTATATTAATTGGATATTTACGATTAGGATAACAAGTCGTACAAATTTTACAAGTTAAACCATAACAGCTTCTAGCTTGGCAATATTCTCTACCATAATAAATTATTTGAAGATGAAGTTTACTCCAATTTTTTTTTGGAAATATTCTTTTTAGATCTTTTTCTGTTTGAACAACATTTTTACCATCTGTTAATCCCCACCTTTGTGCAAGGCGATGAATATGAGTGTCCACTGCAAATGCAGGAAATCCAAATCCTTGAGACATGACTACACTTGCTGTTTTATGACCCACGCCAGGTAATTTTTCAAGCTCTTCAAAACTTCTAGGTACTTTTCCACCATGTTTTTTTAAAAGCAGTTTAGACATTAAATATATACTCTTAGCTTTTACTCTGAAAATACCTATGCTCCTTATTAATTTCTCAATTTTTTTTTGTCCTAATTTTACAAAATGCTCAGGTTTATTATATTTTGGATATATATCTTTAGTCACATTATTAACATTCAAATCTGTGCATTGTGCTGATAAAAGAACAGAGGTTAAAAGAGTAAATTTATTTCTATGTTTTAATGGAATAGGGGTTGTTGGATAAATTTTATTTAGTATTTTTAGTATTTGCTGAGCTTTTTCTTTTTCTTGCATTATTTAAAATTTAACAAATCTCTCATTGAGTAAAGCCCAGCTTTTTTATTTGTAAGCCATTTTGCAGCTGTTAAAGCACCATCTGAATAAAGAGCCCTGTCAAATGCTTCATGGTTTAACTTTATAGTTTCCTTGCCACTTGAGAATGTTACTTCATGCTCTCCAATAATTTCACCTTTTCTAATAGAATTGAAATTAACTTTTTTTCCAAAAGGAAAAGACTTTTTATTTAAAAACTTTTTACCTATTAGATTATAAAAGTTTTTATTTTTTCCAACAGCAATACCTTTTCCAAGCATTAATGCAGTTCCTGATGGGTAATCTTTTTTATGTTTGTGGTGTACTTCAAGTATTTTACTTAAATAATTATCTCCAAGAGATCCTGATACAATTTCAGTTAAATACATAAGTAAATTTACACCTAGACTCATATTGCCAGCCTTTAAGATAGGAATTTTCTTTGAATATGTTTTAATTAAAGCTTCTTCTTTTTGAGTAAAACCAGTTGTCCCAATAACTACTCTTTTTTTCAGTCTTGATGCTATTTTAAGAATCTCTAGTGTACATTTTGGAATTGTAAAATCTACAATCACATTAGTTTTTTTAAAAGCGCTTTCAGTATTTAAATCAACTTTGATACCAGCTATTTTTCTATTAATAGGTTTATTCTCTGTAAGTACCACTAATTTAAAATCTCTATTGGATTTAGAGGACTTAATAAGCTGTTTACCCATTCTTCCAAGACATCCAGTAATAGCTAAATTAATTTTTTTCATTTAAGAAAACATTAACCTTTTTTAACTAATTAGTCTTTTAGTTTTTCCAGAAACTTTTAGCCTTTTGAAAGAATTTTTTGATACTAGGATTAGACTTTTCATTTTCAATTTTTCTAAATTTCTCCAACAATTCTTTTTGTGCTTTATTTAAAGAAATTGGAACTTCAGTATTTATTTGAACATAAAGGTCACCATTTCCACTACCACGCATATAAGGCATTCCTTTGCCTTTTAGTCTAAATTGTTTTCCACTTTGTGTTCCTTCTGGTATTTTAATTTTTGCTCTTCCACAATCAATTGTAGGTATTTCAATTGTGGTACCAAGTGCTGCATCAGCAATAGATATCGGAAACTCAAAAAATAGATTTTCATCAGATCTTTTAAATAAATCATGAGAATGAACGTTAATAAATAAATATAAATCTCCACTAGCTCCACCCTTAGTTCCCGCTTCACCTTTGCCTGCTAATCTTATTCGTGTTCCATCATCAACACCTTTCGGTATTGTTACTGATATTTTTTTGGAAGCCTGTTTATTACCTTGACCATTACAGTCAGAACAAGGATTGGTAATCTCTTCACCAGTTCCTTGACATTGTTGGCATGTTTGCTGAACAGTAAAAAATCCTTGATTAGATCTTACTTTACCATTTCCCCCACAGACTGTACATTTTTCAGGAGAATGACCAGGTTTGGAACCATTTCCCTTACACGTAGTACATTTTTCTGTTGTCGAAAATTTTATATCCTGTTTTTTCCCCTCATATGATTCTTCAAGCGTAATCGATAAATCATATCTTAAATCTGAGCCTCTGTTATTAGTTTTTCTTCCTCTTGATCTTCCACCACCACCAAAATCACCAAAAAAATCTTCAAAAATATCTGAAAAGTCAGCTCCACCAAAACCACCAGTTTGTCTTCCACCACCACCCTCGAAGGCAGCATGGCCAAAATTATCATAGTTTTGTTTTTTCTCTTGATCTGAAAGAACACCATATGCTTCACCTGCTTCTTTGAATTTATCTTCAGAAGCTTTGTCTCCAGGGTTTTTATCAGGATGATGTTTTACTGCTAATTTTCTATATGCAGATTTTAATTCTTCAGCGCTGGCATTCTTACTAACACCTAAAACGTCATAGAAATCTCTTTTAGCCATAAGTTACTCTAAGATGGTTGTTTTAAGTCTTAAGCGCTTTTTTCTTTATCGTCTTCTTTTTTATCGTCTTCTTTGCCTTCTTCTTTCACTTCTTCAAAGTCAGCATCAACTACATTATCGTCTTTCTTTACTTCGTCATTCTTATCACCATCTTTAGGTGAACCCTCTTTTTTTTCTTGAGATTTGTAAATAGCCTCACCTAGCTTCATAGAAGC
>MDSY01045133.1_pt1 | contig 16956 bp, 12 predicted proteins | sample 811131 | NCBI WGS metagenome assembly MDSY01 (sample SAMN05326643, study PRJNA326480) | marine metagenome | isolation source: seawater | place: Atlantic Ocean: South West | collected 2010
AAGTCGCTCAAAACCCCAGCAACGTGGCTTGGCATTGAACGATTAACAGCTCGTGCTGCAGTAATCAGTCCGGCAGGAACACCAACATCAGCAGCTCGCTGAATCATGTAATACGGGTCAACTGGAATACAGTGACCCCCTACGCCAACGCCAGGTGTGTAGCGATGGAAATTCCACTTGGTCGCTGCTGCAGACAGAACATCTTCAACATCGACATCAAGTGCAGGGAAAATTCGAGCGAGTTCATTGACAAGAGCGATGTTAATGTCACGCTGAACGTTTTCGATGACTTTCGCAGCCTCAGCAACTTCGAGTTTGCCGACATAGCGAACATCTCCAGAAGTCAACTTCTGGTAAAGAGCGACCAGTGCGGCGCCCACTTCAGGGTTTGAGCATCCAATGACTCGGGCGACTTGCCGTACGCCATGCGCAGGGTCTCCTGGATTGAACCGTTCAGGGCAGTAAGCGATTTCTAAGTCTTCACCGATGACTAAGCCTAATTCCTCAATGATGGGGTGCCATGTTTGTGCTGTTACGCCAGGATAAACGGTTGATTCAAGAACGACAATTGTTTGAGAACCCTTTACAATCGATTGGAACACGTCTCGGCCTGCACCTTCAACATAGGAGAGGTCTGGTTTGAGATCGTGAGTAATCGGGGTTGGAACGGTGACTAAGATCACATCACAATGGGGAACTGCTTCTGCTGCAGAGTCCGTAATATGCCATCTTTCAGTCCCTGGTGCCGGCACGATATCATCGACATCGGGGTCGCCTGTAGGATTCTTTCCTGCTTTGACCATATCCACTGTGCGTTGAGAAACATCGACGCCCCAGACATTGAATCCAGCATCATGGAAACCAATGGCAGTTGGCAGGCCAACATAACCCAATCCAATGACCCCCACTGTAGTGATGTTCAACTTGCTCATGTCTTAGGGCAATCGTTATCGTTCATGAAACCATTGTTTGAGATTAGAAATAGGTGATGGCTTCATTAACGCCTTCTCAAGACGGGAAACATGAATGCATCGGAGGGCGGCCCTCGGCTCCAAAGAATGTGGTCTAAGAAAAAAATAAAAAACGCTCCGTTCGAATTAGTTTCAGAGAACCTGGAGCACAGAGAGCTAATCGCCAGGCTGATTAGAAGGGATTTAGATTCAAGATTTAGAGCCCCGTTGCTCGGATACTCATGGGCGATTATCGAGCCATTACTCTTAGCATTGGTTTATTCGTTTGTGTTTGGGATTATCGTTGGACGTTCAGATCCACTTTACCCTGCCATCGTAATGATCGGGGTGATTGGCTGGTCTTTGTTTTCCAGATGTATGACAGGTACAACAAAAACACTCACATCAAATGCATCGTTATTCCAATTCACCAAAATTCCGAAATCTGTATTTGCAATAAGTAACATGTTGACAAACTATCTGCTAAGTTGCATTTCTCTTTTTGCACTCATACCGTTTATTTATTTTAATGAACTCTCTATTGGAATAACTTATCTTTACCTTCCACTTTATCTCATCCTATTGGCAATAACTGGGACGGCAGTCGGATTGCTCATTGCGCCAGCTGCAGTAAGAATTCCAGACTTGGTTAATATTGTTCAATTTCTATCACGTGTTGGTTTCTTCTTATCTCCAGTCATGTGGACATACCAAATGTTATCCAGTAAATTTGGAACAGGTAACTACCTGATACTGGCTCACCTCAATCCTGTTATTGTACCTATAACAAAGATGCGGGATATTATTCTTAATCAAAACAGTGAAATCCCTGATTTTGGGATATATATTTTCGCAGGCACTGTCATTTTCTTTTACATAACGGGGACTATGGTTTTCCACGTTAAAGCAAATAAAATGGTGGTTGGATTATGAGGGTTTTAGAGCTTTATGACGTAACCTTAACTTATCCACAATCACGATTTGAGAAAAAGAAAAAAATGATTCCATCGAAGATAGGTCCAGTAAACCTAGAATTCAACGAATCTGAGATTGTCGGAATCATTGGCCGGAATGGTTCCGGAAAAAGCACTCTTCTACGTATTATGGGAGGAGTATTTCCTCCAGACAAAGGGGAGGTCCACATATCGGGAACAATATCCCTTCTCGCTGGCGTTGGTGTTGGGTTCAATAAAAGCCTAACTGGATTAGAAAACGCATATTTGTACGCTTCGCTTATGGGGTGGAAGAAAAAACAAATTGAAGCCAAACTCGATGATATCATCAGTTTCTCCGAACTCGGACATCACTTTGAACGCCCGATTAAAACCTATTCCTCTGGAATGAAAGCAAGACTTGGAATCTCAGTAGCAACTGCATTCCAGCCAGATATACTTCTAATTGATGAAGTTCTTGGAGTTGGAGATGCTTCTTTCCGGAAAAAAAGTGAATTGCGCGTGAAAGAAATGATTAAATCTTCTGGCACTGTTATTATTGTCTCACATTCCCAAAATTTCATGCTCGAATTATGCGACCGAATTATAGTAATGGAAGCAGGTGAAGTTGTTGGAGTTGGAGAGCCAACTGAGATGTACAAAATATATAAAAAGATATTAGAAAATGATTCACCTGAAGGAATTAATGGTGTTAATCAAAGGACGGACTGAGTTTTCTAAAGAGAGTTTCTTTCTAGAAATGTTCATGACCAAGTCAGGGAAATAAGATTTTCCGATTTCCTCGGACACAAGGCTCGCCAATTGAATAGATGATTCAAATGCAAGATTTCCGTTACGAGCATATTTCCATTTGCCAGTATCTGAAGGCAATACTGCGCCTAAGAGAGGATTTGATGAAATGAAATCCAATCCATCACTGAGTGTATCAATGGAAATAACTCTCGCCCCATGAACTAAACTTTCTTGAATAATCCGTGGATTAGCATCTCTTCCTGATGTCACAATCATTGTTCTACTGTTGCTGAAGAGAGAATGAAGTTGCTCACGGGATACTTCCCCCATGTCGATGAGTTTTATTTTGGAAAATGGGTATACAAATAGATTATCAAACACTTTACTTTCAGTCTTATTTCCAGCAATTACAATTTTCAAATCATGTTCCACATAGGCATCTAAATGTTTCAATAATTGCACAAAACATTGGTGATTTTTGGTACTCTGAAGAGAAGTACCACAGTATATTGAATCATACTCCCGGACATGATGAACATTGTCATCATGCCACAGAGCTGGTTTGACAAAAGTTTGTATCACTGAATTTGGAAAAGCGTTGGATAATGATTGTACGTTGTATTCATCGTCTGCCAGCACCATGGTATATGGCCCACCAATGAGAACTGTCCTTTGACTCTGAAAGTACTGAATTAATTCAAAAAAACGGTCTTCCAACGATTTTAAATCTGATCTTAAGTTGTGTTCTATCCCCATTCCGGTAAGTATCAACTCAAGCCTGGAAGAATTTTCTTTGAACTGAATCATTTTCTCAATTTCTTTTTGATATACGTCGAGATGTGGAAATCGAATCGAGGTTGCAGGATAGTGTAACCAAAAGCGTTGCGGGTGTGGAACGGATTGATCAGAAAGCCACTGATGGAATTTCGGATAATTCCCTCGAGTGATAATGAGGCTAGAATCCATGAAGGAGAGAAGTTTTCCAGGCTCAGTGAATGACCAATATGTCGTATTTTCATCAACTTGACACCAGCCTTCTTTCTCACTCACACTCCAATTTCGCTGCTCACCTTCGTTGTAACCGTGGATGATATGAAACTCTTTAATACCCAACCGAACACAGATTTCCTTGCATATTTGAAAATATATATCAGTTGAAAAGAAATCGGACATTTCGGAATCTAAGGTATAACCCTGCAACTGTTTTTTCATTTTACTTATCGTATTTATTTTAGGTTCTTTGGGCCAATTTCTACTCTTATCCCATAGAGCAGGGGTTTTATGAAAGAAAACTAATCTATCCATTTCTATACTTCCTTTCTACCTACAGCCTCGAACATAGCGTAATACGATTCAAGCATATTCTCATTAAACCTTGTAAAATCATCTTTTAAAAGCAATTCATGCATGTGTTGTACTCTTTCGGGTTCTGATAAAAGAGATTGTATGGCTTCTTTTAGAGCACTACGTGACCTTTCAATGATAATGCCATTATGGTTTTGAATCACCACCTCGGGAACGATTCCTACATTTGTGGAAATAACTGGACGAGCTGAAGCTAACGCCTCCAAAATCGGCATTGGGCCTCCTTCATGTTCACTCGAACAAATTAAAACATGGTTTTCGGAATAAAACTTCCCCATTTTTTCTCTCGGGACTGGATTTAGCGGTGTTGCAGTTCGCAGCGTGACTCCTAAATCCTCACACACAGGTTCGACAATAGAGTGAAACGCTTTGTTATCCCCATGGTGAGACGTTGAAGGGTTTCCTACCCACATGAATCGAATATCTTCGCAAGAAGGAAGGTCAGTAGGATAGAACAGTTTCCGATCGATGCCGTTTGGTGTAAAGAAGCCATTTTCAAGTTTTAAAATAGAGCCTATTTCTTCGGAAATATACCCCGTCGCAGCAAACTGATTACAAATCACTTCTGCTTGAATTGAAGTCATCCCTCGTTTAATCCAAGAAAGAGAATGAACACCAACACAGGTTTTCGAAAACTGAAAACCCTTCATCAAAGGACCATAGCGCATTCCATCAAACCATAAAAAGAAAAAAGTTAGATCATATGAAGACAGGTCGAAAGAACTTGGATCCCTTCGAATGTTGATAATATATTCAATTTCAATTTCGTGAATTGTAGAAGAACTCTGTAGTGATTGAGCGAGAATATCATATGCCCACCCTGGCCGGTCTGCGATTAGTAAAACTTTCATTCAATCACCTCAAAGAGTATTTTTTCTAATGTTAAGTGCATCGAATCGAGGCTAAAATGTTGCCTCACATGATTTTTCGCGATAATTTTCGCTGAAACCTGAAAATCACTGTTATTAACAATCTTGAGAACTGCGTCTGTCAAATTTTCTACAGAGGGTCGTTTTACCAAAAAACCGGATTCGCCGTCAACAAATGTTTCTCCGGCTCCTCCAGCATCACTAGAAACTACTGGTACGCCCATTGCTTGTGCTTCAATCAATACATTCGGTAATCCTTCAACTAAGCTTGTCAGTAAGAAAAGGTCAAACGAATCTAAAATTTCGATTACATCGTCTCTGTAACCTTTAAATTCCACAAAAGATTCAATTCCGATATGTTTGGAATACTGAATAGATTCTTCAAGAAGTGGCCCATCGCCAACCATCGTAAACACAATCTTTCGCTCTGACTTTTCAAGAATTGACTTCGCCACATCAAGCCAGAGTAGAGGTTGCTTCACATCTACAAATCGAAACACAACACCAATGTTGAACGGGCCTGGAACGGTTTGACTTTCTCTAATTGAAGTGAATTCAGTTAAATCAAAACCATTCTTCAGGACCATCATCTTGTTTTCAAAACCTCCAAGCCATTCTGAATATTTTTCAAGCCCATTCTGACTGTTATGGCAGAGATACACTCGCTCATCGAGTAACACATCTTTGTAGCCCATTCTCACAAACCGATTGTTATAATAATAATTAGGGCCTTTATTTGAAAAAGTGCTCGATGACAATTTGAAAGGAGGAAGTGAACGCGCTGACATCACGATTCGAGGAACCCCACATATGAGACCTGCAATTGCACCAAGAACATTTGTCGTATCCTGCCAAAGATGGAGTGTTGTCGGCTTTTGAGATTCAATGAGCTGAACCAAATGAGTTAATTTTTGCGAGATTCCAGGATTCATTGGTGGTACTGAAGGTATCAATTCAAGAAGTTGCTTAATCTCGGAATTCAGCAGATCGGAAGATGTTCCCGGGTTCTTTGAATAATCCAAAATCGTAACATCAAGTTCACGTACTTCGTCAATAAACGAGTTTTCTGGAGAGTTCGCTTCAATATTCCAAACAACCAAATCTTTACTAAAATTCGTATTCGCAAGGCATCGCACAACCTGTCGCTCTGCACCTCCAAATTTCAGTGAATTGTTCACAACCATAGCAAGTGATGGATTCGGCTCATACAGTGGGACTGGAGATGTATACTTTCGAATGATTTCTCTAAAAACCAAATGTTCAATACTATTTTCATCGAGGAGCAAGGAAGTCTTGCCTTGCAATAAAATCTTATACGAAACCTTGGAAAAATACGAGGCAAAGTGGAAAACACTAGAAGAGGGATTTGGAATGTATTCGAGTAATTCATATGCTCTGGCCATAAATTCAAGATCACCACTGTTTTCAACTGCATTTAGATAATGAGTTTGATACATATCTTGGTCTAAATCACATAGCATGAGACTTTCTAACCTCTTCAATGCATCAAAGGAGATGTCTTTAAAAGAATATTTTACTGCAAATTCTGCAACCATCTGTAACATATACCCGTTGGTCCCGGCAATCGACATAAAATCCTCAAATGTGGCCTGATAGTCATCGTTGGTTCGGATTAGTCGCAGAATTTGAGTTCTAGTAGGGTTTCCAAAAGGTAACAACATCTCCAAACCCTTGATACCCTTCGGAAAATCGTTTTCTATAATACCCGCAGAGAGTTGGTTACGAGCGATTTCTTGGCGTATCGATTGTGAGGACATACCTGCGATTTCAGCCCATTTTTTTACCGATTCATCAGGCTGAATTTGTAACGATATCCGAACTAATTCCTTGGCTTGGCTAGGACTGATGGAACTCGATTTAATCGTCTGTAGAATTGCGAAAACAGCTTCAGGGTTTTCAAGAAAAAGTTGGGATTTCATTTGTAATATTTTACTGCGAATATCGTCGTTAAGTTTAGACAGATATCGATGAATGAGTTGTTTTTTCCTCGTAGCATAAGCAGCCCTCAAAATCTCATAAGGCGCGTGGATTTTATATCTACATTCCATTTTAAGAATATAGTCTTCAATCTTTGAATTAGAATAAATCAGTGCTTGTAGAACTTTGCAATGTATTGAATCGTTTCCAAATCGGGTTTCGCAGAGTTCAATAGCTTCAAACATTGTTCCAAAATCACCTTCTCTCGAACACAACACAATGTATTCAAACATCAAAGTTCTATGATGAATCATAATCTTTTTATTCATCTTCAGCATGCCGAGGGCGTCGGAATTTCGTTTCAAAATAAGCATCGCCCTTGCGAGAAAATAGAGGTCTTCTGAATCAATAATTTCTTCCCTGTAAGCATATGGGAGGTATAAATCAACCAGCTTCGAAAATTGCCTTTGATCAAAAAGCACCTTAACGGTATGAACTTTGTTTGGAACAGTAGTATTGTTAAAAATTTCTCCATCAGGACCTAAAATCACAACACTGCGTCGAATCTGTTTGCCACTACGCTCAAAGCCCTTTAGGATTTTAGAGACCAGCGAGGGCACCATACTACATGCTAGCAATCACCACTTGATGAACACTCTCTTCGCGTAAGTAAAAAAGTAACGAAATTCATACAAATCATTAACCCCCAATGCTACCAATAAAATGTGGACGAGTATCTTGAACTTACACGTGTCTCGCGAAGGGAAGAAAGATTGCGATTCGAAGTAGAGCGTTTAAGAGGTTCATTTTCTTTCCAATTTGGAAACATTTTCGTTCAGGCCATTGAACGTCCGATAACTTTACCCATTTTACCATTCAAGATTTTGTATTTCCTATTTAAGGCAGTAAGGAAAAATGAAATTGATAATCAACCTATAACTAAAGTCACTCGGGATTGCATTGTCGGATACTCAGCCGAATCGCCTAGAGGCATTCATTTTGATCGAATGGAAGCTGTTCTATACGAATTACGGAAAGCTGGAATTCAAACGGTACATGTTACTAATGATCGAGAATTCCGAGTTTACGGAAATGTTGAGTCGCATGCGTTGTATTCAATTCCATCTCGAAATAATTTTGATGACATGATTCCCCGCACTTGGAACAGAAAAATTGAACAAATATTTTCAGGTATACTCGATACCTTCCATCCCCGTACTATGATTTTTGATGGAGATTATCCGTTTAGAGGAATGCTGAACGCAATCTCACTACGGCCAGAAATGAACAGATTCTGGATTCGAGAATCTCTGCTCAACTTCAAAATTTCATCCTTGCCAGTTGATGCGTTTGATGCGTTTGATGCCATTATACACCCGAGTTTAAGTCGTCGAGACGATCCTGATACTATTATTGGTGAAAGTGGGACCTTATTCTGTAATCCAATATTCGGCCATACACATGAGGAAAAAGAACTTACTCAAATGCGTAATAAAAGAATACTCGGAAAAAAGCAGATCGTTTTCGTACAGTTAACGAAGATGGCTGACAATGTAGACATGATTTTCGACCGCTTGGTTTCACAGAGTGATGTTCAGATTCTGTGTTCAAACACCACAGTCCCTAAAAAATATGTCAATTATGAGAATATCACTACTTACCATGATCTCTCGACGAGTGATGCGATACAAATTGCCGATTTATGTTTTATTTCACCAGATTTCTTCAATATTTACTCTTGCTTTAGCAGCAAAAAACCAACAATGTGTATTGTTGAATCAAAGCAAAACCTTGACTCAATATTCCGAGAGTTTGGAAGTAATAAACTACCCATGCTTTTATTGGAAAGCGAACAAGATTCGATTTATCTCTCTGACGGAATAAATCGTCTATTCGACAAGCAGTTTCAAGAACAATTGATTCAAAGAATGTCGGAACTGAACATTAAAGACGGAACTGTAGAATTGTGCAAATATATTCATTCTTTACACGAGTCTAATCAAGTACAAGTGAATTCAAGCGATTAACTCTGTCTTGATTGTTCCAACCTTCTAATTGATGTTCCATTCCTTCGCTGTTCACTCCGATGTAGGAAGTAATTTTGTTCAATGTAAACTTACGAATTCGATCATCAATATATACTTGTGATTTAGAGTACCAGTGAGCGAGATATGTCAATGTACTTTCATTGTCAAATCGCTGAATAAAACCATCGGGATATTCGGTTAAATCGAGCCGAGCAAAAGAAAAAATAAGTACATTTTCATGACTGATCGGCAGTTGTCGTAATTTAGCTTGAACTTCTTTACTTTTGAATAAATTAAGCTGTTTGTCAATATTGTGTTCGGTAATATTAAGAGCTGCCCTCACAGTCTGTTTTCTGAAACATTTCCAACAAAAATTGCAAGGCTCCGTCACAGTCCCCCGTATGCAGGATTGCGCGAGACTACCAATACTAGATCTAGAACAAATAATTTCAGTACCCACCTCACTGATTCCGCCAGTAGGATACGAGAGGGGTAGGCCGGCCTGAAAAAAAACATTCCACCAACTTTTGTAATGTGATGTTTCCGAATATTCTTTGTATTTCATCCGACCTAACCCATAAAGCGATTCAAGAACCGTACCATAAGCGATTCCAAAAATATTCAATTTGTTTGCCAATAGAATTGCTGGTACTCCATTAGCCAAATCCGTTGGAAAACCAATTGGTTCTCGAATTAATTCTAAATCACATTCCACAACTTGGCAGTTATATCCCAATTGGGAAAGCTTATCTATTGAACTCAAAGCTGCAACTTTGGAATACAGCGAGCCTCCTTTTTCAGGGCGATTCAAGAAAACTGGAATCGTTGATGGCGGCAAGATCGACAATGCGGCAGTAGAATCGGCACCACCACTGTAAGCGAGTGCGATATACTTAGCTGACTGGGAATCATATGGTACTATTTGAGAATCAATTGGGGATACCGTGATTTTCATTTTTTGGCACGCATCTGCAAATCTTTGACTGACATTGAATGAGAACTTGAATGATTTATTGAACCAAGGCCTGACAATGAGGAGAGCGCTTAAAGCCATATGATCTGGGTGTACATCGGATATTTTCCAGTCTGATGGCCCTTTCACATAACAAGACATGCTCACCATTTTTGATTTTCCTTGAATTGGCTCATCAGCCTCAGACTCAAACCCAAAACAAAGGGCGCCATCATGCATCGAAACGTTCACTAGCATACTAATCATTCATGTGTTGTAAATACCATTCAACAGTTCTTTGAAGTCCCTCATCAATGGCAATACCTGGTACAAATCCGAGTTCTCTCTTCGCCAAGTCAATATTGGCATGCGAATGTAAAATGTCACCTAATCTTTTATTTTGATAAGAGGGGGTAATCGAAAGCGCATCTGGGTTTTGGAGGCCGACATTTTCCCGAATACCGTAAAACAATTCGTTTACGGTAGTCATTCCACCATATGCTAAATTTATCACTTTTCCATTCAGTATACCTAGGGAAGGGCGAGTTAAAGCAGCAGTATTTCCATTTACAACATTGCTGATATGTGTGAAGTCTCGACTCTGCTCACCATCTCCAAAGATAACTGGAACATTTCCATTTGAAAGACTCATGATAAATTTAGGAATCACAGCAGCATATGGCCCATCCGGGTCTTGTCGCTTGCCAAAGACATTGAAATATCTAAAACCGAGTATTTCGATATCATAACATTCAACAAATGCCTGTTGGATTAATTCCATTGAACGTTTACTCGCAGCATAAGGTGAGAGGACTTCTCCAACTTTCCCCTCAGTTTTGGGTAATGTCTGGTCATTTCCATAGACTGAAGAACTCGATGCGAAAATAATTCTCCCAACCCCTTCTTCGACTGCTGCTCGAAAAATATTTACAGTTCCAGAGACATTAATTTCTAAAGTTGTAATTGGATCATCAATCGAACGTGGTACCGAACCTAGTGCGGCTTGATGACTGATGTGTGTGCAACCAGATACTGCATTCTGGCATGTTTGGAAATCCCGTATATCACCTTCAATAAATCGGAACAATTCATGCTCCATGAGCTGTGAGATGTTCTCAATTTTCCCTGTCAGTAAGTTATCCAATACAGTGACTCTTATACCGCTTTGAACCAGATGCTCAGCTAAATTCGAACCAATAAATCCTGCGCCTCCAGTTATGAGAACATGCATCCCAGGTGCTCTCTCGTCTTGACTCATATCTATGGCTGCTAAGGTTTACCCTTCAAAGATTTCCCACAAGAAAGAGACCTTATTCGGTTTTAAGCAGAATCACGGCTCTGAGAAGCCGTTTTTATACAAAGAATTACTGGCATCACTATGGATATACTCCCAAACCCCACTATAACAATAATCGGCACGTGTAGGGTCCACGATACACTAGCACAAGTAGAGAAAAGAGGGTTAATAAAAATTAACAACGGTGGCATGAGTACTTTCGTGCATTCACTACCAGAAATATTGTTACGGCTAAAGGTTCTATCTCATGATGCAAAATATTCCTCTGAGATTGTAGGATTACAGGTTGGAGTCCGAAAAGGAGTATCTCTAACGCCAATTGAAGGATTTGAATTTGAAGATACAGATGTTGTGGTTATTGAAATATCAACACTAAAGTCGATTTTCTTTAAAGAGGAACCACTTCAATTCAATGAAGTGAACAGATTATTATGCACTCCTCACGGTGATTTTGGAATAGAATTGAGAGACAACATAAATTATGCATTTAATAATGATGAAGCGGTGATTGTTGTTCCAGAATTGCCATTTCCTGAAACCCTCTCTGAAAGTTTCAGTCAAATCATAAGTAATCTGCGTCCAAAATTGATGCAAGAAGAAGATATTCGCTCATACCTAGACCGAATATATGAATATGTGAAAAAGCCAATTTTGTTTGTGAATCATATCAATGTAAAAGGAGCAAATGGAAGTAAAATTTCATCGCGAAACAGATTATGTAAAATTATTCAGAAATACTGTGTTGAAAAGCAATTCGCACTCTTCGAACCTTCTACTTTATTTGCAGAGCATGATAAAAAGATGTTGTTGGCAAAAGACGGGGCTGATTTAGCACACTACGCCAAATCAGGTTTAGATATTGTTGGAATGGGACAGTATAACATGATTGCACAATTAAGTAAGCGAAATCGATGATTTTTACTTCATTCAGGATATTATGCTAAATCTAAAACCCATTCTCCATTGTTTAATTCCCTTTTTGGAAATTCTAATATTGAATTCTTTGACTTTATTTGATGTATTCCTTCACGAATCGATTGACTGTGTCGTTGCTCAACAACAATCCCCCACCCTTCTTGTTCAGCCACTTTACACCTTGCAAGTTGGTCATCCATGCCAGTATTCATGTTCGGGTAGAAAATCGTAGGGATTTGAGATGTGCGCATTTCATGGAAAGAATTGTACCCCCCGGCCTGGATTGAATAATCAAATGCTTTGAAATAAATAGCATTTGGGTAATCGCGCAAGATTCTTACGCGTTCGTTTGTGAACGATACACGTTTACCGAGTAGAGATTCACCAATGACAATAAACGATTCAGCATTATGTTTCAATAAAGCATCAATAGTGACTCGGATTTCAGATTCAATATCGTTTATCTGCCCTGCACCTAATTGAACATACCATACTTCTACAGAGTGAGGGACACCAAGTCGGCTACGTGCCTCATCTTTTGACAACATTTCATCTTCTCTAACCAATAAGATTGGGGGCACATGCTTGGTTTCAACCGAATGCGTCAACACTTGCTCCTGCACGGTAATTGCGTCTCCAGGGTGTATAATGGTGTCGAAAAACTGAATGCTGTCAATTGGGATTTTAGACCCTTTTTTGAACATGCCGCGCCTCATCCAAACCTTATTCATCAACGGCTTTCTTCGTATGGCATTCAGCATGCCCCTATACGGATATGCTCCATCAAACATGAATAATTTCGGTTTATGAGTTTCTAGAATCATCAACAATTGTTCTTCGATGAGTCCATTCCATTGTGTAGAAGACATATTTTTAAACTTATATTTCCCAGCAATGTGGTATGTAGGAAAGTCTTCAATGTAGGGGATATGTAGAGTTGGCATAGGAGTAAAGAAAATGACTTCTGTATCCGGACTATGTCGGCGGATCGCTTTCGCTACAGAATACATTCTGGTAAAATGCCCAAAGCCCACACCGTTCGTAGGAAACAGGAGTACACAGTTTTCACTGTGGTCATCGAAACTAGAGCCGAGAAAATTATCATTCGGGGGAGCCTTCAATCCGATCTTTTCGAGGCCGAGTAAAAAGGAGTGGTAGGGAAAAGTTAACGGTAAAAAAAGTAATTTCCAAGGTCGTCGAGCTGAAGCAGTTAAATGCTCACCCAAACGATATGTGACGGAATTCTTCAAACGATAAATTTCCCTTTCATGCCGTTCGGCTTGTTTCATAGCTAGATGCAACGAAGCCGTGTATTCCTGTTCAGAGATTGCCGTTTCCATCCCTGAACCTTCACTCTCCATACTAACGCCTATACCTCATGTTTAACTGACTTTTCGTGAAACTCTAAATTGAGAGGCGGTTTTCGGTATAGGTTCACTTGCTCGAGAGCGATTGGTTCGGGCATTGGTTGCAAGTATTTCCTCGTATTTTCTTCTATCCCATCACGCCAATATTCCCCGATCAAGTCCAAACCAGGAGAATAATACTTCTCCCACCAATCAAAAGGTTGTTGTAAAACAGATTGGAGGTGAAGAAATTTATGTTCTAGGTTTTGAACATGAATGGACCACAAGGCGTGCATGGCAGTAGGCATTGGAATACGGTGTAGAAACGTTTGGATTTCATAACTTTCAAAATCAATTTTACGGCCTAAGGGGCCATTTTTGTTAAAGCACTTCCAACATTTACCGCAACCTTTCAGACCATTACCACGTAGACAGGAATTGACATAATCGATGAACTCGGTGATTTGACAAACTTTCATCGCACCTCCTTCAGAAATATGGTTGATTGGAAATTCTAAGTGAAGACCAGCATTCGCGAATTGTCTTTTCCAACGTATCCAATACGGTGATGATGAAAAGTCTCTAAACTTCGAACCTTTTTCCAGCCATGTATTGTCTATCGGTGTTCCGAAAGCAAGAATGCCTAGGTCGAAAGTATCGCTCAAAAGAATGAGATGGACTCCAGCTGCAAAATCTGATGAAAAACCAACAGGTAGGCCCATTGAACTTCGAATAAGTTCATGATTCGATGGAACTTGAAGTACAGTTCTACCAAATTTAAGCTTCCATCTCTCAAAGAGGCGGTCCACTATTCCATGATTCAACGAGGACGGGAAACTTCTGCGATGGTATGATAGAATTGTGTCTTCTGGTAGCAGTGCTGCTGCTGCTGTGGAATCAATTCCACCAGAATAGGAAAGGGCAGCATTCTGACCGAAAGGGCGACGAGTGCTTTCTCCAATTTGATAACGGATGTCGAAAGGCTTCAGTAACACATTCATCGCAAGAAACAGTAAAGATTCATTGGTTTCACTCAAAACAAATTCTTTCGGCATATCCCAGAAAACCCAACCTTTAGGATGTCGAAACCACAGGCATGAACCCTCTTGATACCAGTTTTTCAGAGGACTAAATTCGTTCCAAACTTCTTTGATAAAGGATTTCGGCTGGATATCAAGAAAACCACTTTTCGCGAATAATTTACTCTCTGCCTTTTTTGAAAAAAGTGTAGATTGGTCAGAGGGATGTGACGCAGTAAAAGCAATCAATTCACTCCAATTCCCTTCGTTATAATGGCTTCTTAATACAATACTAACTGCGAAATCTCGGTTAAGGTCGGAACTTATTTCTCTAAGTGAGAGGGTTCTTGATTTCACGAAATCACCACTATTATACAAACGCCGTATACGTAATCTTTTCCAAGCAGCCAAGATGTTAGCAATTACCGGCATAAATTAGTTCTTGGTGTAATTCACATTTGTTCTTTTCGGAGTATGTATGCGTTTCTGATTAGGCGAAGGATATGAGTAGGTCATCCATGTCGTTCAACTGTATGGGTGGTCAAACTGTGAGGAGTGAGACCTCTCTTGGGGTTTGTTGGATTACAGTTCGTAAGGTCAGTGATTTATGTTCGACGACAACCCTCGCATTGGCAAATGGCATCATTGAAGCTGGCCACAATTTAACATTTCTTAACCCAGATGAGATTCACAAACATGAGTCCTACCCTTGGATGCAACATGAGCTCCATCGTTCTCTAAGAAAGGGATTCCAAGCAACAAGCATTGCTAAATCTGCTATGAAATGGTTCGATAAACACACAACACATGGATTCGATATGATTCTCGTTGATTGGCAACTTGCGAAAAAATTAGTGCCTTATTTCCAGAAAAGAGGTTTACCGATGATTTTAATGGACAGGTCACCTCCTGCAGATGCATCCCTTTTTGGACGGCTTCAATGGCATCATTGGAAAAAGGCTTGGAGACATGTGCAGTCGGGTAAAGTGAGCAGAGGTTGTGTAGTCTCGTTAGCTCACCGGGAATTTGTACAAAAAAAATTCTCGATTCCGTCTGAACAAATACATATTTTACCAGCGGGTGTTGATCTCATTCGATTTAAACCAAATCTAAAAGCCTCGATTGAAAGTAAAATACTGCTTGTATACCATGGACGCTTGGATAAACATAGAGGTATTCTAGCACTACCGATGCTTGTGCAAAAGCTTCAAAATCGAAATATTGATGCCAGACTTACGATAATTGGCGAGGGAGATGCATTAAAAGACCTCGAAAATATGAGTAGAAAGTTTCCTTGGCTTAAGATTCATTCTAAGATGCAACAGGAATCCTTGGCCAAGATTCTAAGTGTTCAGCACGTCGGATTATTACCGATGCCAAATTCAAAGGTTTGGTCTTTGGCAAGTCCACTTAAACGAAGCGAATACCTTGCGTCTGGTTTATTGGTTTTCGGCATAAAACACGAGGGGCACAACCTGCAAAACACTCAAACCTCTTGGTTTAATCTCGTTGAACAGTATGACTTTCATGTACTTGGGATTGATTGGATTCAATCATTGAACAATGAGATTTTCAACCAAGGTAGCCGGTTAGCACGTGAATATGCTGAGAAGTTTTGCTCATGGACTGAAGCGATTAAGGAGTTGGAGAGCGCAATTCAATTTGCTAGAGATGCTTCATAATATTGACCCCATTTTTGAGCTACTGCCGATACATCATGCTCCGTCGGATCAAAATTGATGGTAACTGGGTTTGTGAATAAGTCTCTTATGATTTCACACCAATCTTCGACTAACGGACCCGCTCTCAAAACTGCAGGAGGGAGGGAGGAAAGATGCTCAGATACAATCACTGGAAGACCACATGCCAATGCTTCAATGACCACCATGGGTTGGCCTTCATACTGTGAAGGAACAAGAAGAGCTGTTGAATTAGATAATAATTTCAACTTTTGTTCTTCAGAGACCCAACCAAGGGCACTTATCCAGGGCTCATAAGATTCAGAAATACCGGTCATGAATAGTTCCAAATTCGGATATTCTTCCCTCAATATAATAGAAACTGCCTGAGCAAAACTGTGCCCTTTTACTGGATCATCTCGTCCAAGAAGGAGCAACTGGTTAGGTTTACGACTCTCGTTCGATGGTTTATATCTTGGATGTATAGGGTTATTTATGCAGTGAACATTTTCTAAAAAAAGATTTAATCGTTGTTTCCAATCGTTACTAAGTGCTACAAATCTCGTGTTGAAAGATGCTGCGTCACTACAGATTCGCTTCGTACGTTTGGAATCTGGAGCCCCGAGCCAAGTATCAAATTGCCCAGAATGAATATGGACGATGTTTGGAACACCCGCTTTGTGTGCCATTTGAGCAAACCGGCGTTTTCTCCACCATGACCAATCAGCAGCCGTGTGAAGATGAACAATATCAGGACGCCGATTTTCATCCTTAAGCATTGCAGCAAGTGCTGCACGCGCTTGACGGTATGCTCGCCATTTGCCCCAATGGGAACCAACAACATGCGATGAAAGAAGTTCAGCCTCCCAGCCCTCTGGTGGATGCTCCGCAAGAATCCGCATCACATTCGCCAT
>MDSY01143991.1_pt1 | contig 16953 bp, 15 predicted proteins | sample 811131 | NCBI WGS metagenome assembly MDSY01 (sample SAMN05326643, study PRJNA326480) | marine metagenome | isolation source: seawater | place: Atlantic Ocean: South West | collected 2010
TCCACTTCCGATTCGAAGGAAGATGGGTGCACGGTCATAGCGGTGGTGTTTACCCGGTCCCATCCCGAACCCGGAAGTCAAGCCCACCTGCGTCAGTTCTGGTACTGTGGTGCGAGAGCCCACGGAAACGACTGTCATTGTGCCCCTCTTCTTTCCCTCGGAAAGATTCCCCGCAACCTTACTCCTCGGAGTTAGGAAACTTGGCCGCATTCCCGATTTTGTGGAGTGCGGCCTTTTCCAATTTACAGAAACAGCAGTACGAAGAAACCATCAACCCAATTAAACATCAAAAGGTGAGAAACATGCCGATAATGACTAGTGACGTTCTTGGATCCGACCAAGTAGGTATCTACTTGGCTGTTTGTGGCAATGTTGTATTTCATCCACACGAACTTAATCCAGAAGCAATCGAACGTATCGATGAATGTCTCGGTCTAGAAAGGCACCCACTATCAATTGGGGGCTCCACATTGGTTGGGGCATTGGTTACTGGTAACTCGAAAGGACTAGCTGTAGCAGATATCGCTACCGAGTCTGACATCGATTCTCTAACCTCTTTTGGCGATGTTGTCGTCATGGAGGGTGGAGTTAATACTGCAGGCAATCTAATTCTTTGTAATGAAAATGGGGCAATCGCTTCACCTTCTATACCTGAAGATGGGGTAGAGGTTATTTCTCAAGTCCTGGGTGTACCCGTTGCGGTATCATCGATTGCAGGTGAGGATGTTGTAGGCTCTCTCGGCGTTACTAATGATCAAGGTGTTCTATTGCATCCTGACGTCTTACCAGATGAAGTCGCTGTTATCGAAGAGGTGCTTGGAGTACCTCCGATGGTTGGTACTGTAGCATTTGGCTCACCTTACGTAGGTGCTGGTTTAGCGGCCTCAAATAATGGTGTAATCGCTGGACGAGAGACCACTGGACCTGAATTAAACCGCATTGAAGACGCACTTGGTTTAATCTGATGTCTGTGCCAATGTTGAAAGACGGTATACACAGGCGGTAGGGCATGGGAGAATGCCTATATTCCGGTAAAGTGAAAGAAGTTTGGTCCACCGACGACCCTGATATTCTTGAATTTCGATATACTAATCAGATTTCTGTGTTCGATCAGATAATACCTTCTTTGATTCCACGTAAAGGGGAATCTCTTAACAGAACCACATGTCATTGGTTTGACTTGGTAGAGAAAGAGGGCATTTGTCGTACTCACATTGTAGAAAGAAACGCAACTGACCGCTGTCTTGTACGTCGTGTTGACATTTATCGTGAGCCAGGAATGACTCCACGGGATGGCGAATGGGTATTTGTTCCTCTTGAGGTTGTTTGTCGTCACTACTTGGCAGGTTCAGGTTGGAGAAGGTACGCTCGAGGAGAGCTAACTTCAGAAGAACTTGGTTTCACAGCAGGAACTGTTCTAGAGCAAGGTGCCAAACTTCCTTCTCCTTACGTTGAGGTTACTACTAAGTTCGAAGCCTTCGACCGCCTCATCGATAGAAAGGAAGCACTTGAGATTGCTAATATTACAGGTGAAGAACTTGATTCATTGATCGATGTTGTACTCAAAGTCGATGCTTTGATTGAGCGTGAGGCTCTCAAGCATGGGCTAATTCATGTTGATGGTAAGAAAGAATTTGCTTTGGGGCCAGGTCGTGTCCCGGTTCTTGTAGACTCCTTTGGTACTCTTGACGAAGATCGTTGGTGGGATGCAGATGAATACTCCAAAGGTAACATTGTTCAGTTGTCAAAGGAATTTGTACGCCAGCATTACGTTGGTACTGGCCATCAAGAAGTACTTCGTCTTGCTAGAGAAAAAGGCGATGAAGAGCCTGCAATCCCCGCACTACCAAAAGAAGTGATTGAACAAACAGCTGCATTGTACGCTTCAATGTACGAAAGGCTCACTGGGATTGAATTCTGAGTTATCCATGTACTCTGTAGAGCACGCCACAATTGCGCTTTTCAGCAGCCCTTAGAAGGGCTAGTAAATGTTTAGCAGCATCTTGAGTTCCTCCATCAAGGGGTTCTTCTGAAGATGGAGTCCAGCACCTTGAGGATATTCTTTTTCTTAGCAATGTAATTTCTTGATTGGTAAGCCATCCTCTGATATTCAGTCTCCCGACTCCTTTTTCCATGCTTGTTCCACTCATTCGTGTTACAAGTTTTTCTAACAAATCTGACATTTCGTTGAAACCTTCAGGTTCTCTCATTGATTCTCTAATCCATTCTCTCATGTAAGTTAGTGATGATCCATCCCCGTAAGGAAATCGACCAAATTTTTCTTTAGAAATACCGGCTTCTAAATGAGATGGTCTTCCATTTCTAGTAAGGTCAATACATGATACGAAGAATAGGTTAGCATCATCCCACGACATTGTTGTGCGATCATCAGGGTCAGGTACCCCTTGTGATACCAGTCTAATTCTAAGTTCGTCATCTTGTTCAAGCATTGACTTCCAGTCCCCGCCATTCAATGCATTGTAGACTGATTCGAGACGGTTTGAAATAGCTGGGTCAATCGTCAAAAACGGGGTAGTACTGTCCCAAGACTCTTCCATATTCCAAGGGGAGTGTCACTCATGGATGAAGTCAACGGTCAGATAGGAATGAATCCATGCGACTTGCTAAGTCCTCTCGAGTATCTGGTTTTGCTCCAGTATCCGTTTCTATCTCCCTTCTAAGAACTGATAATCTTCCACTAGCAGTTGAATCATCAATGTCGATGACATCTTCTTCCGGTTCTACTACAGTCTCCGGTTCCCTCTCAGTAACTTCTTCCTCGAGACTCATGTCATCAACTACAGTTTCAGGTTCTTGGTCTTCAATTACCTGTACCTCTTTCTTGACTGATGTCTCTGATTTCTTCACAACTACGGTTTCTGGTTTCCTTAGGTTCAGGACTCCTCCGAAGTATGCGGCTACTAGAATCAATAATGCAATCGCACCAGTCCAATAAATGTCATCGGACTCATACGTAACAAGGGGTAGATTACTAGCATATGCCGACATTGAATCATCTTCAGGGTTGTCGTCTAAATCCCATGGGGCTAGGCAGGAGATTGTAGCGGTCATTTCAGCATTGTCTGTAATTTCATCTGGTCTGTCGATTTCAATACCTGGGGCGTATTTGCTTCCAAAAATATCCACAGAAACAGACTTTTTCCAACTTTGATCTGCGAGGCTTATGTCTACTTTGCAAACAGAACCTTCCATGATAGTGTAACCCTCCCTATCTATTCCTACGTTAATTGAATCATCATCGATGTCTAAGTTAGAGATCTTCAGGTTCCAACCGTTTTGTCTAGCAATGTGGGTCGTCGAAGAAGAGTGCAAAGGTAATCCATTTGAATCCACAATTATGATCTCAACTGTTACTTGCCCAGGTTCAGGGTCCCATGAGAATGTTGAAAGATTAACAGTCATGTTAGATTCAGGACTCAATCTAATTGTTTTACTGTCAAGTAATTCACCACTATCTGTTCTGAGCCATGCGTTTGCCACAAGTGAGTATTCTGTATTAGCAGTGATTTTGCATGACGTCCACAATGTCGATAATGGGTTAATTCCTAGGTCATTTAAACTTCCAAATGTATTATCGCAATCAGCCGTATGTATAGGTGCTGGAATTCCCACCAAATGTAGTGGCATCCCATTGTGGGTAGTGTTACTTCTTTGCGAAGGGAGTGGTATCAAAGATGTCTCGATGCCGTTACTAAGGGAATCTGTGGTAATAGAGACCTTCTCGCCTGAGCGACCAGTATGAACTGGACTTGTGGTAAGAATTGTCTCACTTTGGTTAATTGTAATCGAATGTGTCAAGGTACCTAATATTGGGTGAACTAATTCGATATCTAGCAGTATATTGTTTCCATTCCAAGTACTCGATGGCTGGATTTGCAATGGCATTCCCATTATTTCACCAGGTGCTACAACAACTACGTCTTCTCCGGTCAGTATCCAGCCTGAAGGCAAGTCCGGAATTGAAATATCCATTATGGCAACATCATTACCCGTATTTTCAATCCAAGCAGTAGGCCATGATGCAGCATCCTGCCTTACTTTCCATTGACCTGAGGAGTCCAGAATTATTCCAGGGGATGAGCCGACTCTAACTGGGACTTCTTCGATAATTTGCCCTTCACCATTTCCATTTGAGATTCTAATGCTGAGCACGCCCACCTCTCCAGCCACAGCATCAATTGGAGGTGTGACAAATATTGTCACATATCCGCTATTACCTGGATTAATTTCTGTTCCAGAGTTCGGTAGAGTGACATTCCAACCTTGTCCCGCTTTAGTGAAATAAGGTGCTGATGGATTATTTCCTTTCTGTTCCACAACAATCTGTAGCTCACCACCTTCTGGCGGGACCTCCAATGAGGTATTGGACAAGTCGAATCGCCAACCTGCAACATTTGCAACTACCAATTCGATATTCACTTCAAGTCCTATGTCGAACCCACTAGACGAAGCTGTTAGCGTTAGATTTGCAATTGTACCTGCCCAAGAGTTTTCTGGAATTGTAACGTTAAGTGTAACAGTCTCATCTCCAAGAACATCTAATCTTGAAGAATTGATTGAAACTGCATTCCAAACTGAAGAGTCGTTTCCTTCATGCACAGTTGTGAAAGTGGGATTTAGCGATAACAAGTCATCTGTGTTTCCAGTATTGGTGAGGTCAATGGTTAGTTGAACAGTTTCACCCGGAATTACATTGATTGAATCCCCTTGTGCAATAGTGACATTCCAGCGATGATCTGGTCTGGCTTCTATTGTGATATTGGTTTTGTCAGTTACACTAGAGTCACCAATGCTAGTCCAGTCAAACACTAACTCGAAACTTTCTCTCGCAGGAACATCTGCGGGCAGTGTAGCATAAACTGGTATTGTGGCAAAACTGCCAGGTCCTAATGTTCTTGGGAATGTCGACAATGAATTCCCATCTACATCTTCAAAAACTACATTCGGAGATTCAGTTAGGTTTCCAGCTGTAGCATTTCCAGTTAGTATGAATGTATCAACTCCATTTCCTGGATTCGACAATCGTAAAATTATCTTAGTTCTTTCACTAACATTGAACACAGCGCCGTCACCTGGAGTGACCACTTCAGCGTCTGCTCTGAATACCTGCAGCACATGCAATGATACTGATAATTCGGAATTTGCTAAACCTTGCTCACTTTGGTTAAAGTAGTGGCGCATCGGTGGTGAATCTAATGGTAAATCTAATTGTAACTGCCCATTTTGTCCAGACATCTCCAACATTGTTCCATTGATAGATAGGTCTCCAGTTGCGCTCCAAATCCAGCCCTCATTCAACATTCCAGCACTTGACATGTCCCATTGGAGTAAAGTCCCAGCATAATTGGCTTCAACATCCCATGAAAGTCCAGTAGCAGGTACTGTTCGAATATGTGGGATGTCGCTTGATACATCACTAGCATGAACAGTAACGGTGAAACTTTCACAGATTTCATCAGCACCTGAGCCAATGCATAGTGTTAGAGTTGCAAATGTGGTATCTCCTAATGATTTCGAACTTGGTATCTCAAATTCTACTAGGTACTCTTCTGTCGCACTTGGATTTAGTTCAATTCCCCATTGTGTGGTCCCTGAATAGTCAATCAGTGTCGTGTCTGCACCCCATGAATTAGATGACCACTGCATTTCTGTAGTTTCTTGGGCATTACCCACGTTTTCAACCAATAGCCAGACATGAGCAACATCCCCTGGCCGGCCATATCCTATTCCGGAAGGTAATCCAGTTGCACCCTGAAGTGAAAGCCCGCGTGTTCTTTCCACCTCAAGTGGCAAAGTTACAGAAGTTGAAATGTTTTGGTTTTGATCCAACACTAATGTCATCGGAATCAGTGCATCATCTGAGCCCATGGCATCTTGTGGCACAGTAAACTCAAATTGAACTATTTGTGGTGCATTCCTTTCCAAATCGAGAGATAGATCGTTGGGGTCGAGCGGGGTGAATGACCACCCTTCAGGAAGTCCAGATGCATCATAGCCAAGACTCCACGCGGAACTTCGGCTACCGGTACTTGTTAGTGTAATATCAACGATTTGTGTTGTTCCAGGTAGTGCTCTAGATACCTCGATTGGGGTTTGAATCTGAGCGACATATGGCTCCAAAACAACCAATGTTGTGCTAAAGTTGTCATTGTCATCTCTCGTCTGTGTCAAATTGTCATTGACATCGAGGCGAAGTTCAACAGTATGTACTCCGAGAGTCGCCTCAACATCTACACTGAATGTGATAGGACCACCCTCTCCTGACGGTGCTATTGCTTCAGCAACATCAACACGATGTCTTTTGATTTCTATTCCATCAAGAATTAAAACAGCATCCACTGCTTCTTCTGTATTCACAATACCAATATTGGAATATTGTCCTGAAATGGTTACCATCTCTCCTGGGTCAGGGTCGGTAGGCGTGAACCCGATTCCTCTTCCATCGGCTAGGGGTGCCACATCCGACTTCGCTTCACTAATCAAAGCGTCACCAACAAGTATGTCGAGATATCCATCTCCATCCATGTCGGCTACAGCAGGACTTGCCCATGTTCGATGTGGGACATCGATTGGTGCAGCCCAACCTGTACCTATGTCTGCAGAAGTTCCTGTATTACCATCAAATGCGAAAATGCGTTGTCCGAAGGCAACTAATAGTTCAGGTTCATCTTCACCATCCAAGTCAATTGATATTGGGGCGGAGACTGCGATTTCATCATTATCATTCCCGCCTCCTCTTTGTAAAGTCCTAAACCATTCTCTAAATGGCGGGTCGATTGTAATATCATGACATCCTGTAAGTCCCGATCTGTCTGTAAGAGATTCTGGGTACCATGTGACCCAACATACTCTATCTGTAATTCCATCTCCTGTTGTATCAACAGACAGTGGTTCTGCATCCGCATAGCCATTTTTGGCTCTAAACCTCCACAGTTCGCTAGTACTCGTCAACTCCATACCAACATACTGAGCTCCCATTCCCTCATCTCCACCATTTCCGTCTGCAGGTAATGTCAGAATCATCTCAGGGGCAGCATCTGAATCAAGTTGAGTTATCACTGGGCCGGGTAAGCGCAGCCTTGGAGTGTCATTATCAGAATCAGTTCCCTGAATAGAAACCCTTTCCCAATCTAACGATCCTGTCTCACCATCAATTCTCCATACCCACATGTTACCACTTGAATCAACAGTAGTCAATACTACAGCACCACTGTTGTCGTCTAGTGCAGCGAATGCAGGGTCGGAGGGGTGTGTGCCTCTGTCGAGTGAAACCTTCCAATCAAACTCTGGAGTTTGCAAATTCAAAGGTAAAGAAATAACGGTCGGTTCGTCTGTTGAAGTATCTACTGCTGCTATGACCAGTTCAGGGGAACCATCTAGGGATAGGTCAGCAAGTAGGGGCTGAGTTACAGACAGATGATCTGATTGCCTAGTGAACCAGTGCGGACTAGTAATTCCAATTCTCAAATCAGCATCAGACCATGACCAAAGCCTCTCATTGGAGTGGCCAGATGTAGCCCAACCCGATTCATCACACGATAGTTCAGGAGCCCAAAGGTCCACTTTTAGAGCAGAGTCTGTATCATAAGCGATGGCGATTTCTATTTTGCCATCTCCATTAACGTCGACCAAGGTTGGTGTTGAACGGATGTGTTTTGCTTCACCAAGATTAACTTCCCAGGCCATCTTTGCACTATCACCTTCAATAATAGCAAGATGCCTTTCGAGGGTAGAGGTATCCGTGTAAGTCATTACAGCGAATAAATGATCTTGGCCACATCGCTCTTTAGCGCCCTGTGGGGAGCTTATCGAGTTAGATAGGTTTGCAATAGCAACACCATATCCATCTGCACCATCTCCTGAATCGAAAGCCACCCAGTTAATCGCAGGAGTTTCAATTGTCATCAAACCAGAGTCGCCATGTCCCGGTAAAACACGTGAATGTCCAGGGTCTCTGCCATATTGTGCCCAAGGTTGAGTAACTGGATTCCAAGTTCCATCTTCGTCTTCATCAGCCATTGTTGGAGTTGGTATTACGATGGTAGATGCTAGCAAAATGAATAGCATCAGGAATGCCCGTAATCGCGTTTTCATTGCTCCCACCCAAAAATAGCGGGACGTGTAAGGTTGTTAGCGCTTTGGGCCCTACGGGCCCAGCAGAAAGCGATATTTAGACCGTAATTTATTAGCCAGATTAGGGGTTTAGCAAGCCAGCAGGAGCCCGATTTGTGGGGGTTGATTCAAATAGGGGTCGATGGTGGCGTGGATGACTTCGGTCACACTTCTCTCCCGAGGTACATGCCGGTGAAGGACGGATGAGGCAACATTGCCTCAATCGTCCTCCTTGCAGTAACTCGATTAGAGGGGTCCGAGGAGGTGTAAAAATGTACAAAGTTGTAACAAAGGAAGACACTATTCGTATACCTGCGGAGTATATCCGTAAGGAGAAGTCGTTGAATGAACATATCGATCGCTTGGCTGCATCTGCATTCGAAGGTCGCTTTGATGACGATAACAATTTCGTTCTCGTAACATCAAACCACGAACCACTAGGTCGTGGAAGAATTATTCACGGTGACGGAGCAATCTATCAAGAAGTTCGCTTCGACGCAGTATTATTCTGTATCGAAGACTACGAAGTAGTTGAGGGTGCAGTTTCAGAAGTCAATGATTTTGGAGCATTCGTAAGAATTGGCCCAATGGAAGCTTTACTTCACAAGTCACAAATCATGGAAGACCATGTCGATATCAATGCAGGTATGGGAGTTCTTGAAGGTCGTCAAAGTGGCCGTAAACTCGGTGTTGGAAGTTCAGTTCGAGCCCGCATTGTTTCACTTTCACCTGATACGAGTGACCCACGCCGCTCCAAAATCGGTCTGACTTGTAAGCAGACTGGCCTCGGTAGCCACGAATGGATCCATGAGGATCAAAATTGAGACGGAGTGAATTATAATGGCTAAAAATCCCTTTGCATGTAGTGAATGTCACTTGATTTTAGTAGAAGGCGTAGACCAATGTTCTCGCTGTCCATCAGCACCAGTCTCTTCTGACTGGTCAGGATATGTTGTGGTCTTGGACCCATCACGTTCAGAAATAGCGAGCCGTCTCAAAATTTCGGTTCCTGGAAATTACGCCCTTAAGGTGAATATCCGCTGATAAAGGAGGAATTAATATGGAAATTATTGACCGTAAAGAAAACCCACTACTCAACCGTGTTGAAATCGAATTCCGCTGGACCCATGAAGGTAAGACTACACCTTCACGTACCGAAATGCTGAATGGAATTGCTTCTATCGAGCCAGGTTCCAATCGTGACCTAATCGTAATCAAGAATGTGAACACAAGGTTTGGAGTTGCTACAACTACTGGACTAGGACTAGTTTACTCTGATGAAAAATCGATGAAAGTCGAACCAGATTACATGCACGCTCGATATTCAGGTATGCGCTCATCTAATGCAGCTCCTGCAAAAGGCGATTCAGAAGACGGAGGTGAGGCTTGATGTCAGGCACTCCTAAGGCTGGAGCAAAGTGGTCTAAGTATGGAATCGAAGATGGCAAACTAGTTCGTAAGGCAGAGTCGTGCCCTGAATGTGGGCCTGGAGTTTTCCTTGCTGAACATGCTGATCGCAAGCATTGTGGTCGCTGTGGTTACACTGTAAAATCAGAGTGATCAATCAAAATGTGGGCTAAATAGCCCTTGATTGTCTAGTACATTCCAGATTTCATCTTGTTTTACAAGTTGCACACCTAATTCTTCACGAGTTTTAGACTCGCCTCGTAGCATCACATCTTCTCTCCAAGAAATGATTCTCCAATCATCACCATCATGAATTGCATCTTGTATTGTACCTCTTAATTTTCTTGCAACTGTAATCTGTTCGTCTTTGAACTCCCATGACCACCCGTCATTTGATGATAGGAGGAAATTTTCTCCATCGTTAAATGCCATTTCTATATCACATTCGACTCCCAGTGAACCCTCGCTCTTGATTTCCCCATCCAATAATGCAATTCTCTGATAATTGCCACCTCTAGTCCAAACTACAACATCTTCGTCAACAATTGATAGAGCTGCAACTTCATCGGAACGTGGTGGCTTTTTCCCTTTGATTTCCAGAAGTGGTATTCGCCAGACTTCATTTGAAGATGAATCGATACAGTATATTCCTCTAGCCCACAATGCGAATATTATTTTGTCACCTTCAGAAGTCATGGCCAAGGGCTCAGCATCGACAATGTGACACCATTTTGATCCCGCAACCATTGTATTTTCCCTACTCATACGAAGTTCCGATTTAGTGACACCATTAACCAGTGGTACGTCTAGAGGAAGAACTGCCATTCTTGCTAATCGCAAATCATGGTCGACCCATGTTGCAATTAAACCAGAGTCACATAATTCTGCAAACGTAATTTCACATGGGAAAGGGTGCACTGTAGTACCTTCGATAGTAATTCCACCATTGACATCAATCAAAATGTCCTTGCCATTCCGGTGGAAATGTCTCCATGGCGCACTCTCCATAAACCGGGGACGGGGGCTAGGCTTGTGAACCATTGCTTCAAAAAACCTCACCACTACGCCCTCACATGGTCAGCCTAATTCTGGTGTCAGGCGGAGATATAGCTTCGACTAACCAGGCCGATGAGTTGCTAAAATTAGCCGACTGGAAAGAACTCACTCCTGTAGAAGGCTATCGTGCATACTCATTCAAGGATGCAAGAATTTGGTGGATTGAGGGTGGCTGCTTGTGGCAAGACGACCTAGACAAGAGATGGCAAAAAGCAACTGGTGAGAATCCGACAGAGGTTATTTTCCCATCGAGACATTCAGCAGCCAGTGGCAATGCTTCATTGACACTACATCCAATCGGAACAATGCAAGTTCCGGCTAATGATACTCCAGACTATGGTGGACGGCCAGCAGATTGCCCACCTCCTAATCCTCGAATCGGACCTTGGTGGCGAGAACTAAAACGAGTCGCCAGCGATTTGGAAGAGTTTGACTTGTCTCTAGAAACTACCCATCATGGTCCATGGATAGAGACCCCATCACTATTCATTGAAATCGGTTCAACTTCAAAAACATGGGGCCACATGGAAGCAGCCAAACTCTTAGCAGGGATTATTTATCGCGGATTGGGTTTGGATGGAAGTAATGGGATAGGAATTTGGAACAATGCTGGTAGGGTTGTTGTAACTCTCGGCGGAGGTCACTACGCCCCGCGCGGTAATCTTCTAGCATCACATGATGACATCTGGATCGGCCACATGTTGGCGACATACGCATTACCGTTCGAACGCAATGAAGAGGGCGAAGTTGGTGGAATGTGGGAGAACAGTATCAGAAAAGCAATCGCTGCAACCCAACTTGGCTTCCCTGGTGGGGAGATAGTTTGCAGTATGGACAAAAAGGCATTCAAGGGTTGGCAAAGGCAAGCGATTCGAGATCTTCTCGACGAGTTAGACGTGCCTTTACTGAAGAGTGCTGAAATCATAGGATGAAAACGGTCAAGAATCGCCTTCCCCTGCAAGTGTCATGGTCGGCCTCTTTTCTCGCATGATTGTGGCCATGACTATTCGTATGCCTCGATGGTTCGTAGGTTGGGTTAGTCGAAGGTATGTAGCTGGACCTGATCTTGAAGATGCAGTTAAAGTGATGAAAAAACTATCAAAAGAAGGCTCTTGTTTTACTATTGATGTACTCGGTGAAGACATAACATCGATGGATGAAGCAACATTCTTTCTCGAGGAGTACAAGCGTGTAATTCGGGCAATTAGTGAGAATAATTTAGATTCTAATCTCTCGATAAAGCCAACAGCATTCGGCCTGTTACTAGACCGTGAAGCAGGCATGGACAATATCGAAAACTTAGTGGCTATGGCGAATGAACACGACATGTTTGTCAGATTGGACATGGAGGATCATAGAGTTACAGACGATACAATTCAGGTAATGCTAGACATGCATGAAAAGGGTTTGACTAACGTTGGTGTTGTCTTACAAGCAAGACTTTTTCGAACCCCTGATGATATCAAATATATTGCCACAAAATTGGGTCCAAATGCAGATTACAGAATTTGTAAAGGGATTTATCTTGAACCATCAGAGATTGCACACACTGATCGCCAACCAATAATTGCGGCAACAAATGCTTGCATCGATGATATGTTGGATGCAGGGGCCTATGTTGGAATTGCTAGTCATGACCACCCAGTGATTAATCACACACTTGAAGCCTTGTCGATTAGAAAAATGAGTGCTGAGGGTTTGGATCCTAGGACAAATGCTGGCGATAAGAGACAGCACAAAGGTCCCGGATATGAATTCCAAATGCTTCTAGGTGTTAGAGGCCCGCTTCGTCGCAAATTAAACGCTCAAGGTCATCGTACCAGAGTTTACATTCCTTACGGCGAAAAGTGGTACGAGTATTCTATTCGTCGACTGAAAGAAAACCCAACTATTGGAACACAAGTGGCCAAAGCCTTCTTGATGCCTTGGACTAATCGTCCATGATTAAATACGTCGCTTTTTCTGGCGACGATTGTCCTTACGTGGCTTAGATTTCCCTGATTTCTCAGCATCAGGGATAACCGGATTAGGGTTGTCCCCTAAGCGACCTTCCTTCCATGCTTGCCTTCTTTCGCGTGGAGTGTATGGAATACTTTCTGCCGGCCTTGGTGGTTCATGAAGATAGATTCTCTTAATCTCATGAGCAACAACTCGCCCAGTCATAGTTCGTCCAGCACCAGTGTGAATCGCACGGATTCTCCATCTTTCACCAGCGTGCTCCATCACAGTACTAGCTCTAAACATGGTGTCTCTTTCAACAAAAATCGAATCACTATCAGACTGCTCACCACGAGTAAGAGTCAATCTCACCATGACAATATCGGAGCGCACAGCATTTGCACGGCCAATTCGATCAGCATTCAATTTCTTTCTTGAATTGCCAGTCTTTGTTTCGATTCGATTAATTTCCCAACTTGCATCAGCATGCTCGAATATATCTCCAAGATGGATTACTTCATCTTCGTCGATTTCAATGTTGGCAACAACAGTATTTGCTCCTTCGCTTAGAAGGAATGGAACTGTGATGGGTCTTGGTTCCCTTACTTGTATGCTGTGAATGTGGTCACACTCGTTGCACTTTACCAAAAAGTCGTTACCTGTGCCTACCTTTTTTTCACGAAGAATAACGTGCCCACAAGGATATCCACAGCCAGGGCAATCGGTCACATTCTCAACAAATTCTTCATCTTCGATTTCTTCTAAATCTTCATCTTCATTTTGCTCTAAGTTATCATCCGAATCTTCGACCATGTGACTTCCTCCCTATTTGGGGGCCAATCGCTTCACCTTTGAGCCTGTCGGCTTATGCGAAGATTTGTGAAGGGGTGCCTTGAGCACCGTACATGCGGGATGAGATATTGGCGGCCCTTTTGTGTGCCAACAAAGAACTATCACGTGATGAGCCGGAAGTTGCAGCTAATATTGGCCTGCAGTTGGAACACATGGGTCTTTCAACTTGGTCAATATCTGTTAGGCGAAGAATACGCGACGCAATATCACTCATTGAACCAAAAAACATCATTCAAACCGGTGCTGGAATCGGTCACCTTTCAGCATGGCTGTTCGACCACTTTGAAAATGCTGAAGGTCTGGAGAACTTTCAACTAATAGAGGAAGGTAACCGTTTTGCAGTAATTCTAGCAAGGCTAAAACAAAGATATTCTTCGGTTTCTTCTAGTGTAGTAGTGGGAACACCAGCCTTCTTGTGTGCAGAATTGAAAGCATGGAATATTTCCAAAGTTGGTAATTCTCCTATTCTTCCTAGCGCTGATGCAATTATCATAGATGCGCCAATGATTAAGTTAGCCGAGGATGTCAATGCAATGCTGCCACTTCTTACCAAAAATGGTGTTTTATTCACAGTAGAACCAACTCCACCAGTTGGTGATAGAGAAGATGATGACCCTGAGGTTGTGGGCTTTAACAAATGGATGGATTTGATTCATTCATCGAATCAGACCCATCATCTGGCATTTGCACCAATATTTGGTGGCACAATAGTAGCTTGGATTTCACGAGATTAGGCTTGTGACGCTTCGAGTAAACCATTGATTTGCAATAACCCATAACCATAATGGTCGTCGTGCCCGTCTTGGCCATCACTAGTTTTCGAAGAGTCAACAATCCATTGTTTTAGATTGTCTAGCATATCTGTACCACCATCCATTAATTCGGGATATGCTTCGAATAAAATTGCAATTGCCCCCGTTACAAATACTGTTGCAGCGCTCGTTCCTGAAGCCATTATCCAACTATCTCCTGGAATAATAACAGGTACACTCTCTGCTGGAGCGACTACTTCCGGTTTTTCATTAGGACTATTTCTTGGTAGAAGTATTGGCCAAATCCTACCATCATTGTCCCCAATAGAAGAACCACTCCACAGATTTCCGTTTGCATCAACTCCACCTACGCAAATTACGGTATCAACAGTCCCGGGTGAAGCAACATCTCCATCATCATTTGAACCATCATTACCTGCAGCAGCTACTACCACAATACCTTGATCGTATGCGGAATCAACCGCAGATTCGACGTCATCACCGAATATAACCGATGCTCCAGAAGTAGCACCACCTAATGATAGTGATATAATATCTACATCCTTGGATATGCACCAATCGATGGCTTGAGCGACTGTAGCATCATCTCCTGAACCATTTGCTGCGAGAGCTTTAGCAACATAGAGATTCACATCCATTGCAATACCAGAAAGTCCACCGTCTGCTACTAAAATACCAGCCATCATTGTACCATGGTCGTTATCATCATACGGTTCTGTACTACTTCCAATAAAATCTGACCAATCTGCTAAGTTCATTTCTTCTAGGTCGCGATGGGTTGCATCAATTCCTGAGTCTACAATGCAGACATCAACACCTGAACCTGAGAAATTATCCACCTCATCATACTGAATTAGTGACTTGAAATCCTCTTCTTGCTCTAATACAAGGTTTGACGGTCCATTCCAGCTTAGGTCTCCGCTGATAATTTGCCAAGTATAATATCCAAACACGACAAACAAAATAGATACAGCGACAGTTGTTAATTTCTTTATGAAATCGAAATCTACATCGATTTCAGCATCAGGTATTGATGGTAATTCTTCCATTACAATCAACCCAAGGCTTCTACTGCTTCGACCAATGTGTCTGCGAATAGGCGGACTTCTTCCTCTGTATTGTACAAGTAAGCACTGGCTCGTAACGAACCGTTTTCAATACCCCTGTTATTGAACCATGAATGCACACAGTGTACGCCACTACGAACCATTACACCGACGGCCTCATCTAGCAATATTGCAATGTCGTGTGCATCTATTTTCTCGAATATAATTGAGCAAATCCCATTTCGTAAGTTGGCGTCTTGGGGTCCAATAATTTCCAAGCCATTAACATCCTTGATAATTGAAGTCATAACTTTGTTCAATGAAACTTCATGATCATGTACTGAATCTAAGTCGATTTTAGAAATGTAATCTACTGCTGCATCTGTTCCTAATATTCCTGCGTAATTGCCCAAACCACCCTCGAAACGCGCGGGAGGTTTTGCCCAAACAAATGAATCATAGTTCGATGAATCAACAGTACTTCCTCCAGATGTGATAGAACGCATTCCCTCTAGCAATTCCATTCTACCCCAAAGTCCGCCCATACCAGACGGTCCCATCATCTTGTGAATCGAGAATGCCATGAAGTCAATACCTAAGTCCTGAACATCGACTTTCATGTGCGGAGTAGATTGAGCACCGTCAACACAAACCATTGCTCCGTGGTCTTTTGCAACCTTAGCAGCCTCCTTTATTGGAGTTGCAACACCGTCAAGGTTTCCAACTTGTGAAAGTGATACCATCTTCAATTTATTACCTGCATTAGCACAAGCTCTCTCGAATTCTTCCATATCAAAAGTGTTGTCGGGTTTGGATTGAATCACTCTATGATCAATACCCTTCTCATCTTCAAGTTGTAGCCATGGTACAAGATTTGAGTTGTGCTCTCGGTCAGTAGTAAGGACAACATCTCCCTTTTCCCAACTAAGACCCTTAGCAACTTGGTTTAGGGAATGAGTTGCATTCTTGGTGAAAATAATTTCACTAGCCTCATTAGCATTGAATAAATTCCCTAACTTAGACCTACAGTTTACCACCTTGCGTGAAACGGTTGTTGCATAACGATGAACAGACCTTCCTCCGCAACCTGGGTATTGTTCGTAATATGAACGAATTGCTTCAATAACTGGCTTTGGACGTAAAGTCATGCAGGCATTATCGAGGTATGCAGGAGGATTCTCACCACATAATGTGGGGAAGTCCTCTCTGAGTTCCCTAAACATTACCATGCCTCCGAATCAGGTATGAAATCTGACGCAGGGCTATTGATTCCACAGCTGCTACATGTGTGTCGAGTTGGTAATTTCTTGTCACAACCTTCGCACTTTTTGCCTGCCACTCCGCGTCTGCTACAATCCTCGCTATCACAATCGACAACTGTTTCCCCATTTTCGTCTCTGCTGATTGGTGCGCTAGCATTACAGGAAGGGCACTCTCCTTCTGCAACCAAAATTACTCCATCGATCAGCAAATCTGCATCTGCCGCAGTAGCAGCTCTGGTCTGTACTCTTGTACCATCACCTAGCATTCGTTGGGGCAGCCACAGTATGTGCATAAGCAAGTAAATTAGAATCAGTCCAGTAACAATGTGGATTCCGTAAATCGGATAATCATTCACACTTCTATCTGCAATGAAATGAGATCCTGACCAAGCATTGAGACCAATCATCAATACCCAAATGATTACCATTATTGTCCACGAAAAGAGACTATGCTCAGACATCGCTTCTTCCATTACTCTTACGTCA